>MDTG01011996.1_pt1 | contig 20344 bp, 22 predicted proteins | sample 811421 | NCBI WGS metagenome assembly MDTG01 (sample SAMN05326645, study PRJNA326480) | marine metagenome | isolation source: seawater | place: Pacific Ocean: South East | collected 2011
ACTTTTTCCATTTGTATTTCTTTTGTCATGTTTTTCGCATCGTGAATTTTTATTGCGGCTGGCTTTGGTGTATATGTTCCTGTTTCTCCATCAGGTATCAACCAACCAACCTTAATCGCTGCTCGAAGGGCAGGCATTGAAATCTCTTCGGAACCTCTTTTCATTGTGGAACCGTCAAATAATACAACTTCATCTTTTTCTAGGTTTGATTCAAGTGCCCCGAGATGAACTTTGGTGATTGCTTTGTAGGGTTTGAAGTCACCCTTTGTGTGTGTCAACATGTAAATACTCCTTTAAGTATGTCTGACCCGAAAGTCTGTTATCAATAATATAGTATCTGTGGTAGAAGAAACTCCTACCTGTATAATTGTTCTATTAGAACCCATTGGCGCTGTTTCAGTTACCTCCCCATTAGTGGAAGATAAGAATACTCTACTACCAGAGTTTAATAATGAATTGTTCTCTACAATAGGTGTAACTGTAGAACCTCGAACTGTTAGAACCCTTACAGTATCCCCAAGAGAATAATTTCCTAAAGAAAAACCCAAAAAACTGCTTCCATTAGAGCCTGCAGATACCTCCTGGACTTCGGGAGATCCTGCATTAGGGACTCCCCCTACAGCAGCCCCCTGTCTTATTGCAGCACCTGCCACAGCCCCTGAGATTTCTAAAGAACCGGAGGAATTTGTAACAGCATTTCTTCTTCCAATAGCCATCTAATGCTCTCCTTTCAAACCGTCAAACAAATAAAGGTTTTCTTGCCCTTGTACTTGTTTCAACTTACCTATCCTCTCGGTAATGACTTCTAAGAATGTTTCTGCTACCCTTATTCTCGAAACAACTTTGGCTATTCCCTCAGCCTCAGAATAAATGCAAAAATCTAGCAAAACCTCAGCACCATCAAAAAGAATTCTAAAGGCATTTGCATACACCCCGAAGTTTGTATTAGAGTTTGTAACTTCGACCATTACATTTTTTGAATTCATTATTATCTCTCAAACCACTGCACAATTACATCTACAGAATAACAGAAAATAGCGGAGGCAAAACTTACCATTGTTGCCTCTACAAGATTATGCGGGAAACTCACTGGCTTTTGCTGTAATAATAATGTCAAGATATAAGCCATCCAACCGCAGTGAAAACCTGTGCAATAAGAACAAACTAACATGCGCTCGAAAAATGTTCCTCGATCATTTGAAAACAAAGGAATCTTTTTAAGCAAGTCCGTTAAAAACTTTGCTTTGTCGTTCATTAAACCGAAACAAATACCATATGCGACTATCAATGTTGTTAACATTATTTCTCCTTATTGCTACTACCAAAGATACTTCCGAAAAACCCTTTTGAGTTATCGACTTTTGGATCTTTATTGTTTTCTTCTTGTTTTCTTGAAGAACCTCTCTTTCGAGGGCTTGGGAAATCCTCACTCTTTTTCCGAGAAGTATCTTCTTCAGGAAGAATCCTACAACAATTTGTGGCTGCTGCCTCAGAAAATGCTTCAATAGAATCAGGGATCCCATCTCTGTCGCAATCCAAACCCAAATCTAGTTGATATTGCTGATTAAGTGCCTGAACAATTAATTTTCTTTCAGCAATAACTTGATCTTCAGGGTCCGTATTGTTAGCATACATAAACTCAACATGAATAAGTCTGAGAACTGCATCTCCGAGACCCATGAAAACTCTATGGTTTTGAAGTTCGATAAAGTTTTTCTTTTCCGACATGTCTCCTCTCCTAGAATAACATTATACAATACCCTTTATGTGTTATAAGCAAATAAAAATCCCACCTGCTAAGAGGTGGGATTTAGAATTCCTCAGCCTTTTGGCTGAGGAATTAACAACCAAAAAGTTATTATGGTCGCTTTGCGATGAATTGAGGCATCAAAAGTACTGGGTACAAACCACCAACTGCAGTCGAAGAAGCAAGAATTCCAACTTGGAATATAGTGCAGTCTGTGTTTTGGGGAGCAGTCAATATAACTTTTCCTTCGTCAGCACCAGCGCCATCAGAATCAAACACATATACTTGCTTACCTACATCAGCAGAGTTAGTAGGACCGACTTTGAAACTTGCTAGTGCAATTGTTCCAGGAACAGTAGCAACTAACTTCGCGTCTCCGGCAGCAACTGCAGCAGCATCTGCACCGTCAACAGCAAACCCAATAAAGTGTCTTCCAACGATAGCAGCAGCGCCAGCATCAACTTTGAATACTTTGTTGTCGTCAGTATTCAAGCAAAGTGCATCACCTGCATCAAACTCTTCTCCGCAAACAAAGTTAACACCAACTGGCTTACGAGATGCATCTGTAGCCAAATTCTCTTCACCAAAAATGGTTTCAGAAGATACTACAAACTCATCAGCAGAAAGAAGGATCTTACCTTCAAATGCGGAAGCATTACTTGCAGAAAGGCTCAAGGTTACATCAGCAGTTGCAGCCAAAGGAGCAGCAGCAACCAACTGAGAATCTTCTGTACCGGAAAGTACAATACCACCACCGACAGCAGTTCCAGTAATACTACCAGCAGCAGAATTGATAGCAATACTTGTTTGAGCATCGATATCCAAATCAGCAGCAATAGAGGCAATAGTCAGAGTACTATCTGATCTGAGGCTACCAGCAGCAGTTCCGGTTGCACCATCACCACCAAGAATATCAAATCCAGCATCAGCATCAACATCCAAAGCACCACTTGTTGCTTCTAATGTAATTCCATCAGCAGTAAGATTTGCAGCACTTTGGAATACTCCGTCAAAAGTATCTCCGAAAAGATTCATATCAGTTGCTGTGGAAGCACCAATAGTGAGAGTTCTTGCACCCGCACTAGCGATGTTAACAGCACCAGTCAAAGAATCATTAGCGATGCTAAGAGTAGAAGTACCAGCAGCATTAAGTTCCATGTCACCAGCAGAATCAATAGTAAGATCCCCAGAAGCAGAAGCCCCCAGACCATCAGCAGCGATAACAAGAGAGTCACCAGAAATACCAAATGCTTCTTCAGCATCTAGAGTAATGGCGCCAGCAGAATCAAGGTCGATACTTGTAGAACCTTCAATATCAACAATTGCAGATGACATTGTAGCAGAAGTAGAAGAGATAATGCCTAGAGTTGTTGCATTTGGGTTACCAAGTTTTACTGCAACAGCAGGTCCACCAGTAGATCCGTCAGATGCAAGGTTCAAAGCAGAACTGTTTGCTTCAATCAAGTGATTAGCACTACCCAAAGAAGGATTAACAAGGAAACTTTCACTGTTAACACCAAATTGAACACTTCCGTTAATGGCGTCCATATCAATAGTAGAACCAACTTCGTATGCTTCTTGAAGAGAAACATTACCGAATGCCTCATAACGAACCTTGGAACGACCAGGATTAGCATTACCAATACCGATTGCTTGGGGGTATGCTTCACACCAAGCCTGACACCAATCTCCAAGAGGGATATCAGGACCACTATCAACCATTAAATAACCACCATCAGAAACAGCCAACACAGAAAGTGAAATACCAGCAAAAAGGTTTCCTGGGTCACCTTGTGCAACAGTACCTGCCTCAAAGTCATTTTGAAGGAAATCATGACCTTTAACATTAGATGCTGCAAACTCGATTTCTGTAGAATTAGTAGCAACAGTGTAAACAGGAGCACGCGAAACCGCGAACAAACCATTATTTTCAGCAAGGTCTGTCAAAGCACCAATAGCAACAATGTCTCCAATATACAAGAAGTCAGCACCACTTGTAAAGTCGAGATCACCAGATGCTTGATCCACATTAAACGCAGATAAAGCAGAACCAGAGACAGTTACTTTTGCACCAGTTTGTTCTTTACCAGTCAATAACACAACTTTTACAAACGGATCTGTAGGACTGCTTGCTACTCTTGCATTGAAGAAAGGAGCACCAAAGTTTTGCTTTCGAATTGCTGCGATAACTGCATTACGGATATTTACAATTGTTGCTTGGGCATTAGCACCGATTGTCCAATCAACATTCACACTCAATTGAGGTAAAGCATTTGTACCATCAGTGAATAGAATTCTTTGGTCGTTGGCAATAGTGGCATTATCTACGACTTCTAATTGCACATCAGGATTTTGACCAAACAAAACATTTGCAGAATCATTTTCAACAGCAATTACAGCGCCAGCAATAATTGCATCAAAGTTTTGCCCGAACCCAACAGGTTCAATACCAAACTTAGTTTCACCTGCTTGATGAGAATAAGTAAGAGCAAGAGCAAAATCAGTTCCTGCAAATCCTTGCAATCCAGCAACAACTTCTTGACAAAGAGTTTCTTGGTCAACAGCAGCAGTAACATCAATTTGGTTTGTTCCGGGAGTAGGAGCACCTGCTTGAAGAGCATATTGCTTGGTACCCATACCATCAGAAAGTTCTAAAATAGCACCAGATGCTTTAATTGTAGCAACTGCGTCAAGTTCAACAAGTTTAAGTCCAAGTGCTCCACCTTGGGTAAAGTCGCCTACAAGAACCAACTTTGCATCGTCAGTTGAAGTCTTAGCAATAAACTCACCTCTGTCGAGTGGAATTGAAACTGCTTTTTGATTATCTACTTGAGTAGTGAAACCCGATCCACGAAGACCTGTGTTCCCCATATTTAGATCGAGAAAGTTATCGGAAGTTACAACATCGATAACTCCGGAAGAAATAATATCACCAGATACCTGTAAATCACCACCAACAAGAAGATCACCACTTGTAGAAACTTCGCTACCGAAATTGACTGGAACGTCAATCTGTAACTCGTCACCATTAGTTGGATCCGTGTCGATGGTTCTTGGAAAACCAGCGGCATCGAGCAACATAAGATTATTTGCTTGTGTATTAGGCATATCGCCCTCCTATAGAAATTAATAGCGCAGTGTGTGTAGTTTCGTCTCTCTAGAGACGTTTAACTATTATGTCCAGTTATAATCTATTTATTGTATTACTCAATAATTATATTATGTTTTTTATATCGGTAGGAGGTGACGTATGGCTTTTGTAAAGACCAGTGTAGCATTCAAACCCCCTACACCTATAATGGTGGGGAATAAGCAATCTATTGGAGAAAAAGTTCAAGTAGGCCAAGAAAAAGATGGCAGATTTTGGGACGGAGAAAAATGGGTCTCAAAAGAAGAATGGGAGAAATTAAATGGCTAAAGGAATCATCGGCGAACCGTTTACATTCACGGTTTTGTTTGTGGATCCTTCTGGAACAAGGTTTAACCCAGATACTGTTGAAATAGAAGTGTTTTATTTTGATAGTGCTGGAACAAAACAAGTTCTTGTTACTGATGGCACAACGATGCCACAAATTGCAACAGAAACAGGAAGATTTGCTTATACTATGGTTATACCGGATACCCTAGAACCCTCTAATGAGATCTATGGTATTATGACAGGAGAGATAACTTCCACTGGCGAAAAGATCGTTGTGGAGGAAACTGTAGACCCTTTTGAAGAAGGGAGTGGTGGTGAACTTGAAATACAAGACGAGGGTGTTTCCCTTGGTTCTTTTTCGATTGTTAATTTTGTAGGAGCAGAAGTTGAGGTCAAAGACGTCGGTGGAGTTGCTACTGTTTACATACCACCACTCCCTCCTCCACCACCATCCAGTTTTCAAAGCCATTGGAACTCTTCTGATGGAGATAATGGAAATCAATCTGTTTCAGATGGGGTTTCAAGAACCACAACAAGAATATCAACACCGAATGGTGGGGAAGGAAACCCATTCAAAACTGGGGGTTGGGCTGGTTCTAACAGATCTACAACAAGAGACACAGAAACAATTATAACAACCCCTTCAACTACAACTGGTTGGGGTGGCGACTCATATTATATAGTGAATGTTTTTGATGCAGATGGAACAACTGTTCTAGAAACATATACTTCTCCCGCAATAACGGGAAACTTTTCTAACACAACGGGAAATATAACTTCTTCTATTACAAACTTTGCAGTAGATCCGGGCAATGGTATCGACTTAGATAGAAATAAAGCGAAGTTATCCGTTACAGTAGATTTGTCATCACTTTTACCAAATGGTGGTAGGTACAACTGTCAGGTTATTATGTATACAGATACAACCACCGATGGCACAGGTCCTTATACTTTTACCCAAAACGCAGTTTTTATTGATACAGACCCAGAAAGCCCAGAAATTAATGGGGTTCTTTCTTTTGTAGAAAACGGTGGTGTAACTCGGCACATTTCTGGAGTTAATTACTACAACATAGGTTCTGCATTCACGGTTGGGGTTTCAGGTATAGACCACTTAAATAGTAACACGGCAAGAACTTCTGGTGTTCTTTCAATCACACCAAGTAACATCCCTTTGGGTAGTATCTCATCTCAACCTTGGAATAGTCCTGGTTGGTCTGGTTGGACCAACGATAACAATAATACAGGTGCCGAATACTTAAACTCTAGTTGGGAAATAACTCAAACTTCATACAGATTAAAAACGGAAAGCGCCAAAGTGAGTGCTTTTGTTCGAGATCCTTGGACAAGTTCTTCCACAATAGAAACACCTATTCAAAAACTTCTTGTCGACACATTTACAGATAACTCGAACGAGACTCAAGAATACTTTCGTGACGAAGTTCTAAGGCAAGACTCCACTTACAACAGCGCAAACCCCTCAGGAAACTGGGTTTCGTCAAATACTTTGGTTGCGGGGGAGGCGATTGTTTATGGGGGACAACTTCAAGTTCCCTCTGCCATTCCTGAGCCAGACTTAAGAACCTATAACCCCCAACCAAATCCAAATTACTCAGCATTGAATGCTCCAGTAAGTTATTTTAGAACTTTTGTAGATAATGCTCCTGCTGGACAACAAGAAAGGAGCGAATTAACTTTATCCATACAAGGAACATTTGTCTCAAATGCTACTGATGATTTGGCTAACGAAGATTTAAAGATATTCGTTAGAAGAAGAGGTTCTACTTCTTCTGGTGCAAATACAGGACCAAGTGCGCCACCTCTTAGACTACATGGCCCATTATATGACTTCAACAACTTTAATGATGGAGCCACCGTTATTGGCTCTTACATAAGAAGATCTCAGTCTTCCGGGGGTAGTATCAAAGCCACATTTGGAGGTGCCCTTTTTAATTGCGTTGGTGGGGTTTATATAGAAATTCAAATAGTGAATCCTGCAATAAAGATTTCTTCTTGTGTCTTTTCTTTTGGGTGATTTATGTATAGCGACAGAATAAGAATTAATGTTATAAAAGGGAAAGTACATTTCAGTGTTGTTTCTAATGAAACAAAAGTAGACACTTTTTTACTTTCTATAGAAGATGCTAGGGTTGTACTGACAAATAACACTGAAGAATGGGTTAAGTCAGGGAATATAAGCCAAAAGTTTTCTGGGAACACTTACAAGATTACAATTTATGTTTCCGAAACGCACTTTGTGCATCTACAAGTAAGAAGTCAAGATTACAACCCAGCAGTCGCTGAGTTCTTATCTCAAATAGGAGGTTTGTAATGGGGTTTTCTAATCAGGAAAGAATTAACTTGACAACAAAAGCGATTCAAGCAGGGGTTATTGATGCTAATCCGGGAACGGTTTGGTATGAGGTTTTCTTCCCTTTTTCTTTTATTACAGATGCTGGGCAGGTTTGGACTCAATTAGAACAATTAAGGGCTCTCCCTGCTTCTAGTCTTACTGCTGCTCAATCAAATGCTTTAAATAACCCAAGCCTGATACAAGATTTATCCAATACTCCTATCAGATTAACTTCAGTTGTTGGGACAAACGGAACAACTTGGGCTGCTTATGTTACTCACGGAGATCCTTCATCAGGGCAATTAAAGAACTGGCTGCTTCCGCAGTTAATTCCGCAACCATCTGGAGCACCCTCTAATGGGTATGGTGTTAAACTTTATGACGGAGACCCATCTTCCGGTGGAAGACTTATCACAACAACTGAGGGGGAAACAGGATCAGGAGATACTAGAACAGTCGCTTGGGTTTGGAATTATGCAAACGGTATTCTTTTTCTTTCCGAAGACTTTAAAGCAACAGTTGCAGACCCTTATGTTCTTGGTTTTCGATATGTAGGGAAAACAGCAGCCGATGGTGGTTCAGATATAGATGATGCAAAGTTTGTAGTCTTGGAAGAAAACCCTGATCTACCTAACGCAAAAGTTTTGAGTGGGGATGATAATGTTTCTATAACACAAACAGACACGGAAGTGCAGTTGGGTTTGACTGACACAACTGTTGTTCCTGGAACATATGACTTTGCCACAATTACTGTTGATGAAAAAGGCAGAATAACATCAGCATCCGGAAATCAATTGAGAGGTATAAGGGTATCCTTTGTTAAACCCAAATAAGGAGAACCTGAATGAGCGCCAAGTTTTTAGAAGAAAAGATTGCAACCTATACGAAAGAGATGCAACAAATTCCGGAATTGTTCAATAAAGAAAAAAGAGCATTAGATAGAAAAATAGATGCCCTCTGTGAAGAAGTAGGAATTCTAACTCAAGTAGAGGCACTCAGAAATCAAATTGAAACTACGAAAACCAAACTGCAACAAAAAGCAGATATACTTTCCGGTAGAATACAGGCTTTGAGAGAAGTTCATGAACACTTATATTATGCCCCTATTCCTGAAGGTGTGACCCACATGCATGGGTTAGAACTCTCCACTTTAGAACCAAAAACAAGGTTGCTAGTCATGTCAGGTAAAGAGGAAACAATTTTAGCACTTGGCGGAAAATTGGATGTTCCTGAAACCGAAGAAGAAAAACAAGAATACTTTGAAACAACCCCGAAAAGTTGGGACTTTGGCATGACTAGAGAAGAAAAAATCAATTATGCTCTAGATATGTATTACGACAACATAGAAGAGTTCAAAGTTTTGTTTGAAAACTTTGACGCAGAGTTTAGAAAGATAATTCAAATTGCCATCCAAGAAGAAGAAAAAAGATTAGAAGAATCTTTTGAAGATTACTCGGAGGAATAATGATTCCTCTTATATGCGCTCTTGGCCTCAAAATAGACTTCGAAATGTTCTCCGACAATTTTTACAGAGCAGAAATCTCTGAGCAAGAGTCTGCTTACTTCGTAAATATGAAAGGTCACCTTTATTGTATGAGGATTCTACTAGATGAAGGAGTACAAAAGAAGAAATCTTTCTATATAACGCACTTTGAGGCAATGCCAACCCCAACCCTTGTAAAAAGGTATAACAAAATGATGGAGGAGACACCATGGGTCTTACGATAACTGAAAACCTCGCTTATTGGCACATGCCAAAAACTGGTGGAATGAGTGTCTACAAATACTTGCAAGCAGGTGGGGATAACTACCAAATTGTTTCAGGATATGCCAGACACGGAAGAGCAGAAACTATTGCATCGTCTATATTAAAAGGTCGTACTCTTTTTGGGACAATTAGAAACCCTTGGCATTGGTATGCTTCTTTGTATCAAATGGCTATGCGCTCAGAAGAGGGACAAGAGATTCTTATGGATTATGGTAACGGTTCTCTAGAATTCCGACCTGTTTTAAGAGGTTTGACCCGACCCCTAGAAGTAGAAAAGTTTCCAAAAGAAAACTTCGGTATTATTTTTCAAATAGAAAATGGGTCCGAAGAAATCTGGGCTGATGACTTCTTGAGTTCAGGGCTTGGTTTATTTTCTTGGGTTTTCCGTTATTGTTATGGAAGACCCATTAAACCGGATGTGTTTGTGGACACGCAACAATTAGTTGCTGGGGTTTCCGAATTACTCCTCTGTAGTCCTGAAGTCCTGAAAGGTATAAACCCTCAAAACAAAGCAGAACACTTTCCTTACAACTATTTGGGACCTGCTGAAGACCTCTACGAAACGGATATGATAGAATGGATTTATGAGTCAGATGTAGGTTTAATAGAAACCTTTGGTTTTGAACCTTTCAAACAAATGAAGTCACCTACAGTTAATGCCAGTGACCTCTTGTTTTCGCCAAGTTTTATTGGTTAAGCATGTAGTTCTCAATTTTTTCTCCGTGGTTTATTGGTTACATATACATAAGGTCCGGAAAACCTTAAATCATACCCAACGGTCAAACTTTTTTAACTGGCTGCCTCTAAAATCCCAGAAGTTCTTACTGGCCTCGCTATTTGGGAACCACCTTGCAATGTGAACTCTACTCCGGATAACTGAGAACCCCCTGCTATGAGAGAGTTCCCTAAGGAACTTAAACCACCCCAAGGTCCGAGCCTAGAAATAGACGTCCCATAATCTTCCTGGAGATAAGCAACTGCACCATTATTAAAGGTTCCGGGAGTGCCATTAGGATTGCTTTCAATTGGTTCGGCTGTACTTGGTGGAACATTATCACCCAACAAACTTTGTATATCTATAGTGTCACTATATGGAGTTACAGTTTCTAGTCTTAATGTAAAGTCCTGATTTATACCCATTCCTGTGTTTCCACCAGAAACTTGTTGGTTTGGATATAACATCATAGAGCCAGGACTTAAAGTTGGTCCTGTGTAACTTCCACCAGAAGCATGGAATATAGGGAGAGCATGATGAGTGGAAGAACCTTTATATGTTGGGGAAGATTTCCCGAAAACTCCCCCAGGACCATGAGGAACTTCAAATGCTCCAGTGGTGAAATGCCCATCTATTTCTATATCAACAAGACCTTTTCCTGGGCCAGGACCATCGCACATAGAAGAAAGAGTAACTGTTTCCCCATCTTCTACCTCGCAAAATTCAACACCCGAGTAATAGTTTTCAGGGTCTTTAGATCTTTGCTTCGGTATAGGTGGCGTTCCTTCGTTTAGCAGGGTTACAGAGTTATCTATTGGTTCCCCACAAAGGTATGTTTTTGTTATGGGTTGGCCAACTGCAAAAATAACCTGTACAGGATACTGTTCTTCTGGAAGAGGGCTTGATAATACAATATATTGAGTGAACTTGTCAAAAGAATAATCAGTTGCGGAAACCACAACTCCGTCCACAATAACTTTGAAAACACGATCAGCATATATTGCGCAATCAGGAACATAAATTAAAGTGGAAGTTCTTGAATTAAAAGTTTTATCTTCAAGGGTTAAGTCTGTTAAGAACTCTCCCGAAGTGAGTTTGGTTGCTCTGTTAAGAACCATGCCTTGTGGGGCAATTCCGAAACCGGAAGGAGGTTTCCTTATCCTATAATGCACAAAATCCCAAGTTTGCTCTGAAACAGATCCTGGCTGTATGCTACCAAAGGTTACATTGCCCTTACCTCTTACTGATTCTGCAATAACAGGTAGATTACCATACTCAACATTTATCCATGCGTTAAGAGGATCCGTTGTTCCTGGGACATAAGGATTCCCATTTGGCATGTTTATATCAGGTCGGTATAAACTAGCACCCCAATTTGGATTTAAAAATAACCGTACATTCACAAAAGATGTAAAATCCATTTCAACAGGAACTGCGGTTAAAGAAGAATTGGGAGCACCTGTGTTATCTAACCTTGGAATTGTGTAACTGTCTATATCGGAGTTACTCCCACCCTTAATCCTTATACCGAGAGTTCTTTTCTCATTTTGTATCCTTAAAGTGCTCATTGTAAAAGCATTTATAGATACAGTGCAAGAACCGTCTCCAATAAACTGTAAGTTGTTGGAAAACCCTGTTCCAGGAAGTAAAATAGAACTGAATAGAAAACTTCCAATCAAAACATCATCAACCATTAATGTGATGTTATCTGCCACAGGATCAGCAGTTAATTTATACTTGTGAAACTGGTTATCATCCCAGTTATATGTGAAAGTATTCCAGACTGTTGTACCTGTAGAGTCTTCAATACGAATAACTCCAGTGTCAAAAGTTATGTTAAATGATTTGGAAAATGGGTTGTTAAGACTAACCCCGATAGAAAACCCAACACCTCTTGAACCTGATACTGTATTTGATATCTTAGCATCTAAACGAAGAACACAACCTTCTTGCTGAATGTAACTCACAGTTGTTTTTTTACTAAACCAATTTGCTGTTTGCGAAGAAGATTTTGTTATTGTTAAAATCTGCCCTGTTACAGATGTACCCACTGTATAAGGTATTACCGATGTCCAGTTTTCTTCATCAGGAACTAAAAGACCGGATAGGGTGTTTGTGGCATTTATACAAAGAAGTCTTTTTCCGCCAAAAAGTGCGACCTCAACATATTTTAATGTCACCAACCTGACTTCTCTTATGTTATCCCTTATCCTAATTTCTGCATCTGCGATAAAGTTATCTTGGTCCACACGGAAAACAGAGTTCACGTCCGTTTCCACCTTGTTGGTCAAATAAGGTTGGGCACTTTGATAGTAAAAACTTGTAAGTTTATTTGAAGAACCGCAATTACTATTTAAAGATAGCAACCCACCACTGACTGAAGATCCGCCAAAGCCACCTATAATATACCACGGGTTTAACAAATCATCTTGGGGGAGAACATTCATATCCTGCTGAACATTGATACCTTGTACTGTATTTAAGATCTTTTCAGGATTCAACAAATACTGGACAATATCCCAAACAGAAGAGTTTGTTGCTTTTCTTGAAATAGAACCCCAAAAAGCAGCACCCTTAATACCTGTCACAATTAAGAGAGCAGTTTGCGCTGGATAAGGGATAATTTCTTGGTTTGCTAAGAAAACTCCAGAAACTTCTGACGCAAGATTTACATCAATTTTTCCAGAAGGGTAGTCAACAACTATGCGGAAAGAACAAAGTTCCTGATCCCACTTTGTCTCGAAGAAAATCTGGAAAGACTCATTACCAGTTATCGCTATGTTTGCAGGGAGTTCTTCTTTAAGAGTTATTTCTACATAATCATCTACAAGGTTTAATCCACAAACATCTACTGTATACACCCCAGCCTGCGCACCTTGGGCAATTCTAATTCTGTCCCCTGCTTCAACACCGTTTGGAAAACCTGTATGAGAAACTTTTATGACTTTTTGGGTTTGCGCAACAGCAGAATACTCAAAACCTATTTTCCAAGACTCTGCAAGGTGTGGGTTCGATCCGTCTAATAGCAACCCAAAATGTTGAACTCCGTTAATAATAACTGCGCCAACCAACCCAAGTCTTTGCCCATCATAAACACCGAAACCAATTCCTGTGAATACTCCGTCAGGGTTATAAGATTCTATTTTGAATCTTGCTATTTGAGTAGTTATGTTTGGCAAACTTAAATCTAACTCTCTAGTGTACATACCCTCAAAGCCATGACTATAAGAGCCTGAGGAGTCGTCTACAAGCCTGTAAGTGCCATCACCTATTACTTGCCCGTTATCTATACCAGAAAGTGTCCAAGGAGTATCTGCGGATGCAGGAGAGGTTCTCCCGTTAAACAACCCTGTTTGTTGCATCGCCTCAGCAGTTAAAGAACCGTCGGATATAGCATTAGGATTTTTGTTTAGTACGAGAAGACTTTCTTTATTCAATAAAGCCGAGTATTCGTTTTGAAACCCAACATATCTGTGTCCAATTCTTTTTGGAGATTTACGAGGACTTGGCCCCAAAGCAATACCCATTGGGAACCGATTTGTTTTCGTAACCCCAAAAGGTCGAGCATATATATCCTCAAGTGGGGGATAACTTGCACCACCATACATGTCTTTACCGTATGGAGACTTCCCATACGGTGCTGAGGGTATTGTTGGCTCTGGTTCAGGTTTTGCAGTGTGCCCATCTGGACGATCCCAAGTGTTCAAACTCAAACCTTGAGTATTTAATCCCAACATTGGCAAAGCAGGGTTTTGAAACCAAATATAGTCAATCTCAACAGTAAATGACCCCGGAGGAGCAACAGGTATTGGAATTGTAGGGTAGATTTCCCCAATATAAGGGTTTATCTTTGCAACATCGACAGGAGTACCATTTAATCTTACTGTAACATCTTCTTTTTGGGCAATAGTGTTATCGCCCCACCCTCTTACAAGAGGACCCCTTTTTGTTTTTATAACATTTCTGGCAAGGATACCTGTTCCAGTGAAAGGTGTTACAACTGAATGCAAGAAGTTCCAATGCGAAGTAAATAGAGTTTGTGTAGATGTAAACGCAACCTTGGAAATCTTAAACAAGTTTACAACAAAGCCGTCATTTATTGTAAATGCGGAACCTGCCCCATTAGTTGGACTTCCTGTGGCAGAAGAAATTGCGAAAGTTACTTCTGGGTAACCATGACAAATAACACTATAAAAGTTTGCTTTTTGATTTCTAATTAAAGATATGGTTGTAGGGGCAGATTCCCAGGCACAAGGTATTTGAGTGCTGTATGTTCCTGACACAACCTCAATAATTTTCGTTCCCTGTATGTCCCGTAAAAGGATTGAAACTTCAACAACCCCGTCTGAAACAGAGTATATTGCGAAAGTTTGGTTTATTGGATTAGGACTTATAGCGGAAGAAGAAGCATCTATTGTTATTGTTGAAACAAAAGATGAGTTAGGTTGTATCCTTCCAGTTGTATCTCCGAAAGAATAACCAAAAGTGCCTGTTGCTTCCTTAGATAAAAACAAACCGGAAGAAGAAACAGTTCCGGTTCCGGTTCCAATTTGGCTCCCATTAAAACTTGAGTCATCTTCCGGCAAAACTTGCCCATCATAATCAAAAGCAGTAGAAGGACCTGAAACCATTTTATAGTCTGTTTTGGTTAGTAGGTCTATTTCAAGAACAACTTCAGACAAGTCGGACAAGTTTTGTTTTGCCGATTTAACAACAGGTTTTATTGGGTAACTTGTATCCAAACCATAAGAAGAAATATTGTCGACGCCAGGAGTAAAAGAACTCTCTGACAGAATGTCCTGCGGTCTTCCTAAACTGTCGAAAAAGTTTAATGTATATGTACGACCGTCAGGTGTCCCAAGTTCAGACACCGTAAAGGTCGTGGAATCACCGAGAGCCAATAATGTGTATTTATTGTAAGGGTCTGATAAAGAAACTTCCTCATAAGATTTCAAATTACTTATCTCAATCTTATATTGCCCACCAAGTGTTGTTCCTGTGTGGGTTACTTCTACTGAAGTGGCGCCATTCGTTCCATGAGAAGAAATGACAACCGATAAGGTTGTCACAGGAACACCAAATAAGTCTGTTAGAACATAATTGAGAGGGTCAAGTATATTCGGGGCTGTGGAGTTCATTTCTGCTGAAAAGAAAATACGAACTACAAACCCTGAAACGGATACAGCACTAGATATCTTTGGAATTGATTTACCAATACTTCCATATGAAGAATATGAGTACGACTCCCCACCGTATCCTGCAGTTACCGAAACTGGAGAACGGAGTAATGTAGGTCCGCTGTATGGTGAGGTACCATAGGGTGCCCCACCATATCCGGAACCAAATGTAAGTCCTGGTAAATATACAGGCATTTGAACCTATTATGTTTTTGGGGTTGCAACAACTTCAACATAAACCGCAGCAGCGCCAGCAGTTGCGTCAGCATTTGTATCCGCAGTATAAGCAATACCGATCGAAGAAACACCACCTGTTGCATTTTCAATGATAATGTCGATAATGTAGGTGTCTGCACTATAAAGGTCAACAGTTGATGCTGAAACCATTTCAGTTCTGGTTCCTGTTCCATCAGCCCAGCCAACAGAGAAGTTTGCATCCCCAGCAGTACCATTAAAAGCAGTTTCAACATCTACGATTACTCTAAAGGCAATTGCACCGAGAGCATATGTTGCAGTAGAGTCTACAGGTGAGGTTGAATTGAATGCAAGATTCAATTTCAAAGTTGTAGAAGTATCAGACGCAGAAGGAGCATTTGAATTGAAATAATCAAGTGTTACAAAGTCAGAGTTAGCAACTGGGTCAGCACCTTTAAGTGTGGCGAGAGCAGATCCGTCAGAAGTGATGGTTGCAGCCCCACTATCGTTTACAAGGACAACACCGTCTCCAACACCAAAAGAACTTGAAAGAGTCCCGTCAGAGTTAATTAAAATAGCCATTATTTTTTCTCCTAGAAATTAGTTTTTGTGGACAAGCGCAAGGATAAAACCTTCTCCTTGAGTGGAAGTTCCAGGAGTTGGCGTGTATATTATATTAGTGTTTGACGATATAGAATCTATTGTAGATAATTCGTATTTGTTAATTGCTGATAGATTCAAAACCCCTGAAGATACAAATCTTCCAGAAGTCGTCGCGTCACCTATTTCTATAGTTGAGGCAGGATCGTCAAAAACAGTAGTAATTGAAACAAAAACTTTAACGACTACATCCCCAGCAGACAAAGGGGCGATTGTAGAGACTCCAGTTGTGTGGTCAAAATTAAACTTCACCATACTTGGACTTTTGTAGGTTTGTATTAAAGCAAGTAGCCGATTCAAGTTATAGTTTTGATCGTCAGCCCACCCGACGGAAGTAATGTCAACAGGAATGTTCGTGGCTCCTGGGGTTTCACCTGCTGCTACAAGTTTTAATTGTCCAAAACTTGTTAAAGCACGGAGTCTGACAAATTGTTCAGTGGTTCCCGTTCCATCAGTGAATTCAAGTCTGATAAGGTAAGAACCCTCTACATCAACAGTAAAAGTTCCTGGGCTCTTCATAACAGTTGAGCCTGTGAAACTGGCCAAAGAACCTTCAGGAATATAAGCCAATGACCAGGAATATAAAGAACCTGTTGCAAAAGAATCTACTGTTACAACATCTCCAATTTCTAAATCTTCTCTAGATGCTCCCACAACAGTCGGTTTAGATGGTATCGTTGTTTCTATACTTGCTATCGCCATTTAAATATCCTTTGTGTTGTTATTGAACTCTAAATAATAGTTGAATATAAATATCAGAACCATCAAAAGATGCGGAGTCCGATATAAGAGAAACCAACCACTTTCCATTTGCCGAAAAACTCAGGTTTGCAGTTGTGGGGTTCAAAGAAACTGATGTTACTGTGTTTGAGACTAGAGTATTCATGTCAAAGCCTGAACTTAAACATGATCCCAAAGAGCCAACAACATCTAAAGTAAGGTTTCCCTGAGTGTTAATTGTAGCCATCTTTACAGTAATCCCTTCTAAAACGGAAGAACTGGGAACCCATCCCTCATATGTAGAAGATCCATTAGGGGTGGCATTTAGATTCAAAAGGTAAGGTAAGAAAGAACCAACAGCAGAAGTGGATGCGGTTTCTAATGCTTGTAGATTGGCATTTTGCTCGTTGGCCCATCCTTCAACATCTATATCTACTGGTATAGTGCCAGTACCATCTCTTCTTTCCCCACCTGCAATAAGGTGTAGCCCCAAAGAAGTAGTTAAGGCTCTAAGGCGAACATACTGAACATCTTCAGAAACAAGACCAGCATCTACTGTTAGTTTTATTAAATAAGGTCCCTCAACATCAACAATAAAGTTTCCGGGAGAAACTGCTGTAGAAGATCCTGAGAACACTGCGGTAGAACCGTCAGGAACAAAACTTAATTCCCAATTGTAAGTTGTTGCCGCATCAATCGATGTCACAACGACTGAATCCGTAGAAACAAGATCATCTCTACTCTGCTCATCTATGCTTATACCGTTTACAGTAGACCTAATTCTAGCAGCCATAAATACTCCAAGTTCAAATAACTTTCGCCATAGGGTTATTATTGTAGCCAATAAAGTTATACAATACCTGTGGGAGATAATATGGTTAATAAAATCTATTTCAAAAAAGTTGCAGACTTATACCCAATCTGCAAGCAAGCAGGGTTTCCCGGAACCCTAGAAGACTTCTTTTTGTTAAACATTGGTCAAGTTTTTGCTTATATAAATATATTTGTGTCGGGAGACTACACAGAACATTAGGTGACACATGTCAAGGTACGAGATAATTGCTGGAATGATGGAAGACCCCCTCAATCTCGCTTGCGTTATGCGAGAGATGCTACGCATAGAAAGAAAAAACAATGGTTTGAAGATACTTCCTCCACCAATAAAACATTCTGAAGTTCGATACCTCTACCCAACATTTAGAGAGTTCCTTCGTATGAAAAGGTTTTCTTCAGTGCAAGATCCCGAAACCTTAGACTGTTTGGCAGAAGTCTTTTCAACAGGAGACTCTATATGGTACTTTTCACTTCCTGATGGTTCAGAAGTTGGGCCATTCGATAGTTTTAAGTCAGCGAAACAAAACGGTGAACAAATATTTGCTGACTCTGGGTATAAGATTCTTTATAAATCCCCATGGGAAGATAAAGACTGTACAATGTTTCCACTCTAAAAGTCAATGCGCTTAGATCTTTGATGATACCATGCCTTAGCATACTTTGGAAGAACTTCTATTTTGTTTTCGTGATAAGTCACAGTATATCCCTGATCCTCTAAAACATCGTACACCATAAAATCAAGAGTTCTCTCCACCCCTATTCTTTGCCCCAACTTATAAGATAAGTACAAAGCAATTAAAAAGAATGTAGCAAAGCCAACAATATACACTGAGAACCTCCTGGGTTTCATAATAAGGGAAGTTATAGGTGTTTCATTGAGGCACCTATAACTTCCCTTTGCGGGCTTCATACGAATTAAAAATCCATTTCGTCTTCTGAATCATCCTCAGTCTCGCCCATCTCACGAGCAAAGAAATCCAAATGCTCTTGAATCTGTTCTTGTCGGGAGGAACCTTTATCCCAAGAAAAGTGTTCAAGTTCTTTGTCTGACATATCTTCAAGAATTGCTTTTCTTTCTTCAGGTGAACTTTCGAAACAAGAATCCCACTTTCCACGAAACTCAATAAATTCTTGACCGTTCATAATAATACTCCCTTTAAGTAGTTACATATACATAAGGTCTATTATTCGTCAGAACATACTCCAAGAACGCACATTTCTTCAAGAACATATAAAGTTTCTCCTTTAACATCTACAGGGAAGTATGACTCTTTATCTACCCATACCGTTTGTCCGACCTTTAGAGTTTGGGTGGAATCTCCAACTGCAACAACAACACCTTTTGCTGTTTTAGTGTTTTCTTGTCCAGGAACTACAATGCCCCCAACTTTTGTTTCCGTCTTTTTAATTCTTACAAGTACATATGACCATAATGGCTTCATTAAACACCTCCAAAATAACTGTGCAACCAATTTTACTTGATTGCACTTGGATATATACCCTTATGTGAAAAAAGAGCCTGAGAAATAAATCTCAGGCTCCACATTCAACCAATATAAAGGAAACTAGATTATGAACGAGTAATCGTCAATCGAGCAAGACCTTTCGGGTTGTAAGCACCAATACCCAAGTTCTCGAATACGGAGAAACCGATTGTACGAGCCTTTGGATCGTCAGCAGAAAGAACAGTCAATTCTGTACGAACAGGAATACGACCGAACATTTCAGGCTCACAACATACATATACAGTTCCAACAGGAACAAGACGAGAAGTAATGATTTGAGCACCCCAAAGAGTTCCCATCAAACCTGTCTTCAACAAGTCACGTTGGGTTTCGATATCAAGGATATCACGACCGAACTTACGAAGATCAGCATAATCACGAGCATTCATGAATACACGTGAAACACGCAAGTCATGACGTTCGATCAAAGCATAAGCATCAGCAAGTACTGCACCAGAAATAGGAGCAACAACAGGGATGTCAGGGTTAGTTCCCTGAGGAACTGAATCAAAACCATCAGTAGCGATAGCATCAAGAACAGCAAATACTCTTTCATCTTCCGCTGCTTGGATTTGAGCGCGAGCCAAATCTTGAGCACGTTCAATCAAGTCGAAACGACGTTCTTTAACTTGAGTGAGTGGGATTTCAGGGTTAGAAGCAATCTCGAAAAGAGGGAAAATAACACGACGTGGCTTTGTTACAGCAACGATGTTTTCGCCTTCTTCACCAACTACATATGCAGTAACATCTGGGTCTTTGTCATAAATAGGCAAAGCACCATCTGGAAGTTGTTCGACAAGAAAAGTCTTACGACCAACAGCCATGTAGTCACGACGCAAACGCAGAGGTTGAGTCATAGAAGCAGCAAGTTTTGCGCGACCAGAAGCAGATCCGATGTAGTCGGAAATCAACTTGGCCTTTACTGAATTAGAAATAGACATAGTTTTATCCTCCTATTAGATTCGTTGGTCAAAAACGATTTCGGGTTGAGTAGAGTCAGCAGGCATCTTAAGTACTGCAAGGAAAATCTCATTTACATTGCTAGTTGCATGCAAGTAAGACTCATTAGTAGCCAACAAAGTAGTTTGACCGTCAGCCTTTACACCTGCAGTTAAGTAACCATTCAATGAAGCCATCAAAGGAATTCCAGCAGTATAAACGATATCATCACCGATAGCACTGTCATATGCTGTAGTTTGCGCTTGAGTTTCATAAAGGGAAGAAGCATAAGTTCCTTGTGAAGAAACATAAG
>MDTG01370899.1_pt1 | contig 20344 bp, 18 predicted proteins | sample 811421 | NCBI WGS metagenome assembly MDTG01 (sample SAMN05326645, study PRJNA326480) | marine metagenome | isolation source: seawater | place: Pacific Ocean: South East | collected 2011
TGAGAACAATTTTGGTCGTCGTATTTTTGAAGCATATGCAACTGAGTTTGGTGCTACACATTTAAATGAAAATGAAGAAGTACGTAAACTTAATGCAACTATTGCTGAAAAAGAAAAGCAATTGTCTGAAGCCATCAAATCTCAAGACAAGGCGAAAGCTCTTGTTGAGAGCAAAAATCACGAAATAAAAGTTATAAAAGAAGCCAATGAGCGTGATGCTACATTGGACGAGCTTCTATCTCCTCTCAATGACGAGAAGAGAGAAATTATGACTAACTTACTTGAAAACGTTCAGACATCTCGATTGAAGAACGCTTTTGAAAAATATTTGCCAGCGGTAATCAGTGAAACTAAAGGAATTAAAAAAGCCTCTAATTTAACTGAAGCAACTGGTAACAAAACTGCAAAGGTTGTCGACAAAGCCACTAACGAAGCAGACAGCAACGTTATTGACCTAAAACGCCTAGCAGGGCTTTAAACTGAAAGGGAGACATTTTATGTCACAAGAACTACTAGAAAGCCGTTGGGGTGAGACCAAAGAAGCCCTCCTAGAAGGATTACAAGGTGCTCGTCGCTCAACAATGGGTGTTATCTTAGAAAACACCAAAAGACACTTGAAAGAGAACGCAACAGCGGGATCAACTTCATCAGGTAACATTGCAACTCTTAACAGAGTTATTTTACCTGTAATTCGACGTGTTATGCCAACTGTTATTGCCAACGAATTAGTTGGTGTTCAGCCTATGACTGGACCAGTCGGCCAAATCCATACACTTAGAGTACGTTATGCAGACGCAATGACTGACAACTCCATAGCCGCAACATCAACAGTTGCTGGTGAAGAAGCATTGTCACCATTCAAGATTGCAACAGCATATTCTAACAACACTGGAACCGCAACTGGTTACGGTGGTGGAAATACAGCAACTTTAGAAGGTGTAGCAGGTAACAGAATTTCTGTGCAAATTTTAAAGCAACCTGTAGAAGCAAAGACACGTAAATTGTCCGCAAGATGGACTTTTGAAGCAGCTCAAGATGCACAAGCAATGCACGGTATCGACGTAGAAGCAGAAATCATGGCAGCATTAGCTCAAGAGATTACCGCTGAAATCGATCAAGAGATTCTATTATCTCTACGTACATTAGCCGCAACTGAATTCACATACAACCAGGCTGCAGTATCAGGTACTGCTACTTTCGTTGGTGATGAGCATGCCGCTTTAGCAGTGTTAATAAACAGAACAGCTAACTTAATTGCACAACGTACAAGACGTGGTGCAGGTAACTATGCAGTTGTTTCTCCAGCTTCATTAACAGTATTACAATCAGCTACAACTTCAGCATTTGCAAGAACAACAGAAGGTACTTTTGAAGCACCAACAAACACTAAGTTTGTAGGTACATTAAACGGTACAATGAGAGTATTCTGTGATTCATATGCATCAGACGCTCAAGCAGTATTAGTAGGATACAAAGGTGCATCAGAAACTGACGCTCCAGCATTCTACTGTCCATACGTACCGCTAATGAGTTCTGGCGTTGTATTAGACCCGGCAACATTTGAGCCAGTAGTAAGTTTCATGACTAGATATGGTTATATCGAGTTATCAAACACTGCGTCATCATTTGGTAATGCTGGTGACTATGTGGGTGAAATTGCAGTAAGCAACTTATCATTCTCATAATAGTAAACTAAAAACTTTAAAAATAGCACCTTTGGGTGCTATTTTTTTGACTTGCGTACCCATAAATACTGTTGCACAATAACGTGTTTATGCAGACAAAACTGCGTACCCGCTAGAACGGGAACTTTATAAGGAGAAAACAAATGGGAAGACCGTTAAAAATTGCAAAAAGTCTTACAAAAGACATTGCGTATAATAATCCAGGTGATGATGTTGCAAACAGAACACCATCAGGTGAATTATATTATGGTGTAGTAGGTGGAAACGTTGGGCTTAGTAGCATACAAAATCCAATTACATCTACAAGAGTACGTCCAACAGGCGGAAGTATAACTGCTGAAGGCGAAGGTTTTATTATCAAACAAAAAGGTGCTTCAAAGTTTTTAGTATCAAGACTAGATGCAAGTGCAATTGACCCTGCAAACGCAGTAGTTGGATCCACAGTAAGAGTTGTCGCAGTAGGCGATACTGACTGGGCTTCAATGGGTGCTGGTAAAGGTACTATTGCAGTAGGAATGATTTTTACTGTAGAAGCAGCCTCAGCCGCTGGTTCTTCAGGAACAGTTGCTGAATGTGGAATATGTACATTAGCAAACGAAGCAGATTCTGCTTTATCAACAGGAAGTATGACAGTATCTTACACTGATGTAGGATCATCATTGGTACGTCTAAAGCGTTTTAGCAACAAGCATGGAATATCTTTTGCAGATGCTCCAGTATTGTTAAACTTCTTTAACATACTAGATGACACAGTGAAGATTGGTGGATCAGGTTCGTCTGCATCGCCAGCAACACGTGATTTAGTACAAGTTGAGAATCCTGACTTAGGTTAATAATAAGTTTTTAACCAACCAAACCCTTACTGTATTAAGTACAGTGAGGGTTTTTCATGAGTGCGGCATTTGTATTAGGAAACGGAAACAGTAGACTGTCAGTGAATCTGACAAAATTGCCACCTCTTGGCAAAACCTATGGGTGTAATTGGTTGATGAAAGAATTCACGCCTGACTGCTTAATTGCCACTGATAGACCCATTGCAGATAGAATACAAGAGTCTGGTTATGCACAAAAACACAGGTTCCATACACGTAAACCGATATTAGAACTTGGCGGTAAAAGTTTACATAACGAATATAAAGGATTTAGTAGTGGACCAAATGCAGCCGCCATGGCTTGTATTGATGGACACAGTGACATTTATCTTGTAGGTATGGATCTCGGTACAACAAACGGTATGTTTAATAATATATATGCTGACAGAGAATTTTATAAAAAAGCACTTGATCCGCCAACTTATGCAGGCAACTGGGTAAACCAATTAACAAAATTGATAACTGAAGACTATCCGAATAGACAGTTCTATAGAGTAGAGGGTACTGAAAGCTCCTTTGTGAAAACATTTAGTAAACTAAGCAACATGAAAATAATGAGTATGGAGAGCTTTCTTGAAATGGTAAATACTGCTAGAGGCCCATTATGAACACAAAGAAAAGAATTGACGGCGATTACTATATTGAAACCATAAATGCAACAGACATGGTTCATATTGCTAGTAACACAGAAATTGACGGTAACCTTACAGTCAACGGTAATGTTACATATATTAACACAGAACAATTGGATGTAAAAGACCCATTTGTTATGGTTAACATGAGTAATACTGCAACGTATGCAAGTAATGCTGGATTATTGACACACAAGACCGCTACAACATTTGCTGGTATTCGTTACAATACCAATGATAACAAATGGGAACTTAGTACAAGTACTGGAACCACAGGTGAAACTGGTACATGGAGCGAAATTGGTACTGCAGCCGCTGGTGCAGTCGCTGGTGCAAATACACAAGTGCAGTTTAATGCCTCAGGTTCGTTTGGTGCTTCATCAAATTTTACATTTACAGACACAAGCCAACTTAATGTCACTGGAAACATAAACCTCACTACAGGATTACAACTGGCAGACAGTGCAGTGCCTGGAGCAGTAACAGACACCACAGTATTGCATGGTGGTGTAGCAGGTAGTGGCGGAACAGGCGTTTACTTTGTAGACGGCACAACAACAGATGAACTAGTAAGCAAAAGCAAGGCAATTGTTTTTGGCATAATATTTTAAGGAAAAGAAATGACAATATCAGTAACTGCCGTATCAAATAGTTTAACCACAGTGTACACAAGCACAAATAACACTGCAATAACTTATTTAAACTTAACAAACTCTTCAGGTGGTACATTGACTGTAGATATCCATGTAATACCAAGTGGTGGTACTGCTGGAACGACTAATTTAGTCGCTAAAACACTAAGCATTAATAACACTGACAGTTATCAACTTTACTCAGGTGGTGAAAAACTATTACTTGCAAATGGCGATTTTGTACAAATTGTCTCAAGTGGTGCTACTGGAATTAATGCGGTTACATCATTTACGGCGATCTAGTAAATGGGTTTTCTCAAGAATAGAGTTATTCCTGGAATAGGTGGAGCAGTGGTTCCTGGTGGTACTACTGCAAGTCGTCCGGCCGCACCTGCTTTTGGACTTTTTAGATTTAATTCTAGCACAAATTTCATGGAATACTTTGACGGAACGGTATATAAAACACTTGCTAATACTGGTGAGGCAAATATTACAGTAGATAGCTTTACTGGTGATAACTCCACTCTAACATTTACTCTTGGCACAACAGTAAGTGCAGCCGATCAAGTGATTGTATTCGTCTCAAACATCTACCAACAACCAACTGGCGTATATACAATTACAGGAAGCGGAGCAGACATTACTTTTAGTGCCGCTCCTCTTGCATCAGAACCTATTAATGTAATTCACGGACTTGGTAACACTCCTAATTAATTGCGATAAATACTGCAAAGTTTAAGGATAGTAATTAATGGCCATTGCAAGAGTTTCTGGTAAAGCATTAGCGAGTAATCTCGAGAGACCCACTAATATTGCCGTCGATACAAGTACATTGTTTATTGATGTGGTGAACAATCGTGTTGGTATCGGAACGGCCACACCTACACAACCATTACATGCTCCAGGTACCGCTAAGATTGCGAACCTAACCCTTTCTGGAAACGCAATAACATCAGAAAGCACACTTAATTTATCAGGCAGTCCTGTGAATTTAGGAGCTAATACTGCGGTAACAATCACTGGTGGCACAACAGGGCAATTACTTACAACTAACGGTAGTGGTGTACTAAGCTGGACCACTGGTGCAAATTTAGCCAGTGTACGTGGTAATACAATTAATCTTGGCTTGCCGGCTGACGGGAGTCTCACTGCAAACGTTGCATATGATGGATTTACTGCAACATCAAAAGTAACAGACAGTATTGATGATTTAAATCAAGTAATACTTAATGTTGGAAATAGCACATTCGTAGGCCAAGCTGATTTTTCAGGTTCACCAACTGCTGGTCCAAGTCCTATGACTGTAAACTTTACAGGAACCTTTACAGGAAATGCCAACGGATATGAATGGAATTTTGGCGATGGCAACACTTCAACTTCTCAAAATCCATCACATACATATAATAATGCCGCAGGTGGCCAATTTACAGTTGCTTTTACTGCAAAAAATACAAACGGAACCTTAGCAGGCAACATAGCCGCAGGTGCCAAAGGCAGTGCAGATAGCATCTCAAAAACAAATTTCATTACACTGTTCACTCCAACACCTATTCCAGCTTTTACACTTGATGATAATACTATTGATACAGGTGCAACTGCTACCATTACAAATGCAAGTCAATTTGTTACAACCAGTTTTGATCTTAGTTGGGGACAAGGTGCAAACGTACAACCTGCTACAGATTTTACAACTGTACAGAATACATATAACAACACAGGTGGTGATACACAATATAATATTGTGCTAACTGGTGTATCAAACACTGCTGGTGCAAGTCCTGTATCAGTTACTAGTGCACCAACTACTATCAGCGTGTTCACTCCCCAAACCACAACATTTAGTGCAAACGTTGTGCGTGTAGTCAATGAAGAAGCAACTTCAGGTGGAGTCGTCCAATTTACAAATACAACTGCTACTGATCCAGGAACTACTGCACTATTTGGTAGTGGTCAAAAGTATAGATACACTTTTGGTGATGGCAACGTAAGCAGTATAAACATACAGAATGGTGTTGCTGGTAATCCAGGTAGTACATTAAATCACACATATGCTCTTAGTGGTGGACAACAATCTGGTGGCACTACTGCAACATTTCAAACACAACTATCAACCCTTACTGGACACTCGAGCAGTCCATTCAATGCGGCCAACATTGCTATTGTTGTAGAACCTGACATACGCAGTATCTTTAACGGTACAACTGTTATTACAAGTGATAGAACAGGTGACGATGCACAAGATGGATATTTGTTTACTGATTATCGTCCAGGACTTGCTACCACAGACAGAGGGCTTGTAACATTTCAAAATACAAGTCAAAATGTTACAACAACAAATTTTACATTTGGAGATGGTAACACAACAGGTGCTATTACAAGTGGAGCAGGTACTCCTGGTGCCGCCAATATTACAAACAGCTATGGCAGTGTAGCAAGTTTTACAGTAGCATTAGTATCAAGTGGAACTCCAGATACCATAGCACAATCGGATACTGAAACAAAAACTAATTTTATTACAATAAAAGCCAATCCTGCAGCACCAGGTGCATTAAGTTCAAAAACATTAAGCATGTCAACTGGTAGTCAAGGTACGAGTCCATTGTTAGCCGCAGGAGCAACTGACAGAAGTGGTGGTAATATTCCTGCCAACGGTTCAAGTGTCACAAGATATACAAGTGCTGATCCTATTCAAACTAGCACAGTCACAGATGCAAATACGGCAATATCAGGATCACTCACTGCAACCTTTAATAACAGTGCCTCTGGAGCAGTAACGTTTACTGCTGGTGGAGATGGAGCAGGTACCTATACTGACTTGGTGGTAGTAAATGATGGAGATGCACACAATGAAATCAGTGCCAGCACATATCCAACAGGATTTGCTAAAGTTTTTGATGCTAGAGTTTCAAAGGCAACCAGCGGAATAAGTGTAGGATACAACGACACAAGTTTAACGCACAGTACTGCAGGCACAACAAACACAGTAGGCTTTGTCAAAGATGACATGACATCGGTGCCAACAGTAAATCAAGGTGGTGCAACTATTACACAAGCCACTGCTGGAACATTTAGATACATTTCTGGTGTGCCATATTACAACACAGGCTCTCCGGCAGTAAACATTACTGGACTTACTGTGTCAAATTTTGTTGGACAAACATATAGAAATACAACAACGCCATTTAGATCCACAACAGGTACTCTTGCAGAAAGTACTTCGGGAAGTATAATAAACACACAGAATAAAACCTATGCTCAAATTGACGGGTCCCCAACTTTTCTTACCGGTGGTGTGCCAAACGCAACTACTGGTGTTGGAAGTGCATATACTTTAGGAACCATTAACATTCTTATAAACGGAAGTGCAAGAGCAGTTGGTTATCTTGATGCACAAATGTTTAATGTAAACGGAAATAGTAGTGTAGTAGATTTAACCAACAAATATATACAAATTTACAGTGCAAGTTTAACAGGATTTGACGAAGAAAATATTCCTGTTAGTGATTCATTAGGAACTAACTTTGATGATGACGGAAAGCGTGTAACTGGCTTTGGTGGATTTGCTGACACTCCAAGTTTTGCAGGCGGTACAAACTATTACACTGCAAACGCTTTTACAGGAGCCGCTACTGTTGCAGGAACTTCAGAAGCAATAGTGCGTTTTGGAACACTAAAACATTTTGTAACAGATTTAAGCAGTGGATATTTACCTGCTGGACCAAATCTAGCAGGCAGTCGAACGGGTAATCAATACATTACTTTTGCATTCCGTAGAGCAACTGTTGCAAACTTTGATATTGCAATAAACAGTACCACCGGAATCAAAGGTGTCTTTATTGCCGCACCCGGGACGGCTATTGATACTGCAAGTTCATTGAACGGATGGGTCAATGGTAGTATACAATATGGAGGCGCAGGTGTACCAGGTGCGGACACAGGAAATGGTGGTAACGGTAGTAATGGATGTGCGTTGACTGGTGCTGATATTGTTCCAACTGACACAGGAATAAATGCGTCTTATACCATGACACTTGGAAGTGAGAATAGTTCAAACGCTACAGGAAACAATGTGCTAGTGCGTATTGCACTAGGATCTGGACAAACACTTACATCAGTTAGTGTAGGAGTACAAACCTAATGGCATTGGCTGATAGCACCAAAGTAGATTTTTTATGGAAGAAGCTTGGATTTGGAGTAACAAAAACTGCTCCAAATGCTAACAAGCAGGCTTTCAACGAAAGTATTCCATCACCACTGTTGATGCGAGGTGATAAAGTATGGCAAAGTTCTGGAAGCATTCCGGGCGTTAAGCCGGCAGCCGCCAGCAGTATTGTAAACATTTACCAAGATGCCGCTGGTGGTAGCTCCACTGTTGAAACTGTAGAAGACCTTAGTGCTCCTGATAACAGAACTTGGAAAACAAATTTAACTGACTGGATACCAACAGAATTTGGGTCAACATATCTGGTGAAAGTTTATGTTGATGATGCAGGTTCAAGTGATCCACAAACAGGAGGTACACAATTATTCCAAGCAGGTTCTGGAAACAACGATGAATGGTTTTTTGATTATTCTTCTGGTGTGTTAAACTTTAATGGTGTCAACATTCCGTCGGTTATCGGAACAGGTATAACAGGAAAGTCAGTATACATTGTCGGCGCAAGATACATTGGACCTTTTGGTGTAGGTGGTGGCACTTCTATAGGAAATATAACTGTAACTGATACAACTTTAAGCACCACTAATGCTGGCGCTAATATTATATTGCAAACAACCAGCCAAGGTACAGTGCAAGTCGATAACACAACTGCATTGAATGTCAGTGTGGGAACCACTGCACAACGTCCAAGTACTCCGGTCACTGGTGATCTACGTTATAATACAACTAACACCTCGTTGGAAGTTTATAATGGCAGTTCTTTTGTAAATGTAGGTGATGATACTGCTACAATTACTACACAAAGTTTTTCAGGGGATAACAGCACCGTAGCTTTCACCTTAAGTACTACTGCAACTACTGCAAGTGTTATTGTAAGCATAAACGGTACAGTACAAGCACCAACCACTGCTTATGCAGTCAGTGGCACGACATTAACTTTTACTGAAGCACCAGCTAGTGGCGATGCTATTGAAGTCCGTAAAATAAGTTCTCTGACTACCATATCAGAAATTACAAACGGATTAGGTGATACAATTAGTGTTGACGCTAATGGAGTTGCACAATTTGCAACTGTGCATAGTCTACAACTACCAACATACACTGTAACACAAGCAAATGCACTAGCAAATAAAGCCGCTGGACAGATAATTTACGTCAGTAACGGTAATGGAGGGGCACCTTGTTTGGCCGTATATAACGGTTCAAACTGGCAACAAGTTCGCTTTGACGGAGTGATTTCGGCCGCATAATAACCATTCACTTGGTCCTTTAAACCTTCTTTTTTGCTCTATATTAAAAATTACACCCACCGCTAAATATTATCATAAGAGTGAGTGCAGTACAGTTAATCTGGATTGTCACTGTGCTTTAGCTTTAACAAATTACAAAGAAAGTTTACAAAAATGGCTTTAACCCGAATACATAACAACCAGATAACAGATGCAACTATTGTAGCATCGGCTAAGTTGGTTAATAACTCAATCAGTGCTAACAAACTGGCTGCTGATTTAACATATGGTAGTAACCTTACAGTTACAGGAAACTTAACAGTTAACGGAACAACTACTGCGTTGGATTCTGTTAACACAATTATTGAAGATCCAGTTATTCTTCTTGCTAAAAACGAAACTGGTGCACCATCAAAGGATATTGGTTTTATTGGAGAGCGTGGAGATGCAAACAACGTTGCATGGATCTTTGACGAAACAGACGATACATTCAAAGCAGGTTTAACAACTGACGACGGTACAGGTACTGCAATTACACTAGCAAGTAAAGTTGACGCTGACTTCAAAGACTTGTCAATGGTTAACCTTGCACCAACAGGAAACGTAACAACTGCACTTAATGCTTCAAGTACAATTGCAGCTGGTAGTTCAATTACGGCAGTGACAACAATTACTGCAACTGGAAACGTTGCAGGTGGTAACTTAACTACTGGCGCAAAAGTAACTGCAACTGGCGAAGTAAAAGGTGGATCATTAACAGATGGTACTGCTACAATTACTTCAGGATCACTTACAGGTGGTGTTGCCGCAACATTCAGTGGTGCAGTACAAGGTGGTTCTATAACAGATGGAACTGCAACATTATCAAGTGGTAGTATAGCTTCAGGTGTTAACGGTGCATTCTCAGGTACAGTTACAGCAAGTACAAAAGTTAGTACACCAGACGTAGAAGGTGCTGCAATAACAATTACTGCTACAGGTACCGACGATTCAGTAACACTTGTTCCAACAGGAGCTGGTACAATTGTTGCTTCAAGTAAGAGAATTACTTCACTTGCTACCCCAACTGGTGCTAACGATGCCGCCAACAAATCATATGTTGATGGTGTGGCTTCAGGTTTAGATATTAAAGCATCATGTGTGGCCGCAACAACTGCCGCATTAGCCGCAGTGACATACTCTAACGGTGCCTCAGGTGTTGGTGCTACATTAACTGCCGATGCAAACGGTGTATTAGCCGCAATTGACGGCGTAACAATGGTAGCTGGTGAAAGACTACTTGTCAAGAACCAGGCAGCACAATTGCAAAATGGTATCTACACAGTGACCTCAGTCGGTGCAGTAGGTGCAGCTTTCGTACTTACAAGAGCAACTGACTTTGATGCAGCCGCAGAAATACCAGGTGGTTTTACTTTTATTGAAGAAGGTACTACTAACGCAGACAACGGTTTTGTGTGTACAACAGACGCAACAGGACTAACAGTTGGTACAACGGCAATTGTTTTTGAACAGTTCTCAGGTGCTGGTCAAATTACTGCAGGTGATGGTTTAGCAAAAACTGGTGATATACTAAGTGTTAACGTTGATGACGTTACAACTGCTATAAGTTCAGACGCAGTGATTGTTAAGACAAGTGCTAATCTAACAACTCCAAATATTGGTGTTGCTAACGGTGACAGTTTTACTGCTACAGGTACAGTACAAGGTGCAACAATAACAGATGGAACTGCAACTATTACTTCAGGTGCTATTGCAAGTGTAACCACACTTACTACAAGTGGTAACGTTACAACTGGCGCAGGAAACGTAATAGCAGGTAACGTAACCGGTGCTATCGGTGACTTCTCAGGCGCAGTAAGTGGTTCTACATTAACATCAGACAGTGGAATAACCATTAGTGCTAGTGACATTGATACTGCAGGTACAGTAATTACTGTGAACCAAGCAGGTGCTGATAAAGACTTTGTTATTGAAGGTAGTTCTGATGCTAACTTGTTGAAAGTTGATGCTGGTACAAATACTGTGGTAATAAGTGGTGCTACTGCAACTGCAGGTGCAACATTAAAAGTTGACAGTACAGATTCATTAATGTTACCGGTTGGAACAACTGCACAGAGACCATCACCAGCAACTGGTATGTTTCGTTATAACAGCTCACTAGAGGCAGTAGAATTTTACACATCAGGTAGTTGGAAAACTGCTGGTAGTGACTTTACAACTATTGCATCACAAACATTTACTGGTGATAATAGTACAGTAGCATTTACACTAAGTGAAGCACAAACAACTGCAAGTTGTATTGTTGCAATCAACGGTGTGGTACAGTTACCAACCACAGCTTATGCGGTAAGTGGAACAACATTAACATTTACAGAAGCTCCAATAGCGGCTGATGTAATTGAAGTTAGAAAACTTACTACAACATCAACTATTACTTCGCTAGCAAACGCAAATGGTACTGCTATTGTTGAAGCAATAGATGGTGCTGCACAAGTCAAGATAACAGGTGATCTACTTCCTGTAAGTGACGGAAACCTAGACTTAGGTAGTGCCGCATTACATTGGCAAGAAGCACACTTAGGCAGTGCAATCTTTTATGATTCAGATGATTCAAACACTGTAACATTGAGTGCTCCGGCAACTGTTGGTTCAAACGTAGCATTTACGCTACCGGCCGCAGATGGTACAAGTGGTCAAGCACTTATTACTGACGGTTCAGGCGCAATGAGTTTTGGTGCAGCTGGTGCAACAGTAACTAGTGATACTGCAACTAACGCAGAAAGATTAATCTACGTTGGTTCGATCACTTCTGGTGCTTTAACAGCAGTTACACAAGACAGTGGACTAACATACAATCCAAGTACAGGTACTATTACAAGTGCTGAATATATTGGTGGCGGTGCTGGCTTAACTGGATTGAACGGTAGTAATATCGCTTCAGGCACAGTAGCAGCGGCTCGTGTTGCAACACTTAACCAAAACACAACAGGAAGTGCAGCCACACTTACAACCGCAAGAGCAATTGCACTTACTGGTGATGTCACTGGTACTGCAAACTTTGATGGAAGTGCCGGTATTAGTATTGCCGCAACAATTGCAGCCAACTCAGTTGCATTATCAACTGACACAACAGGTAACTATGTGGCTGCAGGAGCAGTATCAGGTACAGGACTAAGTGGTAGTGCAGGAGCAGAAGGTGCAACATTTACTGTTACATCAAACGCAACTAACGCAAACACTGGCGGTACTATTGTTGCAAGAGATGGCTCAGGAGACTTTAGTGCAGGCGTTATAACTGCAACTGCAACACAAGCAAGATACGCTGACTTGGCTGAGATGTATGCCACAGATGGCGATATTGATGCAGGTACAGTAGTACACTTTGCAGGTGAAGGCAAAATTGCATCATGCAATGAAGCAAACCATCATGCAGTAGCAGGTATTATATCCACAGATCCAGCTTACTTAATGAACACTGATCAAGCTGGTGCAGCTCTTGCAATATCTGGAAGAGTACCATGTAAAGTAACAGGCGCAGTAGCCGCAGGTGACTTAATGGTATCAGCAGGTAACGGTATGGCAATGGCCAACAACAGTCCAGCAATTGGTACAGTAATTGGTAAAGCAATCGAAGCACATGCAGGCGGAGAAGGCACAATTGAAATACTAGCAATGATGATGTAATCATACACAAATTTAGAAATAGCACCTTCGGGTGCTATTTTTTTGACTACATTTTCTGATAAATATGTCCATATAAGGATACACAATGGGATTAACTAGGCCTCGTGCCCATCAACTACAAGATATAGACTATAAGCAAACCGCTAGGGCAGTAACTACCTCTAACCTTACACTCAGTGGCGGAGCACCTGCAACTGTTGATGGTGTAAGTTTAGCACTAAGAGATAGAGTTTTAGTGACTGCTCAAACTACAGGCAGTGAAAACGGTATTTACATAGTAACCACGGTTGGTGCTGGTTCAAACGGAACATGGGCTAGAACAACTGATGCTGATGCTACTGGTGATATCAAAGCTGGTACAATTATAATGATAACTGAAGGTACCACCTATGCGGATACCCAGTGGAAGTTAACAACAGATAATCCAATTACCATCGGATCAACTACACTTACCTTTGTACGTAATGGAAATGCCGCATATGGTACCATTGCAGTTTCAGGGCAAAACAGCATAGTAGCAGATCAGATTGGAGATACACTCACACTGGTTGCTGGAACCAATGTAGCATTAACCACTAACGATGGTACTGATACACTAACAGTTACACCAAGTTTAACCCCTGCTTTAACCAGTGCAACATTTACAAATACAAGCACAGGCGATACATTACTACTGACAACCACCGAAGACTCAAGCACTGCCGCTCCTGTAATCACAATGAAACGCAACAGTGCATCACCAGCAGATGCAGATTACTTAGGACAATTAAAGTTTCAAGGAGAAAATGACGCTGATCAAGAAGTTGTATATGCAAAAATTACAGCTAAAATACAAGATGCGAGTGATGGTACAGAAGATGGACTAATTGAATTTGCTAATAGTAAAGCAGGTTCAAATAACATTAATATGCGACTAAGATCTGATAGTTTACAACTTTTAAATGGTACCAATTTTCAAATTAGAGGACAACAAGATTTAAGATTATATGATAGTGACAGTAGCAATTACCTTGGATTTAAAGCACCATCCACAGTATCAAGTGATGTAGTCTATACCTTACCAGCTGATGGGTCAAGTGGACAAGTAATACAAACAAATGGTTCAGGTGTTTTATCATTTGTTGATAACGCAGGTGGTGGATCAGGAGGAAATTCATTTCCAAATAGTACAGTTACACCATTACCCGGTAGTGAAGGCAACTTTGATCTAGCAAAACAGTTTGATCAAACAGGAAGCGTTGAAACACCCTTTGAATCAGGTGGTACAGATGCTTTTGGTGTAAGTTTAGGCCAAGTCTATAGCATGATGGACCCAGCTGGATCTATTCCGACTGCAACAGATTTAGGTGTATTAAGTTAATAAATACACTGTTAGGAGAACACAATGCCAACCGTACTACAATTTAGACGTGGAACAACAACACAGAATAACAACTTCACAGGTAGTGCTGGCGAACTTAGTATTGATACCACACTAGATACCGTAAGGGTACATGATGGTAGTACTGCTGGCGGATTTGCATTAACACAAAATGCCGCTTCACAAACACTTACAAATAAAACATTAACATCACCACAAATAAACACTCAAGTTGATATGTTAGCCAGAGCAGAATTACGCTTTCAAGACGCTACAGGCGGAGAGTTTGTTGCATTAGAAGCACCTGCTACTGTTGCAAGTAGTGTAACATTTACATTACCAGCAGCAGATGGGTCGTCGGGACAAGCACTTATTACTGATGGATCAGGTGCAATGAGTTTTGGTGCAGCCGGAGCCACTGTTACAAGCGATACATCAACCAATGCAGAACGACTAATCTATGTTGGCTCAATAACCTCAGGTGCATTGACAGCAGTTACACAAGATAGTGGCCTCACATATAATCCAAGCTCAGGGTCTTTGACATCTGCAACATTTATAGGCGCCTTAACTGGCAATGCAAGTGGTAGTGCCGCTACCTTAGCAACTGCTAGAGCAATCGCACTAAGTGGAGATGTAGTTGGCACTGCTGACTTTGATGGAAGTGCAGGGATAAGCATCAGCACAACTATACAAGCAAATAGTGTCGCATTAGGCACAGACACAACTGGTAATTATGTAGCGGCCGGCGCCGTTTCTGGTACAGGACTAAGTGGTAGTGCATCAGCAGAAGGTGCAACGTTCACGGTAACATCAAATGCAACCAATGCAAACACAGGAAGTACCATTGTTGCAAGAGATGGAAGTGGCGACTTCAGTGCTGGAGTAATTACAGCCACTGCAACACAGGCAAGATATGCTGACTTGGCAGAGAAATATACAAGTGATGCAGATTACGAGCCAGGTACTGTTGTTGAACTAGGCGGAACGGCAGAAGTCACGCAAACAACAAGACCATGGAGCCCTACTATTGCAGGAATAGTGTCAACTGATCCAGCATATCTAATGAATAATGACTTAGATGGAATAAGTGTTGCTCTTATTGGGCGTGTTCCATGCAAGGTCGTAGGACCTGTACGTAAAGGTGAATTCCTTGTTAGTAGTCGAACACCAGGACATGCAGAAGCACATAAAGATTTACATGGACCACCTGCCGGCAGTGCAATTGGAAAAGCAATTGAAGACAAAGACAGTGAAGGTACCGGAGTTATAGAAGTCCTTGTAGGGCGTATGTAATGCCCGAGAGGTATCGCACTGAATACGACGGCGAGTTTGTCATCACTGTCAATACAATAAAAAATGGCAAAAAGCATCAAGAACGCGAATGGATTGACAACCCCATCGAAAATCAACACATAAGTGGTCGCGCCGCAGTAATTGGTGACGGGCAAAGTCGATACAACACCACCCGCCACGGCAAATTAAATCTTAAAACAAAAATTGAACAACACGCAGGTTGGCACCTCGGACGTAAACGTTTACAAAGTTATGGCTCAGAAGGTTGTTGGCGAGAAATGCAGTGTGATTTTTATGTAGAGTTTGATCAACAAAAACTGCAAGAAATAAAAGAAGATGCCTATCAAGAACGTGTAAGTGTTTACACAAATGCACGTAATTGTATTGAAGATCCTGGTGAGTACTATCTTGTGCCTTATGGAGTCAGAGGTAAAAGTGTAGTAGTAGCAACGTGGCTAGCTTGTTTTGATGGGCATAAAGAAATATTTTTACTCGGAGTTGACGGACTTGATGATCAAGATGAGCCAGATGTAAAGTTAATAAAACAAATGAATCAGGTATTTGATACCTATAGGACTACTAAATTTTACTATGTAAGAGATGGAGCCAAAGCAGACGACATGTGGCGAAAAAATGCAAACTTTAATCACATGACTTATGCAGAGTTTATCTCATATTGTGATATTTGAAAACGTTTTATTGTATCAATCTTTGCTAAAATTTCTTCAAAATTGATTGTAGTCCATAGCCCTGGATGTAATGGTTTTGGCCATACGCCTGATTTGATCCAACTGTACCCGTGATGTTCGTTGTTCAACACAGGTGTAAATTCATTATCAATTAAACAAAAAAAAGTATGATAGCTAAAATGATTGTCAGCACTCGTAAATTTTTCTATGGGCACTAGTTTAACAATTTCAGGCCATATTCCAATTTCTTCTAAGCATTCTCTTTGTATAGCATCAGTAAGATTTTCGCCACTATCAACTTTACCGCCTGGTAAGCCCCAACATCCTGGATTTTTATTATCGTTCCTTAGCAAATATAGATACCTAGCAGTACTAATACTATAAAACCATACACCAACCGCGTTTATCAAAGCACTAAACTCCAATTTCCTTCAGTGTATAACCCTTCGTAACTTTTTAACCATTCATTGTTTGCCCAGCGATATTGAACACTGGTAGTGAGATTACTTACATATTGCACATTAGTTTCTTTGCTAGAATCAAACGCAATATTCCACCGTTGCCCATCATATTGCACAATGTCGTTTGTGTTTGCTACTAATATTGTACCGTCTGTGCCTCTCCATGCTTGTGCAAAACCTGGGTCTTCTGTACTGCTACTGCCAGTATCGTTAATAAACAAATATCTCTGTCCAGCCGCCGCTGCAGGCAAACCGTTTATTGTATCTGGACCTTTTGCTTGTGGGTCTACAATCGCATTGACTGCATCGAGTGTGTTGGCAGGAATTGTATCAGTGTCTATAGTAAAAAGTAAAAATCTATCATCTGTTGGATCGTAACTTACTGTTCCTACTATTATAGTATCGTCATATGGATTATCAAGTCTTATTTGGCTTATTCCGTTTCGTAAAGCACCATATAAATTAACTATAGTGTGCCACAATAGGTTGCTGGGCGGTGCAGTTGGAACCTGCACACCTGCATTGTTTGTAACTACAGCTTTAGTTTCAAGTACCTGTAATTTGTTACCAATTAATAAGGTTTGATAATTGAAAGGTGTAAATTTTTGTCGTGTACCCAGTAATAGGTCACTGTCAAATATGGCTTCAGCCATGTCGCCGTTGCCGTCAAATACACTAGCAACAATTTTTTCAACTACACCCAATTTCTTTACTTTTGCAGGTGGAGAAATAAAAATTGGCATCACAAAACGTAGTGTGGCAATATCAATTGCATCATCTGTACCCTGGGGGATAGAACGAGAACTCCATGTGACTTGTTCTAGATACATGACACTTAAACTGGTCCAGTCTATAAAATTTTCTGTGCTTTGTATCTCAAGGGCTGGATTAAAAAGTGTTAGTACTTGTTCAAGCAATTGTAATTTTTGATTGGTATTTGAAGTCCAAACATCTAAGTTTACTTCTAAATCAAAAGGCACTGGCATCAATTTTTCTATTGTAAATGCATTACCTTGAGTAGTTTCGTACGACTCACTGTCTGTGTCCCAATATCTTTGACGTACATTTTGTTTCTGTACAAATGTAGGTTCTTGTATTCTATCTCTTGCATAGTTTAAATTTGTAACATGAAATGTCATTAAAGGCGTTGATGGCAAACTATTTGCACTATTCTGTTGTATAATTGTTTGAGCTTGTCTTGTAGCATCGCCGTACCGTACAGGCACTCTATACAATGCCTTTTCTGTGTTATCTTCTGTTCTACCGTACTCTACTTGAAAGTTTGAAAACACTCTTGTAAACTGCAACAAGAATCTGCGTATTTGTTCGTCATAAAAAAACTGTTGCATTAATTGTCAGCCTGCGGTTTAAGTATCTTGCTTAATGGTTGACGTTCAGGTATCTTACCACGATCTTCAGTTGTGGTTTCGTTAGTGTTGTTTACAAAACTACTGCGTTGTGTTTGTGATTTTACATTGCCGTAATTAGCAACTGCTTTTTCTTTATCACCTGGTGTCAAATTAGTCCTCACATCGTCTTCGTACTTAACCCAACGATTGCCACTGTAGCGAAAAAGTCTATTTGGATAGTAATCTAAACGTAGTGCAAAGTCGCCTTCTTGTGCATTCTGTGGGAAACTTGTGCCCGGAGTAACAGGTAACCCATTTGGTGCAATTCCATCACCAGTTAAGTATCCAAGAGTATAACCATTTGCTCTCGGTGATTGTGGTTGTCCATCTACGTCAACATTTGTTGTATCGACAGTAATGCCTGTATTATCTACTGTATAACTGTTTGGATCTGCTGGTGTGCCATCTTCATTGGTTGGTACAATATAAAACTTTACATTGTCATATCCGCTGTAAGGAACTTCGTACTCTGCTTGTGTAAGAATAGCATCGTTTATTTCTCTATCTTTTACAACAGTACCAAAAGTTTCTTGCTCGGTAAGTGGAGTAAACTCTTGCCATTTAGTTGTATCAGTGATTTCTACACCAGGATCCACATCATCTATGGCCTTGTAGTATGTATCACCACTTAATACTATACTGCCTTTAGGATAATAGTTTCCATTGTCCCAAATATTATCTTGCTCAAACGGTTTTTTCAGTATATCGTAGTACTCTTGAGCACTTACCAGTGGTGTTGCTTTAACACGCCATAAGTGTGGTAACCAAGTTTGTGAAAAGCCTTCACTGGCAAAAGCGGCATCTTGTATAACATAATACTTCGGTATTGCTCTTGCTATTCCGCTATCTAATGGATTGAAATCTTTCAAGTTTGGTAGCTCAAGAACGTCTCCACTCATTAGTTTACGACCAAGTGTATCGATCATAAAGTTGTAATGAAAAGTAATAAACAGTGTATCGTTGTTGAGAAATAAACCAAATTGACTTAGATCAAAGTCAATGTCTTGTGCATTGTATACACCTCGCATTTGGTATACATCATCGTCATATTTTCTGTCTCTGTTTTCTAGTAGAAATAAATCCTCGATAAACAGTGGAGACTCGCTTGAATAAGCAGGCTGTGTAGCATCTTGTGTACCGCCGCTTACACTTGAGCTATCATCACCGTGTGGTGTTGGTCCGAGATATTTGTGAATAAACATATCAACACCGCCAACCTGATACATTTCCATAACAGTGCGGTCGATAAATTTATAATCGTTTTGGCGATTTGGGCGATATAAACTAAGTCTTGGCATACAGTAATCCTTCTTACTGTATTTATGGCCTTAGATGTTTACCTTTACTGGATCGTTGCCTGTTATGGCAGTCATCTTCTTACAAATGCCACTGACATCTTCTAGTGTTAAAAAGCCTTTCACAGTATCGCCTGGCTCTGTAATGCCAGGCAGTTCAACTCCTCGGCCTGCAACACTAACCATTATTTCATACAAGCCTTGTGGGCCTCCATAACTGCCTTCGTGTTGTACAACACTAAGCTCATACTTTTCAAAATCAAGTACAAGTTGTATTCCTTTGTGGTACTTGCTAGTATCAAAAGATAATCCTAATAATGTCTGGTTCATTTAAAAGCATCCGTAGTTGTGCCACCGCCTTGATAACTTTGTGCTTTTAGATTTTCCAACTTCGTTACCATGTCAAAAAAGTTTTTAAGCATTCTATCAGTGGCATTTTGTTGTTCAATGCCAGCAGGTATACATACTGCTTCTATATCAACACTTTTGAGGGCGTCTACTGCGGTATCGCACGTTGTCTTATCTGCATAGGTCATTGGGTTAGCCAACATCATTGTTATAAGCATGAACTTCATGTGTAAATCCTCCATTTAGTTTACTATTCATTCTACGTAATAGGTACATAGCATTCTGTCGCCAGAAATCTTTGCCCCATGTGCCTTCTGCAAAACCGTCAGCGGCATGCCAACAGTTATCTATACGTCTTTCGTACAGTTGGAACTCTCGACTATCCATATTTTAAATCCGTCATTTGATCTCGATAACAATCAACTATTTTGTAGTCATAATGTTTAGAAGTAATTTTAATATTTTTTGGAAGTGAGACTTCCATCATCCACTTGATATCATATTCAGCGGCTTGTATACTATCGTGTTTATCACTTTCAAACTGCTCTTGTTTGAAATTCTCCTTCGAAGTATAGTAACCCATGTTCATTACA
>MDTG01181164.1_pt1 | contig 20342 bp, 13 predicted proteins | sample 811421 | NCBI WGS metagenome assembly MDTG01 (sample SAMN05326645, study PRJNA326480) | marine metagenome | isolation source: seawater | place: Pacific Ocean: South East | collected 2011
CCACCAAAGCGACCTCAAGGTGCATGCACATGCTTGAAGAGCCGACATCCTATGCTCGCATCAGGTGCGCCAATGGACTTCCTCGAAAGCGAAGAAAACCAGATGATTCGTGACATGGTTCGTGACTTTGCTGAATCCGTGTTGGCTCCAACCGTAGAGGCGCGAGATCACGAACAACGCCCCCCTGTGGAGGAGTGGCAAGCCTTCCTCGAACTCGGGCTTCAAGGCGTGACCATCCCGGATGAGTACGGTGGTGCGAAATTGAGTGACATCGCGGAAGCCATCATCGTGGAGGAACTTGCCCGTGTTGATCCCTCCTTCGCCGTGATGTTTTGTGTTCACGTCGGCCTGTGTGCGATGACCATCAACCTGCACGGGACCGAAGAACAGAAGCACGCTTACCTTCCAAGGCTTGCCGCAGGTGAGGTGGGCGCTTACTCGCTCAGCGAAGCTGGCGCAGGCACCGACGCCGCAGCCATGGTGTGCAGGGCCAAGCTCAGCGACGACGGAACCCATTACGTCCTCAACGGTGAGAAAATGTGGGTCACCAACGGCGCCCAGGCCGGCATTTACGTGCTTTTTGCCAAGGATGTGGATCATCCAGACTTCGGCGTCAAGAATCACGGCGGCACGACGGCGTTCATCGTCGAACAAGCCTTCGAGGGGCTGACCGTCGGAAAGAAGGAGGACAAACTTGGCATCAGGTCCTCCGACACGTGCACCCTTGTTTTGGAAAACTGCAAGGTACCGGTGGCCAACGTCCTCAAAGGCGCTGGCAACGGATTCCCCATTGCAATGAACGCGCTGGACAACAGCCGAATCGGCATTGCCGCGCAAGCCCTAGGCATCGCACAGGGCGCCTACGAAGCGGCGCTCAAGTACGCCCACGAGCGCGAGACCTTTGGCAAGCCGATTGTGGCGCATCAGATGATCACGGCATACCTTGCCGACATGGCCACACAAATCGAGGCTGCTCGCTTGTTGGTGTACCGTGCTGCATGGGCAAAGGAGCATCACTACGAAGCCGATGGTCCTCGCCACAGCAAGGAGGCCAGCATGGCCAAACTCTTCGCGGGCGACACGGCCATGTGGGTGGCAGAGCGCGCCATCCAGGTGCTGGGTGGCTATGGCTACACGAAGGAATTCCCCGTGGAGCGCTTCTTCCGGGACGCCAAAATCACCCAAATCTACGAGGGGACGCAAGAAGTCCAGCGTCTGGTCATCGCGCGGGCTTTGCGCTGATCACGCCATTCGAAACACGGGCCGGGAAAGGCCACGGTTCCAGTCGTGGAGCATCACATGATGATCCACATGGCGCAAATCGGTGGGCATCGCGCTTGGCACCTGCACGTCAACGTCGCCCAACGGCGTGGTGACGGTCAGGGTTCGCCCCTCACGCCAACCAACTTCACCAAGCAATGTTGCTTTGTCTCCACTGACATTGCCCGTAATGCGGAAGGTGTGGGGGTTCGCGCTAAGGATCGCTTGAATTTCATCCCGGCGCAAATTTTGCGAAAATGCGTCGAGCAGACCTTCCAACGTGGATTGCACCGTTGCCGGAGCCGCCACTGGGCGTGGCACTGGCTGCGTTTGGACGGGTTCAACCCGCACAGGCTCGGGTTCAGGCATATCTTGCACTGCCTCAGGTTCCTGAGGTGGCCTGAGCTCGTGCTGGGGCTCGTGGACGGGTTCAGGTTCTTCGACGGGTTCGGGCTCTTCGGTCGCCAACAGGTGAGGGGGGACGTCGAGGCCGCGGTCGCTGGCCCATGACCATACCTCGGTGTTTGACAACAACCCGTCACCGTCGGCATCCATGGAGGTCATGAGCAAGTCAAGCACCCAATCAGGGGGGGCGTGGCCGGTGGTTCGCTCGACGATGTTCGAGAGATCGTCCAGCTCAACGAATCCACCTCGGGCACGTAGCATTTCATCGATGGCCTCCATCGGCATGTCGCTCCTCGAAATCCAATTCACGAAGCCGTCCTCGATCGAGGGCAGGCGGTCGATGACGTCGTTGTTGACGCCCTTCGCACGCAGGGCTTCTGCCGCACGTTGTCGAGCGAGGTTGACCACAGCGTTCCGTACCATGAAAGGGCATAAACGCAGTCGAGATTTGAAGGTGTGGCCGTATCGGGTCAAAGCTTCGGCCACGTACCGTCGGGTTGCTCCCAGGGCAGCCGGCACAACAGGTTGAGCATGCCTTCTGTGCTCGTGATGTCCCTTTCGATCTGGAGGTAATGCAACCATTCCTTCAACTGTCCGAGGGCTTGACCGTGGGCCAAGCCAGTGGCCTCCATGATGGCGTGACCGTCCAGCAGGACCTCATTTACGCGCGCTGGTGGTGTGTCCACGATCAGCGCCGCGGCTGAGGTCCAACCTCGAACGGCACCCAAGCCTTCGAGAACGTTGACCAAACGGAGCATGATGTCCGTATCTCTGCCCCAACGGTAACGGAGGACCCGGACGTCCTGTGCGTTGGTCGGGGGAGGCGTTCGCATGGCGGTGACCAACCTTTTGACGCGGGCAATGAATCGTTTTGGTGCCTTCAGGTCACGTAGGATTTGTTCCACGATGAGTTCCTCATGGTCGGAAAGGAGCAGAGCAAGCCGCTCCTCACCGAATCCATGTTCACCCCGCAAGGCTTCGAGCCCCGCAGCGGCAGGATGTCGGTCGATGAGAAGATCCTGTAGAACGCCGTCTTCATGCATCATGGTCAGCGCTTGATCGGCCAGCGGCGCATCGAGCAGCCTCGAGAGTTCACCCCAGACGCGCTCTGAGGGAATAGCAGTCAGGCCAGATGCTTGGTTGCGCAAAGCCGCCCTCAAAGGTCCGTCGATGTTCCACGTGGCATGATGCGGTGGAGGGCTGGCTGCGAATCTATAGACACGGAGGACACGCAAGGCATCCTCTTGGAGTCGCTCGTCGGCCATTCCAACCGCCCTGAGCCGACCTGCGCGGAGGTCGCTCCGGCCCCCATGAAGGTCAATCAACTGACGGGTTTCCAGATCGATGGCCATGGCGTTGATCGTCAGGTCTCGGCGAGCGAGGTCAAGAGCGATGTCGGTGACGAGTTCGACGCCTTCTGGACGTCGCCCGTCCACGTAGGTACCGTCGATGCGCAGGGTGGTGGCTTGGAACGGTTCGACGGCTCCACTGGCCTTGAGGGTCACCGTCCCAAAGGCAGAACCGGTGTCGATGGCCATCGCTCCAAAGCCCTCAAGCATGACCGCAGGTTCAACATCGACCGCCAGGTCAACGTCATGTGGTGCGCGTCCACGGTCTGCCAGCACGTCCCTCACGCAACCACCGACCAGCCACACGCGGGATCCGAGCGTGAACAACCGGTTCACGACTTCGCGAAGCCCGTCAGGTGCACCCATGATTTTGTCGAGCCAAGCCTCGGCATGAGGCGGGAGCGCCGGTACGAGCGCAGCGCCCTCACCACCGACCATGGCATGTCCTTCTCCGACTCGACATATCCTTATCGCACGGAAGAGAGCGACAAAGGTGCAACTTGGTCCCGCCCTCATGGACCTCGGTGATGTGCACCCGCATGAGGCCACGGCTCCCAGCCGTGTTCGGAAGAGTGCGCATATGCACGTCCGCTGGGGAGCGATGCGATCTCGGCTTGTGGTTGACGCAATCGATCATCTGGTCCTTGACGGGCACCATCGATTGGCGGTGGCCCATCGGCTTGGCCTGCTGTGCGTGCCGGTGCTTTTGGTGGACCCTTCCACCCTTCGCGTTGAGCGTCGTGGGACGCAAAGACCGATCACCCATGCAGAAATCGTGGACCACGTTCGGACACGAGGCGTCATGCCCGCTCGAAGCACGAAATATGACCTGAGCGGTCTTGCTGTGGCCTGCGATGTGAGGTTGGACCGGCTCAGGCATCCTGCTGTCGGCTCGCCGTGATGCGTCGCCAGAGCGCGTTCCCCTTGCCTGAAACCTCCACCTTGCGATGGTCTGCTGCCGCGCGTGCCATGACGGTGCACCGCCGGAGGCCACCCTCGCGTGAGGTCAAGACCTGCACCTTCTGATTTGCGCAACGGCTGAGGGCTTGCTTAACGTGCTTGATTTCGGTGATCCTGCGGTCGTTGATGGCCACGATCTCATCGCCAGCGTCGACGTGATTTCGAAGCGGCGAGCCCTCAAGGTGCGTGGTCACGACGACTTTGCCTTGACGTGACCGAAGGCCAATGCCGAGCCAACCGTCGTGCTCTTCCCCGTCTTCCTTTGGCGCCAAGTTCAGGCCGAGGGTCTTGAGCGTGGACGCGAGGGGTGGAGCGCTGCGCGTCGTCATCAGTTCATCGAGCATGCCACCAAGCCTGCGGCCCCCTTCGGTTGAGGTCAGGGCTTGACGCAGGCGTCGGTGGTCGACGCCTGGCTCCTCAGCATCAACCGCGTGGCGACGCAAGGCTTCGACCATGACGTCATCAAGCCCGCGCGCTCCCCGTGTGCGGCGGCGCAATTCAACGTCAAGGGCCATCATTGCAAACTCGCCTTCAAGGTAGTAGTTGATCCGGCGCTCGCTGGACCATGCGGTCCGTTTGTACAGGTGAGTCCATGCCGATTCGCTGGATTCTGCCAAGGATTCGTGCGCTGCGCCATGACGGTTGAGATGGCGGTTGACTTTGAGGTTGAATTCCTCCCTCCAGTTCTCCTCCGTCCACGCGCCAGATCGGAGGCATATCAGGTCCCCAAGCCATGACGTTCCGCCTTCAAACCACCATAACAGGGGTGAGGGGATCTCTTTGGAAAGGTCGTATTCAAGGTACACCTTGGGTCTGAGCCGTTTGACGTTCCATTGGTGGAGGTACTCATGGCTGAACAGGCTGATGAGGTCCCTGTAGAGGGCCTTCTCTCCATCGATGAGTGAAGCACGGGGCATCATGGACGTTTGCGAGCCAAGGTGTTCGAGTCCCCCCCTCATCGTGTCGGTCAGGTGGAGCACAGTGACGTATGGGTCCTTCGTCGGGACCCCAAACAGGGCGTGATGCTCCTTGATGATCTTCGTTGCATCCTCCACGAAGCGGTCGATCATGTCGGAAGAAACAGGCAGGCCCGCGCTGTCCCAGATGTTCAGGACATGCGGTCGTCCGTCCACGTCCCAGGCTCTGCTGGGTCCAGCATTGGCTTCAATGATGCCGTCAAGGAAGGCATCACGGTCCGGTGCGTGAAAGACGTGGCCTGCAGAGGTGCGTCCCTGCACGGCTTCAAGTTGCGTGTAAGGGGTCCATGCGTCGGGCAGGTTCAGGTGCACCTCCGCACCTTTCGACCAATCCGCATCGTCGGGCAGGTACCACGTGAACGGAGGCATCAGGTGAAGGTGGCCGTCGTCGAGGTGTGTGGATCGAACCGTCATTTCGAGCGCCATCACTTCGTGTTGAATCCGCACGCGTTTGACGCTGGGGGGCACCTTGACCCTCAGGCGATGGGGGTCCGGGCGTTGCCATGAAAGCACCTGCCCGTTTTCATCGGTGGCTTCGATGCCGTCGACGTACTGCACCGGATCGCGCAAGGTGTAGGACCCTGGAATCCAACGCGGAAAACTGAGGTCGACGCGACCTGTTGGGAAGGGGCCTTCCAATTCAACCGCAGCGAGCAAGCGACGGCTACCGCCTTCGGTGGCGTCGGCGTGGAAGGTCAGTCCGCTGGACATGGTTGACAGACCGGTCATGGCCTCTATTGACCTTGCTCGTCAGCGCAGCAGGAGCAGGGCGACGAAAACGAGGGAGAGGGTCATCAGCATCACGGGGAGCTTCAGGCTCCCACCACCTTGCACGGCAGCATCAGGGATGGTGCTGAGGGATTTCCTCCCGTGGCGGATTCGGGAAGGTGGGAAGGCGTCTCGCAGGACGGCCTCGACCCTGGGGCGCAAGGTGGGGTCCTTCGAGCGTGCTGAACCCTCACCAACAATGAGTTTCAGATGGTGGTCCGCAGCGAGGTCGACCACCGTCGACACGACACCTTCCACGTCGGTCAGGTCGTGCATGTCGATGCGCCATCCGGCCGCTTCCTGGCGTGCATGGCTGAGTTGGCGCCAGCGGCCTCGCCCCTCGTCATGGGCCGCGAGCCGCGTGCGTACGTCGGCTTTCACCCGATCGTCCGTGTTCGCGGGCTCAATGTTGAGCAGGAGGGGCAACAGCACGGCGAAAAGTACCGCGAAGGAGGTGCCTGAGAGAACGAGGTGTCGGCGGAGATCTTGCGGGTCTTCGACCAGTGAGGCGGTGAACGCCCCCGCCGCACCGTACGCTGCGATGAGGATGGCGCCGCCGAGCACGTCAGCAAGGCGTTGGCGTTTCCTCTTCGCCATGGTCGCTGCCAGCCATCGCTCAGGCATGGACCTTCGGGCGAGCATTCATCGCCCTCCGGCGATTTGGTTGAGATATGGCCAAGGGCGAAGCACGGGACCGCGAGATGCGGGTCGGTGCGATGATTTTCGGCTTGAGCACCACCTTATTTCTGGCCATGTTCATCGCACCGCTGACGCTGCCCACCGGTACAGTGCCGGAGCTTCACGGACGTGCAAATGCCTTCGATTATGCCACGGAAGACGGTGCGCTCAGTTACGGGAACCAGCCGCGCTATGACGCCCACACCGACACCATGGTCAACCCTGAGGTGCATTTTGCTTGGACCGAACTCCCCACAGCACACGCCATTGCTTACGCCTTTGGCGACCTCAATTGCCACAACCTCGCAGAACGATCGTGGACGATCAACGGCAACCAGATGCCGGTCTGTGTTCGGGATTTGGGCATCTTTGCTGGATTGATGGTGGGTGGGGCCATCGTGCACCGACGATCCATCAACCGATGGACCGTCACCGATACGGCCCTTTCCGTTTTGCCGGAGGCATGGCAGGAAGGCATCTATCACCGACGTTGGCGCCATGTGGCGTTCTATGGCATTGGAGCGTTGACGGTGGTGCCGCTTGGCGTGGACGGTTTTACCCAGTTGTTGACCGACTACGAATCCAACCCCTTGACCCGGATGTTGACAGGGATCCCCTTTGGCACGGGGCTTGGTTTGCTCTTCGGTGCACTCCTGAACGCTTCTCCTGAGCTTTTTCGAAACGCATCGGACGTGCGCCTGCCTGGTGGCGCACGCTTTCTTTCGACGGAAGCAGAGTGATCAGGAAGGCGGGTCCAACCGCCACCAGCCTTCCAGCTGCGTCGCGTCTTCTGGCGGAGGACAACCCACATGGCCGCTTGACAAGAGGCTCAACCGTGCCAGCACATGGTTGACCGCCTGTTCTGGGGCTTCTTGGACCACGCTCGCCATCGCCGTCGCCCACGACGCCTTTGGGTGCCCTTCCCGCCATGCTTCCAAATGTTCGCGGAGGGGCCAAAGGGCCAAGGCAAGGCGGCCTTGAGCGAGGTGATCGTCGCTCAGGCGGAACATCTGACCTTCCGCAAACTTGACCTCGTTTTGCTGGCGGAAAATCCAGCCCTCTCCGATCAGCCATTTGACGAGCCGACGAACATGGCGAAGAGACACAAAACGCACCGGGCCAAGGGCGTGGTACAGGCGTCGCACATCAGATGTGCCGTCCATCAAGGACAGGGTACCGATCACGCTCCATACCGACATGGCGGTGAACCGCCGTGGTACGTCGTGTTCCAAAGCGCTGCGCTCGGGCCATGACGCCTCCGCCCGTTCCATCCACGTGGCCGGAGAAGCACCGTTGAGCCAGCCGTGCAGCACAGGTTCGCTGCTGACGGGCATGCCCGGCAAGCGCTGTTGCGCACTCATCCCTTCAACGAGGCTCGAGATGAGGTGTCGATCGACGGTTTCGGCGTCAACGTTGTGGGGTTCGGGCCGGGTGCGCATGAAGTCCCGGACCGTTTTCCGCAAGGCCTTCTCCAATTCGTCGAGGCCGCCCTCGTTCAGCACGGGTCCAGCGATGGTGCAGCGGTCAAACGGCCTTGGTGCCTGAACTTCCCCAGAGAGCAAAGAGGCAAATCCAGATCGAATTTTCCTTTGTATCTCTGAAGTTTCGAAATACTCCTGTTTCGCGCTGGTCATGCGCAGCGTTCCGCTCTGAATGCGCCGAATCGCGCGTTCTGGATCGCAATCGATCCACACCACGAGGTCAGGGACCGCAGCGCCCTCGTTTAGCGCGGCCACTTCGTCCAAACCGAGGTCGCCGACCACGCCTTGGTACACAAGAGACGAGTGGATGTTCCGGTCCGAGACCACCACAGCGCTGCGCTCAAGGCGAGGCAAAATCCAACTTTTCGTGTGGTCGAGACGGTCTTCGGCGAACAGGGCCGCCTCCTCAGCCGGCGTCATGTCGCCTCGCTGCACCGCTTCCAAGGCTCGCCGGCCCGCATCGGCATGCCGTCTTGGTTCATGCGTGGAACAAATTTCAGCGAAGGGGTATTTCGCGAGGATTTCGTTCAGCAGACGAACGGCTTCACCCTTACCAGAGCCGTCCCCACCCTCAACTGAAATCAGGTACACCGTCGTCACCCTCCCAATCTCGGAACTGCTGTTTTGAGAACGTCAGCAGGATCATGCCAAGCAGGATAAGTGCAGGCCCGAACAGGATTAACCCACGGCTGAACAATCCGATGCCGGCCAGATATTGTGTTCTGCGGTACTTCTTGGCACGACGCACCTCAAGACCTGCGAGCAAACCGACCCCTCCAGTCAGGATGGTTGCGATTCCAATCCCGGTGGACAATCGCGTGGCGTCGTCCAAGGACCATTGACCGCTGTCTCCGGATGTCAATACAATCCGTTCACTTCCGCTTCCAGGTGTCATGGTGACGGGAGGAGAGCCCGCGGCTTGTGCTTCCATTTCTATCTCGGTCGTCACATAACCTTCTCCGCTGACGCGAAGGAGCCGAGGTTCGGTGATGACGCCTTCAAGTTCGAACCAACCCGACGAACCGGTCAAGGTGGTTTGGAGGACGGTTTCGGTGTCCATTTCAAGCCATTCAACCGTCAGGCCTTCGAGGGCATTGCCGCTTTCTGCTTCCAGCACTTGCATGCGGAGGTCCACCGTGGGGGTCGTTTCGAGGAGTTCTGCGGCCAACAAATCGACTGGATTGCCCTGCAGAAGCAGCAATCCTGACATGATGCCAAGAACGCTGCCAACAAAAATCAGGATTGCGGATAAAAGCCGAATGCGTTCGCTGTCTTCGCTTTCGAGGTCTTGGCCCCACGTCATTGAGTCGATGCTCAACCGCTCGACATCGCTGAGGTTGCCCGAGGCCGGGTCGAGGGATTCGATGACGAGTTCATCGCCATGTTCTCCATCAAGCGAGGAGCGGACGCGCGAACGCAACGCGCTTAGCCTCGCTTCTCGATCCATGGCGTCCCCGCCTTGACCCACGGCGTGCCGTCGCCTATGACCCTTCGTCCCTTTGCGTCACTTACGCCTCGTCCCACGACCATGTTTTGGCTGCGGACGCCGGTCGTAGTTTGCGGAGGGCAAGGATGGACAACATGCTGCATGCGGCCAAGCCCAACACAGAGATCCAGCCGAGCACCAGCAAACCCAGTGGACCTGCGAAGGTCCGCGGCTCCGTGAGGATTGGCTCGGGGTCCTTGTCGGAGGTATCGTCGGGAGTGGAGGTCACTTCGACTTCCACAGCATCCATCCAAGCACCGCTTCTTAGGCCCAACTCGACAAGATGCATCACCGTCTCAAGGGCCTCTGCACTGACCTTGTCTGGTGTGTCCTCAAGGGTGTGCCAGTAGCTGTTTGCAAAGCCCGTTGCGTTAGGTCCGTACCGGTGATCAATGATGTCAATGGCAGGGACGCCGACGTCGTTCAGCCGAACATGGTCGTCCATGATGTCCAATGTGGTCCCGGGTTGGTAGATGTCCCTCACCTGGACGCCCGAGCATGCTTCGCGTCCTTCGATAAGGCCCAAGGCCTGGGCAAGTGGGGCAATGGCGTTGTTGAGCGTTTGGTTGTTCGAGGAGATGTTCGCGAGGTCGAGGGAAGCATCCCCAATCATGTCGAGCAAAATGAACGCCTTCAGGTGGCTCACCTCCTGCTCGGTCAGGTTGTCCGCCCAGCGTCGGCTCCCCTCTGCCCAGCTCTCTTTGTCGGTGTAGGTGCCCTGGTCTTCGGCGTCAAAGAGCACCACGACCACCGCGTGATCAAGGTCCATCGAGGGGATGATGCGCATCAACTCCCCAACGGCGCCGACGCCGCTTCCACCGTCGTTTGCCCCTGGCACAGGACGGCTCGCGTTGGTGGCATTCGCTTCAAAATCGGCGAATTCCCTCGTGTCATAGTGCGCCCCGAGCCCCAAGGCTTCGGTGGTGGCCAAGTCAGTGTTTGGAGGATAGACGGCCACCAAGTTGGTCAATGTCCCTCCCGCGTACGTGTGCGTGTCCCGTGAGAAGGACCACGCGCTGTGGTTCTCCTCAAATCCATCGAGGAGTGCTGATGAGGCGTTGCTTCCAGGAAGGCGTGGGCCTAACCCGACCTGCCAAGCTACCGAGGCATTGGCCCGATTTCCGTCCGCCTCCAAAGCAGGCAACAGCGAGCAATATTGCTGGTCAGGTTGACCTTCGGCGTGAGCAAACGTCCACGGCGCCAGCAGCATGATGGCGCACATGAACACAAAGCGTCCGCGAGGGTGCATTGGCGATGCGTCGTCAGCCCACAGTTAAATACCCCGGGGCGCGGCATGAGAATGTATTCGCAGTATAGCGTTTCTTGGTGTTGAAGACATGTCTGAACCACGCTCCACTCGCGCCCTGACCTCCTTGCTCTTCGTGAGCCTGATGGTCATGGCGCCGTTGACCGGTTTGGCCGCTGCATCTCCGGCCGAAGAGCCCTCCTCCTCCGATGAGATGGCCGCGCTCCCTTCGCACCTGCTCGAGGTGGCTTCACTCGATGCCTTCACCGATGACCTTGCTCGGCCTTACCTGCTCATTGAGGAGTCCGAGCCGGTGGTGTCTGCGACCCCATATCTGCGTCAGCAGTGGGTGGAAGCAGACCGTCCGGGTTTGATCGAAGCCACCGGCACCTCCGGCCGAGCATGCACGCAGCACGTGCAGGGCGACACCCTGAACGTGCCCACCTCCGGCGGTTCAATTTCGGTCACGGTGGCGAAAACAACGGGCAGCGTCGCCTTCTTGGTTCAAACCGGCCGAACCCTGAGTTCGACGGTGCTGCAGAACCTGGCCAGCACCTGGGACCAAACCATCTACCCGACGCTGACGACCTACTACGGAAAGGACTACGGGGACGGGCGTGGCATTGCCCCACCCGACGTGGACAACAACTGTCAGGTCGAGGTCATCATCTACGACATCGACGGCCAATACAACATCGGCGGTTATTTCGCACCAAGTTTTGCATCCCAAGGCGAGATGGTCTTCGTGGATTACGCGGACGTGACCCTGACGTGGGGCCGTTCGATCATCGCACACGAACTACAGCATCTGCTGCACAACGCGTTGGACCCATACGAGAACCTCTACATCGACGAAGGGAACGCTGACGTGGCGATCTACCTCTGCTTCGGTGCTGACAGCACCCTGACCGGGCACGTCAACGGCTGGACGCAGAGCAGCGACCTTTCGGTGCGTTGGTGGAATCAACGAAACGCCGACTATGGCGCGGGTTTCATGCTGATGATGTACCTCGTGGACCACCTTGGCGGCGGCCCAGCCATGCGACAATTGGTCCAAGACGGCGCCACAGGCGGGAGCGGCATCACCAACCTTGCAACAGCACCCGCAAACGGCCAGGCAGGGTTGGTTGGGACCACCATGGACCAAATCTTCGCCAATTTTTCCGTTGCGGCAACGTTGGACTCGGACCAAGGCATCTATGGATACTCCAATTTGCAGCTTAACCCCGCATGCTCTGGTGGTTCCTTTTGTCGGGCTCAACCGGCGGCCACGAACAACGATTGGTCCACACCATACACCACGACGGGCCACACCATGGAAGGCTGGGGTATCCGCTCGTTCAAACTTACACCCGGGGCTGCTTCACCGGCACCGCTGACCCTCCGCGTGACGGGCGACCGTGCAGATTTCGATGGCGTTGTGGTTACGCAAGCCGCTTCAGACGGTTTGCTCAGCGTCAGTGATTTGACGTTCAGCAATTCACAGGCCACAGCTTTGGTGCCTGGCTTTGGAAACCTCACCGACGAGGTATGGGTGATCGTGTGGCTGGCCAGCAGCATCGGTGACTGCGACTACACGAGTTGCGGCCCAAGTTATCCGACCGGTACCATCGATCTTGAAGCGGCCAGAATCACTGCACCCGCGACAATTGACACCGGGAACGTGACCACCTCCGACCGCGATGGAGACGGTCTTGACGACACCGTGGAACTCGAGTTTGACGTGCTTTCAAATGCCTTCTTCGAGGACCTTGACGTCGCAGTTGCCGTCCGCGACGGCACGGGAACTGTCGTTGACACCCTCGACACCCGCGTTGAGGCGGGAGGCGGGCAACCTGTGGGCACATCGGTGTTTTTCACACCAAACGCAGACGGGCAATACAGCTTCGAATTCACCATGCGTGACCTTCTTGGCAACGTCGTCGATGAGACGACCAGCGCACCGCTGAGTGTGGCCAACATGCGTCCAGTGTCCAACGGAACCGTGTCCACAAACGTGACGCTGAGCTGGAACGACGTGGCCTTCAACGGCGATGGGTTTGACGCATGGGGCTTGTCCCTGGTCAACAACACTTTGCCTTACCTCGACCCTCCTGTTGCGTACGCCTGGGACTTTGGTGACAACCAGACCAGCGGCCTCAAATCGCCGGTTCGCGGGTACCAAAACGTCGGTGCATACAACGTAACCCTGCAAGTCAAGGACGTCGGCGGGCTGTGGTCTGAGGTTGACGTGCTGCCCCTCGAGGTCATCGACAACACCGAACCCATCCCGATCATCACCATCAACAACCAAGTCGTTGGCGATGCCATCAGCGTGATGGTGGACCAGCGTATCCTGTTCTCTGCAGGTCGGACTACGGACAACGTCCCTACAAGTTTCTTGAATTATTCATGGGATTGGGGCGACGGAAGCGCTGAGGAAGGGCAAGGCCTGTTCAGTGCAAACCATGCATGGACGGACATCGACGCTCAAAACGAGACGTTCACGCTGGTCCTGACCGTCTCAGACGGCGCCAACATTGGAACAAAATCGGTTGATGTGGTGGTCAACAACCGCCTCCCTGTGCAGATCGAAGCAGGCCCAATTACGACCGTGACCCAAACCTCGACCGTCATGCCCTTGGTCTTTGAAGACCAAGATGGAACGATCGAGTCGTGGAGCTGGTCGTTCCCTGGTGGCGTGCACCTCGGTTCAGGCAGCGTGGACCGAACAAGCGACTTCAACACCGTCGTGGCCACCACGCCCCAGCCCGTGGTGGCTTGGGAACGCGCGGGCACCTACTTCGTTGACGTGACGGTGATCGATGACGACGGCGGCACCTCGTTGGCCACGCTGGAAGTCCTCGTCGAGAACCAGCGCCCCACGGCGACGTTCAGCGTCCGCGAAGCCTCGTCAAGCGAGATCCTGGACCTCCTGACCACCGACATCCAACCCGATGTTCCGTACGTGTTCAACGCTCGAGACAGCACCGACCCTGACGGATTGGTCGGCGATCAAAACGATTTGAGCTTCAATTGGACGTTCCCTGACGGGTCCAATTCAACCGAAGTTCAACCTCGCTTCACCTTTGCCACGCCTGGCATTCAGAGCGTGACCTTGGTGGTGACCGACGCCGATGGTGCTCAGAGCGCTGCTCGAACCGTGACATTTGACGTCATCAATCCCGTGCCGCTGATCGAGGTTCGCATCGTTGAGGCATGGTTGAACGGTACACTTGTCGATGCCTCGACGCCCTTCGACGGTGACGTCGGGACCGTGACCCTCAAGCGAACGTTCGACGACCTTGGGTCGGTCCATGCCTCACCCGGCACGCTGCTGTACTTCGATTCAGACGGGACGCGCGACGGTGACGCTCGCTTCGAAGGCCGTCTGGTCCCGATGGAACCTGCTTCCGAAGACTGGAACGGATTGGTGGAGTATGTTTGGGATTTCGGTGACGGCTCAGCCTTGTCCTACACACCATCGCCGTGGCATGCCTACGACGAGCCGGGCAATTACACCATCACCCTCACTGTGCGCGACGCTCACTTGACCGGTGATGTCACCCGAGCACAATTCACAGTCGTCATCGACGCACCACCAGAAGTGACCCTTGTCGACCTGCCAGACGAGTTCATCGTCGGCATCAACGCCATCATCGATGCCGAGGTGGCCTTCGCTCCACTTGACAAGGATGGCTCCTTGTGCAGAGATGAAGACGTCAACGACGGTTCGATGGAGGAATGCGACGTGTTGCTCGAGCAACGTATTCTCGCCCTTTGGGAGCTGGACCTTGAGGTGGATGACGATGAGGACGGTATCACCGACAACGATTGGGTTCCGCCGGTTCGTGAAGACACCTACCGCGTTGCCGTGGTTTACGAAGAAGCCGGTCGACGAACCGTTCGTGTTGAGGCTTGCGATGCGCTGAACCAATGTGCCATGATGGATGTCGAGATTGACGTCGCTCCGGAAAGCACCCTTCCGCCCTCACTCTCCGAATTCTCCCGCGAGGATTGGAGCGCATGGATGCGATCGATCGGTGCCGATGCAGCGCTTTTCCTTGGACTTGTGATCGCTGCTTTGGTGCTTGGATACCTGGTGATGCGTGCGCCGACCGAGGACGAGGAAGCCGCAACGAAGGATGCTGAAGCCTACGCAGACGTTGAACGCGTCGAGGTGGACGGTATGCTTGGCATCGACGACCACCGTGCACCACCGGCTCCGCGCATCCTGCGAAAGGAAGAGCGACGGGACGAAGCAAGCGGCTATGTTCGCCCATTGCGGCGGCGCTGAACGGTCAGGTTCAATGGCCGTGGACGTCAGGGGATGAACATGGCCAACGAACAGAGGCGTCCAATCAGGGCGACCTTTGGCGTCTGGCTGTTCATCGCACCCTGCCTTGCTGCCTTTCTTGCCGTGCCCGTTGTTGCAGCCCCGGCAAGCGAAGCATGTGGTTCGAATCTCCTCGAGGCTGACTGGAACAAGACCGTGGATCGCGCCGCTTTGGTGCCATGGAACGTGTACGATTACTACGACGATTGGTACATGGAAGAAGACATGCGTGCTGAAGGGTATGAGTCCACTGGGGAGACCGAACGAAACACGACGCTGCATCCCGAAGAGGACTGGATGGTTAATTGGCGCTATCCTCAGCCGCTTGCTCCCATGCGAAGCTCCATGCAAGCCACCATGGCGGTTGGAAACGACAGCGCTGGAGCGTACCGATTCAACCTCTCTGCAGAGCATCGGATGACGTTCTGTGTCACGTTCTATGGTGCTCTCGACGAGGATGGGAACCGGGCACCGGTCGAAGCCGATGTCTACCTGATGACCACCAAGCAGTATCAGCGCTATGAGCAGGCCTACAGCAACGCTCACAACTCGTATGGATGGTGGGACGATTTCGATGACTTGCTCGCCGATCGGGCGCCTGAGTTGCGGCGGTACGACCCCATGGGTTGGACGACCTACCGCGATGTCCACGCTTACGAGGCCGTCAATGAGGTGTCCTTCAGCCTCAGTTTGGACAAGGTCGAAGTAAGCCGTTCTTTGTTCAGCGGTGAGGAGTGGGAAGACTTCTACCTCGTCATCGATGCATGGGATAACGGCCATGGGGGTGACGCCACAACACCAAATTCAGCCCTCTATGCAGACGTTGCGGCGGTCGCTACGCCGCGTTCCTTTGTCATGCCCCCGGCCAGTGTGGCGCTGGTGCTCATCGTCTTGCTTGGGGGCATGGTGGCCGTGCCTGCTGTCATTCAGCACCGCTACTCAAACGCTGGCTTGAGTGAAGTTGAGTCCTAATCAGTACTCGAGCAACTGCCATGCATCGCGCACATCGCGCACGTTGATTCGACCTTCGTCCTTCAGCGCGTACTCCGTGCGCATCGTGGCGTAAACGATGCTCTGACCCATCACAGGGGCATGCAGGCGCGTCCAGTCACCGCCTTGACCGAGGCCCATGATGCTGAACTTCACGTCGCCGTCCTTTAGATCCAAGGATGCTTGGACGAGTTGCAGGGCGTCAGATGGGTTAGAGATCATCGAGCAGAATTTGACGAGGTCGCCGTGTTCTGCAGACTCCTTGACCCACGTTGCGATATCCTCGGCAGCTGGGGTGCTGGCTTCATGGCGGCTGACCACGATGTTGATTTTTGCTTCACTTGCTTTGGCCACCAAAACTTCGCGGGTGCTCTTATCGATGTCCGCTTCAAGGTCGACCCACTGGATGTCACGAGCGAGGGCTGCATCGAGGATGGCGAGGCGCTGCTCTTCCGTCCCGGGGAAGAAGCCTCCTTGGCCTTGTCCTCGAACGGTGAACATGGCCTCGGCCTGAATCCCTTCCACCAGGCGGTCCATCGCAGCCTCAATCTCGACGTGTTCTAGGTCGTTCACCGCCCAAGTGGTCTCGAGGGACATGACCTCACGCGTGCGCCCGTTCTCGTCTTCGACGATTTCAGGCTCGGGCTTATCGAGCCAAAGTCGATCGAATCGAATCTCGACCATGTCTGCGCCGGACAGGTTCGCACGTGCGGCTTCATCGACCATTTCGTCAACGGTTGTGCTTTCCAGCGAGACACATACCTTGAGTTCGGCCATAGCGCGAGGACCTTCATTCCCCCTTTAACGCTCACGGACCAAAGGCTCGAGATTTGAAGGGGCCAAAATCAAAGGACAGCGGGACATTTTTAGGGGTAAAATTCCGATGGCCTTATGTGCTGTCGTCGCTGGTTCATATCAGTAGAAGACCCCTGAAGATTTCATGCCCCTAGCGGGCGGAGAAATCGGGACATGCAAAGCACGTCAAGGGCCTTGGAGGGATGGAATATGAGCGACGATTACAGGGCCGACAGCATCCAGGTTTTGGAAGGACTCGAAGCGGTCCGGATGCGCCCAGGAATGTACCTTGGCGACCCGCACGACGGAACCGCTTTGCACCACTGCGTCTGGGAAGTTGTCGACAACGCCGTCGACGAGCATCTTGCAAACCGCAACGACCGAATCGACGTTATTATGCACGCCGACGGCAGCGTGTCCGTGAAGGATTACGGGCGCGGCATCCCCGTGGATGAACATCCCGAGTTCGGCATTTCTGCGGCAGAAGTCATCATGACGAAGTTGCACGCTGGCGGTAAATTCGACAACGCCGCGTACAAGGTGTCTGGTGGCCTCCACGGCGTCGGTGTTTCAGCCGTGAACGCCGTCTCAGCATGGCTGGACATGACCATCGAGCGTGACGGTGCTGTGCACACACAGCGCTACGAGCGCGGTGAGCCGGCGAGCACCCTCGAAGTGGCGGGCGAGACGGAGAGCACCGGGACAACGATTCGCTTCCGTCCCGATTTGACCATCTTCAGCGACATCGTGGAGTTTGATTTCGACATCCTCGATACGCGTTTCCGTGAAACTGCGTTCCTCAACGCAGGCCTCCACATTCAACTCACGGATGAGCGCGGAGAAGAGCCGCACACGGTGGATCACCACTACGAAGGGGGCATCAAACAATTTGTGCAGCGTTTGAACGACCGCAGGCAAGTGTTGCACGAGGATGTCATCCACATCTCCGGAGAGCGCGAGATTGAGCTTGGCGAGGTCAGCGTTGATCTGGCGATGCAGTGGTCGGACGCCTTCAGTGAGCAGATCCAGTGCTACACCAACATCATCCGCAACCGTGACGGCGGGACGCACCTCACAGGTTTGCGTGGTGCGTTGACGAAGTCGGTGAATGCCTACGCAAAGTCACGAAATTTGTTGAAAAACCTGACCGGGCTATCCGGAGAAGACGTCCGTGAAGGCTTGTCGGCCATCGTGTCGATCAAGCACCCGGACCCTTCCTTTTCCTCCCAAACCAAGGACAAACTCGTCAGCAGCGAAGTGACGAGCATTGTCGAGACGATCGTCTACGAGCGCCTTGGGGAGTTCTTCGAAGAGAACCCCTCCATCGCCAGGGGCATTGTGGAGAAGGCCGTGCTGGCCTCTCGCGCTCGTGAGGCCGCCAAGAAAGCCCGCGACATGACCCGCCGGAAAGGCGTGCTGGAAGGCGGCGGTCTGCCTGGAAAATTGGCCGACTGTCAGTCGAGGGACCCCACCGAGTGCGAGATTTACCTCGTGGAAGGTGATTCTGCAGGTGGTTCAGCAAAGACGGGCCGTGACCGGCGCATTCAGGCCATTTTGCCCCTGCGTGGGAAGATCCTGAACGTGGAGCGTCAGCAGCGAAACATCGCCAAGGTCTTCCAAAACAACGAGATTCAGACCATGGTTCGAGCCCTCGGTGCTGGTGTGGGCAACGATCCAGAGGACGACGGCTCGTTCAATCCAGAAAAGCTCCGCTACCATCGCATCATCATCATGACCGACGCCGACGTCGACGGCGCCCACATCCGTACGCTGCTGTTGACTTTCCTCTGGCGTTTCATGAAGCGGGCCATCATGGAAGGGCACGTGTTCATCGCTCAGCCTCCCCTTTACCAAGTGTCCAAAGGCCGCATGACGCGGTATGCCTTCAGCGAGGAAGAGCGGGACCTCTTCATCGAGGAGTTGCGTGGGGGCTCTGAGACCGCAAAAATCGGCGTGCAGCGTTACAAGGGTCTTGGTGAGATGAACCCCGACCAGTTGTGGGAGACCACGATGGATCCTGAGCAACGCACGATGCTCAAGGTGACTGTCGCGGACGCAGAGGCCGCAGATCGACTCTTTGAGACCCTGATGGGTGAGGACGTCGTCGACCGACGTGCCTTCATCGAGACCCACGCCAAGGAGGTGACCAACCTTGACATCTGAGCACGAGGACAACGAGCCTACGGCCCCCATGGGTCAACTGGAAAACCGAAGCCTCACGGAGGAAATGCGGACGTCGTACATCAATTACGCCATGTCCGTCATCATCGGCCGTGCCCTGCCCGACGCCCGCGACGGCCTGAAGCCGGTGCATCGCCGTGTCCTGTACGGTATGTTCGAAGGCGGCTACACGCATGAAAAGAAGTACTCGAAGTCGGCAAGGTCAGTGGGCGAAGTGATGGGGAAATACCACCCTCACGGCGACTCTTCCATCTACGAAACCATGGTTCGCATGGCGCAGGATTTCTCCTTGCGCTACCCCTTGGTTGACGGTCAAGGCAATTTTGGCAGCATTGACGGTGACCCCCCTGCCGCGATGCGGTATACGGAGAGCCGCTTGGACCGAATCGCAGGGCACATGCTCGAAGACATCCGGAAGGACACGGTGACCTTCCAACCCAATTTCGACGACAGCGAACAGGAACCCACCGTGCTCCCCTCGCGGCTGCCAAACCTGTTGCTCAACGGTTCAGACGGCATCGCGGTCGGCATGGCCACCCGCATTCCACCACACAACCTGACCGAAGTGGCGTCCGCCATTCATCTGCACGTGGAACGCGTGCTGGCCGGCGAGGTCGACGCCGACGGTCGGCCCGTCATCAGCATCAAGGAATACATGGAACGCGTGCAGGGGCCTGACTTCCCAACCGGCGCCAAGATTCACGGCATCGACGGCATCGAAGACATGTACCGCACGGGCAAGGGACGCTTCCACGTCCGCTCCCGCTGCGAGGTCGTTGAGGACGGCCGTTCTTCCTCCATCGTGGTCCACGAGATTCCATATCAGGTCAAGAAAGCGGCCATGCTCGAACATATCGCCGATTTGGTGTCCAAAGATGCCGTCGTGGGCATCCGAGACATCCGAGACGAGTCGTCAAAGGAAGGCATTCGCGTGGTCATCGAGATCAAGAACAACGCCGATCCCCATGCCGTGCTCAACCAACTCTACGCTTCCAGCCGCCTCCAAGAATCCTACAGCGCGAACATGATGGCGATCGTTGAGGGTCGCCCTGTGCTGATGACCCTCCCCCACATGCTCCACGTTCACGTGGCGCATCGTGAGCAAGTGATTGAGCGTCGTGCGGCGCACGAGCTCGAAAAGGCCCGCGCCAGAGCCCACATCCTTGAGGGCCTGGTGCTGGCGCAACAGCGCATCGACGACGTGGTGGCCGCCGGTAAAGCCAGCCGGAGCCGTGACCACTTCGAGTCTGTCCTTCGTGGCGAGGAGACCATCGCAGGCATCGCCGCGTTCTCCTTTTCCGAAGCGCAGGCCAAGTCCATCGCCGAGCGTCGCCTCTACCAATTGAGCCAAATCGACGTGGAGAAAGTCGAGCAGGAACACGCTGACGTCAAGGCCACCATCCTGGATTTGGAGGACATCCTCGCCAAGCGTGAACGGCGCCTGCGCATCA
>MDTG01202584.1_pt1 | contig 20342 bp, 13 predicted proteins | sample 811421 | NCBI WGS metagenome assembly MDTG01 (sample SAMN05326645, study PRJNA326480) | marine metagenome | isolation source: seawater | place: Pacific Ocean: South East | collected 2011
CGCTGGTTGATCGTGGAACATCATTCTTCAGCGATGCCTGAATAAGCGTCCCTAAGCGTCCGTGGTGGCTGCCAGCTGAGTGTCGATATGTTGTAGCTATTTTTGATATGATGTATCATAAATAAAAAGTTGTACAACACCTTCTTCTATTCACTTTAATTGGCATACTCTACCCATGAACCAACTACCTGTCACTGTACTTTCGGGCTATCTTGGTGCCGGCAAAACCACTGTTCTCAGTCATATTCTGAATAATCGGCAGGGCAAGAAAGTTGCTGTAATCGTCAATGATATGAGTGAGATCAATATTGACTCAGCGATTGTACAGAATGACGTTTCCCTAAATCGCAGTGAAGAAAAACTTGTCGAGATGAGCAACGGTTGTATTTGTTGCACATTGCGTGAAGACCTGTTGGAGGAAGTGACCAAGCTGGCAAAAGAGGGTCGCTTTGATTATCTGGTTATTGAATCGACAGGTATTTCAGAGCCTCTGCCAGTAGCGGAAACCTTTACCTTTGCCGATGAAGATGGTGTGTCGCTCTCTGACGTAGCCGATTTGGATACCATGGTAACGGTGGTCGATGCCGTTAATTTTCTCAACGATTATGATGAGGCCAAGTATCTGCAGGATACCGGTGAATCGCTAGGTGAAGAAGATGAGCGCAGTGTTGCCGATTTACTGGTTGACCAAGTCGAGTTCGCCGATGTTATTCTTATCAGTAAAACCGACTTGGCTAGCGCATCTGATATAGAGCGTTTAACCGCTATTCTTAAAACCCTAAATACCGATGCTAATATAGTGCCCATAGCCCATGGCCAAGTAAATATTGATGATGTGCTCAGCACCGGGCTGTTTGACTTTGAACGGGCGCAGCAAGCACCCGGTTGGCTTAAAGAAATGCGCGGTGAGCATGTGCCGGAAACAGAAGAATACGGTATTAGCAGTTTTACCTATGAGGCACGTAGGCCTTTCCATCCGCAAAAGTTTCACCAGTTTGTGCATGGCACCGATAAATACGGCAAGCTGATTCGTTCCAAGGGTTATTTTTGGTTGGCATCACGACCAGAGTATGCCGGCCAATGGAGTCAGGCTGGTGGTATTGCTCGCTACGGTTTCGCCGGGATGTTCTGGAAAGCTATTCCCAAAAATAACTGGCCTACTGACGAAGAGTATCTCGCCTCCATTGAAAAGCAATGGGTAGAGCCTTTTGGCGATATGCGCCAGGAGTTGGTTTTTATTGGCCAAGGCTTGGATCAACAGGCTATGACTCAAGCACTTGATGAGTGCTTATTAAGCGAAGAGGACGTGTTGCGAGGTAAAGCTTACTGGGCCACCTTGCAGGACCCATTTCCTGCATGGGGCTATGCATGAATTCCTTAAGCCTAGCGCAATCGTCCAGTTTGAATACTTTTCATGGTCGTGAGTTAAAAGTGCGGCGCGCCGCTCTAGGAAATGAGCCAAGGGTGCTCACCAATCTCTACCTTGACGAAATAAATATCGCTATCTGGCAACGCCAATTATCTGAGATGCTAAAAAACTCTGTCGATACTTTCATACGATCGAACCCAACATTTCAATTATCTATGACTGTCGCACCGGAGACGGTGTTTTCAAGTATTAGTGAGTCTTTTGGTGATTCCAGTCAAATGGAGCTTTGCGAAAATATAGCCGAACTTACGGCGATGTTTTGTTGCCTGTTTGAGCTTAAGCGTGTGGGATTGCGCTTAACGGTCCTTGATCGTGCGATGTGCCCAAAATTTCATGTCGATAAAGTACCCTGTCGATTAATTACAACGTTTCAAGGTACGGCCACGGAGTGGTTGCCGCACCATACGGTTAATCGAGAAAAATTGGGTATTGGCAGTCATGGTCAACCAGACGATCTCTCCGGCTTGTACCAAAACCCTGATGATATTCAACAGCTTGGCTGTGGCGATGTGGGTTTGTTAAAAGGTGAACTCTGGGCAGGCAATGAAAATGCGGGCTTAGTGCATCGTTCGCCTGCTTTGGCAACCGGTGAGCGTCGCTTGTTATTGACACTCGATTTTAGTGACTGATTTTGACTGTGAGTTGTAAGTAACGTATTGATCACGCCGGCAATCTTGTCTTCACCATACTGACCCTGCTAAAGGTATCCGTTATTGGGTTGATTGTTGCTCGCCGGTAATGCATAGCAAAGTAACTGCCATGGGGGTAACGCAGGTCGGTGGAGGAATAAAATAGCAGAGAGTAAACGCTTTTTGGTTGGGTTTTGGGTCTGCTAGGAAAACAACGATTTATGATTGAAATGAAATACATTAAACGAATTATTAATCTTAAACTTGGAGAAAAATATTTATGTTACAGGTGCTGAAATTACGCCGTTCGCTTATGTGTAGTGCTGTTTGTCTTGCACTCGCCCCGAGTGGTTTGGCTCAAGAGTCTGATGGTTCTTACGACTTAGAAGAGGTTGTAGTAGTTAGTCAAAAACAACCCTATCGAGGCGATGTGCCATTGGAATCATTACCGCAGCAGGTTCAAGTCATTTCTGGTGATCTGATCAATCAGCTAGGTAAAAATGAGTTTCAAGGTGCCTTGGATATGGCGGGAGGCGTGGCAAGACAAAACAGCTTTGGCGGCTTGTGGGATAGCTTTGCAATCCGCGGCTTTGCCGGAGATGAGAACTTACCCTCTGGCTATTTGATTAATGGCTTTAGTGGTGGTCGTGGTTACAGCGGTAACAGAGATACCTCCAATATCGAAACCATAGAGGTGCTAAAAGGCCCCGGCTCCGCACTCTATGGCCGCGGGGAGCCCGGAGGTACTATTAATGTGGTGACCAAAAAGCCACAGTTTGAAAAAGAAGGTTACATCAATGCCAGTATTGGCAACTACAGCACACGTCGTGTTGAGGCAGACTACACCAATAAACTGAGTGATTCGGTGGCTTTCCGTATTAACGGTGCCTATAAAGATGCAGGTAGTTTCCGAGATACCATTGAAACGAAAAAGCTGGACTTAACACCGTCTCTGTTATTCGTGCTTTCCGATAAAACCTCAATCAATTATGAGTTGGAAATTTTAGATCAAGAGACTCCATTCGATCGCGGTATTGTTGCTATCGATCTTGACCCAGAAGTGGTCGATGTAGAGACATTCTATGGTGAGCCACAAGATGGGCCAATTAAGATCAAAGCCACTGGTCATCAATTTCTTTTGCAGCATGATCTCGATAGCGGCTGGTCTGTCCTTGCAGGTTTGGGCTATCGAGAGTCTTCATTTGAAGGTCTTTCCAGTGAAACAGAACTGTCTGGTAGCCGCCAGATTCTGACTCGAACACAAATCCAAGAAGCGGAAGGCGTCGGTGCCAATCAACGAGTCAATCGTCAGCGCCGTGAGCGTGATTATGATGCAACAGACTTATCTGCTCGTCTCGAGCTGACAGGCACTTTTGAGTCAGGCTCAATGAAGCATCACTTCCTAGCCGGTGTGGACGCATACGACTATGAGCTTGATACCATACAGAATCGCTGGCGCGATGGTTTTCAGACATCTACTTACTATGTTGATCTGAACAACCCTATTTATGGTCAAGCACAGGATCAAGTCCTCGGGCCTAATACCGACCGTTTGGAAACACAAGAGGCCTTTGGTATCTATTTCCAAGACCAGATCGATGTCTCTGATCGATGGAAAGTCCTGTTAGGCTTACGTTACGATGACTTTAGTCAAGAAATCACCAATCGCAAAAACGATCCTGCGACAGTGAGTACGTCTGAAGAGACTGCACTAAGTCCACGATTCGGTGTGACCTTTGAGGCTACGGATAATGTGTCACTTTATGCTAGCTATGCCGAGGGTTTCCGTCCTAACAGCGGTGCAGATGCCTACGGTAACAATTTTGATCCTGAAGAAAGCAAGTCCTATGAAGTGGGTATGAAGCTAGCTTCTATGGATGGTCGTCTCAACACGACCATCGCATGGTTTAAGATGGACAAGTCCAATATCTTGACTGCCGATCCTGTTAATGCCGGTGAAAGTGCAGCGCTAGGTGGTGCGGAAAGTAAAGGGCTGGAGATCGACATTACCGGAGAGTTATCTGATTCCGTTGATATGGTTTTCTCCTATGCCTATGTTGATGCAGGCACGACCTCTGAGCTATGGAACTTCGATTGGTGGGTTACGCTTCCCGCTGGCAGCGAGTTGGTTAATATACCGGAAAACAGTGCTAACCTGATGTTGAATAAGCGTTTCAATCTCAATGGCGCTGATGCTAACCTCGGCTTTACCATCAATTATGTTGATGATCGTCTAGGTGAAACCATCGACCCGACTTATAGATTACCATCGTACACATTGTTAAATGTGTTTGGCTCTTATCAAATGAATAAAAGAGTCAAACTCACAATGAATATTGATAATATTACTGACGAGAAATACTACGTCAGCTCTTATCATAAATGGTGGACTACGCCTGGAATGCCAACGTCTTACACATTGGGAGTGACCTACGATTTTTAAGTCGTAGTATGATGGGTGATATAAGGAGGGGCTTGCCCCTCCTTTTCTTTGTCTTTGGTGCCGGCCGAAAACCTGAGTTCGAATAGAATTACTAGGGCATTCAGCCTGTGTAATTTCCTGACCTAGATAAGTTTATGAGGTGCCTTAATTTCGTTAGCTGGGTTAGACTCCTGCAGAAAAAAGGGATTTAGTATGAATACTTTCGCAAAGAGCTCGATAAATCGCTCAGGTGATCAAGTAAAATCAATTGATAAGTCTCGCATTAGCTCTATCGATATACTGCGTGGATTAGTGATGCTAATGATGTTGGTCGACCATGTGCGTGAAAGAATCTACTTGCATATGCAAGTATCTGATCCGATGAACATCGAGACCACTTCAGCGGATTTATTTTTTACCCGTCTGGCGGCCCATTTATGCGCGCCGGTATTTGTCTTTCTAACTGGACTTTCTGCTTGGTTATACGCTCATCCGTCGTCCGGTGACCTGCGATCACCCAGTGGTTTTCTGTTTAAGCGCGGATTATTTATTATTGCGATGGAAGTGACGCTTATAAACTTTTCGTGGATGGGTGAGTACCACACCTTATGGTTGCAAGTAATGTGGGCTATTGGGCTGAGTATGGTCGCATTGTCAGTGGCGGTGAAACTACCCATGTGGCTTATTGCCACTATTGGATTTGTTATTGTGTTTGGCCATGATTTGCTAACGCCAATTACATTCTTACCCGGCGAGGCGGGTTATACGCTTTGGACCATTCTGCATGATCGAGGTTATCTTATTGCCGATGGCGCGTTAAAGGTCAAAGTGTCTTACCCAGTACTGCCCTGGATAGGGGTTATTTTATTGGGTTATTTTGCAGGTCAGCTGTATGCTAAAGCGGTAGATTCCGATGTTCGTATTAGCGCTTTAATCAGGCTAGGTATTACTTGTCTGGCTCTGCTACTAGTGTTGCGGGGATTCAATATATACGGTGAAACACTGCCATGGCAATATGGGGAAAGTGTTATTCAAACAATCATGTCATTCTTTAACTACACCAAATATGGGCCATCACTAAACTTTTTATTACTGACCCTCGGTATTGCCTTTTTACTGCTGGCCAGATTCGAGAGGGCAGACAGTGAAGCAACGGCAATGAGAGTGCTTAAAACGTTTGGAGCGGCGCCAATGTTTTTCTATATCGTACACCTTTACACATTATTGCTCGTCTACTGGGTATTGATGGCCATTTTCGGTGCTAATCAGGGTGATCTATATGGCGTAGATCAGTTCTATTGGGTCTGGGTGATGTCGGCTGCCATAGCTTGCACACTATATTTCCCCACCAAGTCTTTTGCCGAGTTTAAAAAACGCAGTCAGCGGGTTTGGGTGCGTTATCTCTGACCAGTTCTGGAAATCACTGATTGTGGTGAAAATTTTCTGTTCTTTACACCGTATGCGCCTGCCGATAACTATCTTTGTGGGCGGCGCACCAAGGTGCTTATTTATAAGCCGCTACAGTAGACGGTGGCCATTGTGTTTTTTCCTCAGATAATGTGATTAGACTATCGGTCGCTGTCTATTTCACAACACCTCTATTCCACAACGATCGTGATTTTTTCAGACATCACTGGGCGGCTGTGTGGTACATGGGCGTAGTTACCTAATAGCAGTTGTAAACTATGGCTACCGGAACTTAATTCAATGGTAGTCTCAGTTTGACCTTTGCCGAAGTGAATCACTTGATCGGAGGCTGGCAGGGGCATATCCAGTGCGGGCAGTTTATCCATATCCACTAGCAAATGGTGGTGCCCGCTATTAGCTTGGTTATCGCCCGCAGGGGCAATATTGAGGTTTGAGCTGCCGAATACGATAGTTACCGGCGAGGATACTTTGGCTTGGTCTGTGGGCGACACAATCCATACCCTTGCATCATCTGCAATGGTGGAACTGAGGGGTGACTCTGCTTGGGATAAGCCTGATAGCATCGCCATGCTTGTATAAGTGACTGCTAATACTGTTGTTCGTAACATAGGGTTTTCCTCAATATGATTCCATTGGATGAACGTTGCGATTTTAGCATTAAAAAGTAATCACATCACCGCAAATGGCAAACAGGTAAACGGGGGCATAGCGCCAGTGTGCGGTTGTTGACCAGTGCTGATTGACCCCTAGTTATAGACCCTTTGGTGTGCCGTGTAATTATCTCGATTTTTTTTGTTTAGGGGGGGTGGATGCCGCCCTCTATGCCGTCTTATTCGGGTGCCAAATAAGCGCACATTACAATAATGTTTATATTTTCTTACTTACGGGGAACTAATATGTTTAGGAAGTCAAAACTTTCCTCCGCTATTCTTGCCGCTGCTGGAACATTGGTCGCGAGTCAAGGTATAGCTGATGATCACTCGATCGAAGAGGTTGTTGTTACCGGTATTCGCGGTAGCCTTGAGAGAGCAATGGATACAAAACGCGACGCCTCTGGTGTTGTTGATGCCATTTCTGCGGAAGATATCGGTAAATTCCCAGATACTAACCTGGCTGAATCACTTCAGCGTATTTCCGGTGTATCGATTAACCGTGTTAACGGTGAAGGGTCTGAAGTAACTGTTCGTGGCTTCGGCGGCGGCTTTAACTTGGTAACACTTAACGGCCGTCAAATGCCGTCTGCTAATGTTGGTACCATTACTGGTAACCCATTGGATCAAGGCGCGTCTGGTACTAGCCGTTCATTTGATTTCTCAAATCTGGCATCTGAGGGTGTACGTGGCCTGCAGGTCTATAAAACGGGTCGTGCGGCAGTTGCAACTGGTGGTATCGGTGCAACAGTAAATATTGAAACGGTTAGACCATTAGACTCAGCAGGTACTCAAGCAAGCATCGGTGTTAAAGCTGTAAAAGACACCAGTGGTGATGATGTCACTCCTGAAGTCAGTGGTTTGTATAGCTGGACTAATGATGACGCTACACTGGGTGTGTCTGTATTTGGTAGCTTCCAGGAGCGTGATTCAGGTAGCCGTCACTCAAGTGTTGAAGAATTCGGTCTGCGTACTTGGGATAGCACTAATCCAGATAACCTCAAGAACCTGGGTATCGTAGATGGCGCTACTATTGTCAACGCGCCAAATGATGGTCAGCTCGTATATCGTCCGACTAACCTTGGTCTTGGCTTTAACAATGATGAGCGTGAGCGTACCAACGGCTTGTTAACAGTGCAGTTTGCGCCTAACGACGAGATGACTTTCACTGCTGATGTTGCTTATGCTGAAAATGTTCAGGACTCCACTTCTCTGATCGATGGTCTGTGGTTTAACGGTACTGTTGATTATGTTGAATATGACGGTAACACCGTTGTAGCGGCACCTGTTATCTTTGCTGAAGATGTATCTGGTGGTAAGGACTTCTTCTTCCAGAACCTTGATATGGGTACCAAAGATACTTTGGAATCTGTTGGCTTGAATCTTGATTGGAATGTAAGCGACAAACTTAACTTGCGTTTCGACGCTGCCTTCTCTGAAGCTGAGAGTGGCGGTAATGGCCCTCAAGGCAACAACGTACTGCGTATGAACGTAGCTGGTGCTACTGCTGGCTGGCAGGCGGTTGATTTCGGTCAAGAAATCCCACAGGGTGTTGCCTCTATCGATGATTCATCAAAGGGTAATGCGAACAGCATTTTTGATGCACCTGATGTTGGTTCACAGGTTACTCAGTTCACTAATTCTGACCAAGTATCTAAAATTGACCAGTTCTCTTTCGACGGTACTTTTGCCGCCTCAGATAACGTCCAGGTCGACTTTGGTATGGGCTTTATGAGTGCAGAGATGCAACAGACTCGCGTTGGTGGTTCTAATGCGCTGGGTGGTTGGGGTGTTGACGCTCCTGGTGATATTCCAGAAGGTCTTATCCAACAGGTTAATACCCTTGGTGAGTTTGACTACAACGGATCTGGCGTTGCCGGTGTTTCTCAGCCTACTGGTGAGACTGCCCCTATCGCGTTGGGTTCCGTTTCTTGGCAGACTGACCCATTGACACTGCTCAATGCTATTGCTGGTGACTATGAATACGATCCTGCTAGTATGCCGATTAATAGCACTGCTGATAACCTCGTTGAAGAAGACACTGTGTCTATCTACGGTCAGGTTAAGATGGACGGTGAAGTTGGTGGCATGCCATTTGATGTTGTTGCCGGTGTGCGTTGGGAAGAGACTGAAGTCACTTCAACGTCTCAGCAGTCAGTGCCTAGCGCCTTCGTTTGGGAGTCAAACAACGACTTCTCCTTCACACTGGGTACTGGTGTTGAGAGCTTGGCAGAAGATTACACCTACAGTGCATTGTTGCCGAGCTTAGACGTTTCGGTTGATATTACTGATAGCTTGAAAGCTCGTGCGTCATTCAGTAAGACGCTTGCGCGCCCAACCTACAGCGATATGTACACTGCAACTTCAGTAGAAGCACCTAGCCGTATCACACACTTGGGTGATAAGCCTTCTGCTAGTCAGGGTAATGTTGCGTTGGATCCTTTGGAGTCTAATAACTTCGATCTATCGGTTGAGTACTACTACGGTGAAGCTAATTACTTCTCTGTTGGTTACTTCCAAAAGAACGTTTCCAACTTTGTGGGTATTCAGCAGGCTGACCAAGCATTGTTTGGCTTAAAAGATGCGACTGCATCGAATAGTACTTTCCTATCTCAGGCGATTACTGAGCTGGCTGCATTAGGTTTGGCAGAAAGTGAAGATAGACTTTTCTCTATGACCGCAATTTTGCAGAACCCAGCTGACTTCCCTGGAGCCGATGGCGCTGCGAAATATGAAGCTGCTATGGCCGGTGGTACTGAGCAAGAAGGCCATGATGCGATTTTCAGTGCTTACGATGTAACGCCTGTTGCAACGGATCCTGATATTATGTTTGCGGTTAAGAGCCCAACTAACTCTCAGGACGCTGAAATCTATGGCTTTGAAATTGCTTCTCAGCACTTCTTTGGTGAGACCGGCTTTGGTTACCAGTTTAACTACACAATGGTAGAAGGTGATATTGGTTATGATAACGGATCTGATCCGAGTCAAGACCAGTTTGCACTGCCTGGTTTAAGTGACACGTTGAACCTTGTGGGTATTTACGAGAAGGATGGTCTGTCTGCTCGTTTGGCCTACAACTGGCGTGATGACTTCCTCAATCAGGTTAACCGTTCGGTCGGTAGTACTCGTAACCCTGAGTACATTGAGTCTGTTGAGCAGCTAGATTTGAACGTAAGCTATGAGTTCAATTCTGGTGTTACCGTATCTTTGGATGCGATCAATCTAACGGGTGAAGGACAGCGTAAGTACGGACGTACTCCAACGGCTGCGTTCTACGTTCAAGAGCTTGATCCACGTTACGTATTGTCTGCACGTTATACGTTCTAAGTGAGGTAACGTATTCTCCTTGGTAGCGATTGCTACCGAGGAGAATGCACCGAGTATTAAGCAGTATTTTATTTAGCAGTACCTATAAGGCCTCCACGTTATTACTACCGGAGGCCTTATTTTGTTATTACAATGCAAGACTGTATCTAATCGCCTTTAGCGAGAACCAATTGGAAAATGATATGAGTAACGCTGTACTCCTCAATAATGTCGAACACAAAGATTTAAGGGTCGATGCAAGTCTTAGTGCAGACTACGGTGATAATGTTAACCGCGCGTTGGCGTTCTCTGGTGAATTTGGCGATTTACAAAAAGAGTACCCGATACTGTTCTACAAAGACCCCAAAGCCGAAACATTTCAGGCTCATGTAATTTTGGGTCTTGAAAAAGACGAGAATCTGTTCTTAGGTGATCAAGGTTGGCAGGGGCATTATGTACCAGCGGTATTGGCTCGCGGCCCCTTTATGATTGGCTTTCAAGAGCGCGAAGTTGAAGGTAAAAAAGTCAAGGAGCCGGTTATTCATATTGATATGGATAACCCTCGTGTTGGCAGCGATAAAGGGCAACCCTTATTTCTTGCCTATGGCGGCGATACACCTTACCTAGAAAAAATGATGCAAACCTTGCAGGTGATTCATCAAGGTGCCGCATTGGACGAACGTTTATTCTCTACCATCAATGAGATGGAATTATTTGAGCCGGTCAATATTGAGATCTCGCTCAGCAATATTGCTAATGTTAATTTGCGTGACTATTACACCATTAACAAAGACAAATTGGCCCAGTTGAATGGCGACAGTTTGGAGAAGTTGAATAAGATGGGCCTATTAGGTCTTATGTATTTTGCTCTTGTGTCATTGGGCAACTTCAATAAATTGATCACAATGAAAAACAAGAAAATGGCCATTGCTTAAGAGCCTGCCGAGCGATATGTTTTTATCATGAGTAATTCAACTAATCAGGTGCGTGTTCTAGAGGGTGTGCGGCCTGATCAAATCCCATTTGATGAGCTGTTCGCTGCCAATCAGCCGGTCATATTGCGTGGCTTGGTGGCTGATTGGGCGTTGGTTCAAGCGGGACAAGTGTCGGCGGATAATGCTATGGATCTACTGCAGAGTCATTCTAGTGGCAAGCCTGTGGGGGTTTACGTTGCACCACCGGAAAGCAATGCACGGTTTTTTTATAACGACGATTGCAGCGGTTTTAACTACCAGAGCAAACATACCGAGCTCAGCAATATATTTACTGATATTCGCGAGAGCAGGGATAACCCTGATCGCTGTTACTATTATATGAATTCGCTGACCCTGGATAACTGCTTTCCCGGTCTACGCGAGGGCAATGATCTGGTTTTTGATCACGAGATTTTCACCCACAACAAACCGTTATCCAAGGTATGGGTCGGCACCGAATCGATTGCCGCGGCGCACTACGATGTGCCGAGCAACTTAGCATGCTGTGTCGTGGGTGCCCGTCGTTTTACTTTATTTCCACCTGAGCAGATTCATAACTTGTACCCCGGTCCACTCGAGCCTACGCCTGGTGGGCAGGTTATCACCATGGTGGATCTAAAAAATCCTGATTTTGAGCGATTTCCTCGCGCCCGTCAGGCCCTTGATGCGGCGGCAGTGGTCGACTTGCAGCCGGGTGATGCGGTGTATTACCCCAGCATGTGGTGGCATCAGGTCGAGGCGTTGTCACCGTTTAACATTATGATTAATTTTTGGTGGTTGACAGTGCCTGCCCATATGGGCAACCCCATGGATATTGTTATGCACGCCATGATGGGCCTTAGAGATCGTCCCGAAGCTGAAAAAAAAGCGTGGCGGGAAGTATTTGATTATTACGTATTTGGTGCCGCAGAGACACCGCGCGCGCATCTTCCCCCAGCGATTCAGGGTGCGTTGGGTGAGTTGGATAATAATTGGATTCGACGCCTTCGAGCGCTAGTAAAAGACAAATTAAATCGTTAGAGGCTCCAAACACGCGAGCCCTTTCCAAGATAGTAATAATGCGTGGAGAGATACAGTCATGGTAAAAGTCGTTATTGCAGGAGGTGGTACTGCCGGTTGGATGGCCGCTTGTGGGCTATCGACACGCTTGGCAAACTTGCTGGATATTACGCTGCTTGAATCTGATGCCATTGGCACCGTAGGCGTAGGTGAAGCCACGATTCCACCGATGCGCAATTTTCACCGCATTATGGGCATTGATGAACAAGAATTTATGCGTGAAACTCAGGCCACCTTTAAGCTGGGCATTGAGTTCAATAATTGGGGCGATATAGGTGATAGTTATATCCACTCTTTTGGCGAAATTGGTCAGCGCTCTTGGATGGCAGAGTTTCATGAGTTTTGGATGGAGGCCCAAGCGCAAGGCTTTGGCGGTAGCCTCGAGGATTATTGCCTCGAATTAAAGGCGGCTAAGGCGGGTAAGTTTGCCACGCATTTAGATGACACAAGATTAAATTTTGCTTTTCATCTCGATGCCACACGTTATGCCAAATACCTGCGGCAGAAAAGTGAAAAGGCCGGTGTGCGTCGTGTTGAGGGGCTTATCAAAGAAATCCAGAAAGATGATCAGTCAGGCGATATTACGGCGTTATTGCTCGATAGCGGCGAGCTTATTGAAGGGGATCTATTTATCGATTGCACGGGTTTCCGTTCGCTGTTGCTTGGTGATGCGCTCGGTGTTGAATTGGATGATTGGAGTCATTGGCTATTCTCAGATAGCGCCATCGCGGTACAGACTATGTCCACCGAGGAGCCGGTTCCCTACACCCGCGCCACCGCGCATGCATCTGGATGGCAGTGGCGAATTCCATTGCAGAGCAGAGTTGGCAATGGCATTGTCTACAGCAGTCGCTTTATGTCCGATGACGAAGCCAAGCAAACGCTGTTGAATAATATTACCGGTGAATTAATCACTGAGCCCCGACAGCTTAAATACCGTACAGGCAGTCGCCAGAAATCATGGCAGAACAATTGCGTTGCGCTCGGATTATCCAGTGGATTTATTGAGCCATTGGAATCGACCAGTATTCATCTGGTTATGACCGCCATTATTCGTCTTATTCGCCTCTTCCCCTTTGGTGATTCTAAGCAAGCACTGGCGGATAGGTTTAATCAAGAAACGCGCACCGAAATCGAAACGGTGAGAGATTTTGTAATTCTGCATTACAAGCAAACCAATCGTACGGATAGTGAGTTTTGGAATGCCTATCGCACCATGGATATTCCGGACACCCTTGCCCATCGGCTCGAGATCTTTAAGAACAATGCCTATGTCTGGCCGGATGATGTTGCGCTGTTCCGTGTCGACTCTTGGGTGCAGGTGATGATGGGGCAAGGATTGATGCCGGCTAATTATCATAGTGCCGGCAAGCTGACGCCAACACAATCACTGCAACAATCAATGACCAAAATAAAGTCTTCGATTGAACAAACAGTGCAAAAATTGCCGACTCACCAGCAATTTATTGACCACTACTGCCCAGCGCCCCAAGAGGACTGATCGTACAAGATCAGTGAAAGCATGATGACTAAAACGGTAGTAATTGTAGGGGGTGGCAGTGCCGGTTGGTTAACCGCGGGCATTATTGCTGCACGACATAACCCGCTCAGTGACGATGGTCAGGGTATTAAGGTGATTCTTCTCGAGTCTCCCGATGTCGCCAATCTTGGTGTCGGTGAAGGCACTTGGCCGACCATGCGGGATACGTTGCGACAGATAGGACTATCCGAGGTCGACTTTCTACGGTCCTGTGATGTTAGTTTTAAACAGGGCTCCCAGTTTATAAATTGGCAGCGCGGCGAAGGTGAGTCTTACTATCATCCCTTTATTGCGCCCGGCGGCTATGGGTCGGTTAATTTAGCTGCGCACTGGTTGCATCGCGGTACCAATAGCACTTTTGCCGATGTGGTTTGTCCGCAAGGCAAGGTATGTGATTTAGGGCTTGCCCCGAAGACGCCACAGACGCCAGAGTATGCTTTTAGTCTGAATTACGGTTACCACCTCAATGCGGGTAAATTTGTTGAGTTATTGCAGCGTCACTGTGTAGAAAAGCTTGGCGTCGAGTACCAACTAGGCCATGTAGATCAGGTATTGAGTGCTGAAAATGGTGATATTGCGGCGCTGTCTTTGACTGATGGCAAAAAAATCCATGCTGATCTATTTGTAGACTGCACTGGTTTTGCTGCCCTGTTAATTGGCAAACACTACAACGTACCCTTTGTCTCCCAGCGGGACTGCTTGTTTAACGACACTGCCCTTGCGGTACAGGCCAATCATGCCAGCGAGGATACCCCCATAGCCTCCTGTACCAAATCTACCGCACAATCTAGTGGTTGGATTTGGGATATCGCACTGCCAACAAGACGCGGTATTGGTCATGTATTCTCTAGCCAACATGTGTCGATAGGCAAGGCCGAGGATGAATTGCAGCGCTACCTTGATGCGGATCCCGCCTTGGCCAAGGATCAACCTAGCCCGCGTAAAATCACATTTCAGCCGGGCCACCGAGAGTCTTTCTGGCATAAAAACTGTGTTGCTGTCGGCGTGTCAGCGGGTTTTGTTGAGCCACTTGAGGCCAGTGCCTTGGTCTTGATTGAAAAGTCAGCGGAATTTATCAGCAATAATCTGCCCCAAGATAGGTCGGCAATGACAGTTGTTGCCAAGCGCTTTAATGACATTATCGGTCGCTACTGGATCGATATTATTGACTTTTTGAAGCTGCATTATGTGTTGTCTGAGCGCACTGATTCTGAGTATTGGCGCGAACACCGCGAGTCGCAAACCATGCCAGACAGTCTGCGGGACTCGCTAGACCTATGGCGCTCTCACGTACCTTGGGTATCCGATAGTAACAATCGGGTGGAGCTATTCTCGGCCGCTAGTATTCAGTATGTGCTCTACGGTATGGGATTTGTTACTGATATCAATAGTAGCCGTTACCGCAGTTGGAATAAGGATGCAGCGTTAGCCGACCGACTGATGCAAGATAATCTGGGTAAAACCGAAGCATTAATGGCCAGCCAGCCAACCAATCGTGATTTACTTAATCTTGTGCGTGGCGGTTAACACATCAATAGGTCGCTTAGTGTCACTAGGCGAATTCAATAAAACTGGTGATAGTAAGGCGACCAGTTTCTGGGCTGGGGTCGAAATTATAATTCGGGCGAATAATACCTGAGTGTAGGCTTGATCCTCGGTACATTAATAATCGGTTATACCGTGCCTGATGGGATGCAATTTCTGAGTAATCTTCCGTATCGCCGCAGATATAGTTAATCGGATGACGCGTGGGGCTTTGGAAACGCTCGACAATGCTGCTCTCATAACTGCCTATGCGATCTTTATCAATATATTCGTAGCCTGTCGCATTATGCCGGTAGAACGCGGTGCCAGAATCCGGCGCATCGCACAGATAATGAATAACTGCCAAACTATTTCGTGATGGCGCATCAAAATGGGGGATGCGTTGCATGAGTTTTAGCTTGTCGGGCTTGTGGGTAACGATAGAATAGGCTGACACGGCCTTCTTAATTTTGCGGAGATCAAGGCCAAAAAACTCGTGAATAATGCTGTGGAGGTTTTTTACTAGCGCAATAATATAAGCGTCTGAAATGGCCATTCTGACACCGGGATAAAAGCTGTCGGCAACGGCAAAATTATTGCGTGCAATGGCGTCTTGTCTCAGAAAGTCGGCACCTTGGATATAATTATCGACTCTGACTAGTTCTTGCTGATCTGCACCCATTGTTAAACATTGATATGCCATATTGGGGCAGGGTAGGTAATGTGATTTGTCATCAGCGGACATCTTCGTTCCTTGTCTTCGGTGCGGTTTGACTCAGCGTACTAATTAATCGATATAGCCAAATGCAAACAGCAATACAGCGCCATAGCTTAAATGAAATTTTGCTCTATGCACACAGCTTATTATCTCACATGGTCAGCGAGTATTAAGTCTGCATTGCCTAATGCTAACGGAATAATCAGATCGGCTATTATGGTCATTAGTGGTTGCTAGTAAGTTTATAGCGAGCAGATAGTCTTGATTTTCCTATTCTATATTGAGCCGCGCATGTGAGTAAAAATTTGTATGGAATAAAGCAATTTTAGAGGGTGGATTTGTCCGCCCAGAACGTCTTTTATAGCGGCGGTTATTATGCTTTTTGGTTAAGTGGAAATTGCTTTATTGACCGGCTCATAACAGATAAAAAATACACCAGTGGGGTCTCTTGATGAGTGTTGCACATTATGTAATAGCGGGTTTAATTCTTTCTGTCGTAGCGGGCTGTGATTCAGGCGCTGTGGTTGATAACACTGGCACCGATAAAAGCAGTGATACTGCTGCCAAGATTAATCCGCAAGTCTGGCCTAAACAAGAGTCTCCTCTGCCACGAAATGACAGTGACGAGCAGCGCATTGCCGCACTTATCAGTCAAATGAGCGTGGAAGAAAAGGTCGGTCAAGTGATACAAGCAGATATTGGCTCCGTTACCCCTGCTGAAGTGCGTGAATATCATTTAGGTTCGGTGCTTAATGGCGGCAATTCCGCGCCTGGCGGGGACAATCGCACTACACCTGACGCTTGGGTTGCGCTGGCGGATAAATTTTGGCTCGCATCTACGGATAAAAGCGATGGTAGAACTGGTATCCCCGCGTTGTGGGGAACAGATGCCGTTCATGGGCACAACAATATCGTTGGTGCAACATTGTTTCCGCACAATATCGGACTTGGCGCTGCTAACAATGCCGATTTGATGCATGAAATTGGCACTGTTACCGCCAAGGAAATACTGGTTACTGGTTTGGATTGGACTTTTGCGCCAACCATTGCGGTAGTGCGTGATGATCGCTGGGGTCGTACCTATGAGAGCTATTCTGAGGATCCCGCTATTGTTGAAAAGTATGCTGGATATCTGGTTGAGGGTATTCAAGGCAAGCTCAGTGATAATACTTTTCTCGATGAAGATCACTTGATCGCTACAGCTAAGCATTTTATTGGTGATGGCGGCACTATCGATGGTCGAGATCAGGGTGACAATATCTCAACTGAAGAAGAATTGCGTGATATACAGGGTGCGGGATACCCAGTTGCAATCAACCGCGGTGTGCAGGCGGTGATGGCCTCGTTTAACAGTTGGCATGGTCGGAAATTGCATGGTTACAAAGCGCTGTTAGATGATGTGCTTGTGGATCAAATGGGATTCGATGGCTTTGTTGTCGGTGACTGGAATGGCCATGGCCAAGTCGCAGGTTGCACCAATGAATCTTGTGCAGTCTCTTTTAATAGCGGCACGGATATGTTTATGGCGCCTGATAGTTGGAAGGAGCTATACGCCAATACATTGACTCAGGTACAAAGTGGCGAAATTTCAATAGCGCGTTTGGATGAAGCTGTGGGGCGTATTTTGCGAGTAAAAATACGCGCGGGTCTATTTGATGCTGGATTGCCCTCAAAACGCAAATATGCGGGACGCTACGAGTTGCTCGCAGCTCCCGAACATAGAGAGATCGCTCGACGGGCAGTGCGCCAATCACTGGTGCTTCTTAAGAACAGCAAGCAATTACTGCCGCTGTCTCCGACCGCCAATATATTGGTGGCCGGTGATGGTGCCGATAATATTGGTAAGCAAACCGGTGGTTGGACGCTGTCTTGGCAGGGTCGGGGTAACCTTAAAGAACATTTCCCCAATGGCGTTTCGATTTTTGATGGTATTAAAGAGCAAGTGAGTGCGGCAGGTGGTAATGCGACACTCAGTGTTACGGGCGACTATACAGATAAACCCGATGTGGCGATCGTAGTGTTTGGTGAAGATCCCTATGCCGAATTTCAAGGCGATCGAGCGCATATGGATTTTCAGTCTGAGGATGGCTTGGCGTTGTTAAAGGCATTTCAATCGCAAGGTATCCCAACTGTAGCTGTATTCCTATCGGGTCGCCCTATGTGGGTCAATCCGGAAATAAATGCGTCAGATGCTTTTGTTGCAGCTTGGTTGCCGGGTTCAGAAGGTGGGGGTATTGCTGATGTTTTGTTGCGCAAAGCTAATGGTGATATCCAATACGATTTTCAGGGTAAGCTATCTTTTTCTTGGCCTCGAAACGGTGCTCAGACAGCTATTAATGTGGGAGACAAAAATTATAACCCGCTTTTCGCTTACGGCTACGGATTACAATACGCAGATAATGGTGCCCTAGCAAAATTATCAGAGGATGCGCAATTAGGTGATATGGCTCAAGGACAAAACGACCGTTTCTTAAAGGCTGGCGAACCTGTTTTACCTTGGCGTTTGGCCATGCATGATGCCGGCGGCGCCACGCAAATTACGGCATCAAAGGCTGTCAGTGCCGCAGGGGTCGTGACCATGACAGCGCTGGACCATAAGGCACAGGAAGATTCGCGGTTATTTGCCTTTACTGGTGATGCTCGAGTGGCAATTGAAGGTGAGCCAATTGATATTTCACGCGAATCTAATGGTGATATGGCGCTACAAGTAGAGTACCAGGTGCTTGGCGATAACGTTGCTAACACGGTGCTAAGTATTGCTTGTGGTGAGGGCTGTTCTGGCGCTATGGATATTACTCAGGAGCTCACTGATAAGCTTAATCAAGGGTGGCAGGTATCGCGTTTGAAATTAAGTTGTTTTGCTGGGCGAGGTGCAGATATGACTAAAGTGGATTCACCTTTTACACTTAAAGTATCCGGTGTAATGAACATACAACTCAGTTCTATTGCTATCGTTAGTAATCAGGGCGATGCGAGCTGCTCTTTATAGTGCTGTGGCGAGCGTCGAGCAATGTAAGAGGGTGGATTTGCCGGGGTAGAACGTCTTATTATGGTAGCTGTTAGTCACCGTTATTAGGCGTTCGGGGGTTTCCCTGTTTATGGGTAAATATTGTTCTTTGGTTGGCAGGGTTTTATGACACCTGACAACCAAAATTTAGAGATGCATGATGTCTATATTCGCCATCGCAAGGAACTTTGTCGTTACATTATTAACAAAGTCAATGTGAGTAATGATGAGGCGCAGGATATTGTACAGGCCGCGTTTACTCGCGTGATTGAAATGGACTTCAAAGATATAAAAAACCCAAGGGCGCTGCTATACAAGACTAGCTACAACATTGCCATCGACCAAAAGAGGCATGGTGGTGTGCGCCAACGGCATGTGCAGGCAGTTGTTGAGTCAGGCACGTCAGTAGTGGAAGAGTTAAGTCCCGACCGCATCCATGATGGTAAGCGACAGTTGGGTCTTGTAGTGAAAGCGCTTTGGGGTATGCCCAAGAAGCGGAGGAGATTGCTGATCATGAATCGTTTTGATGGAATGAGTTACGCTCAAATCGCTCGCACAGTCGGTTTGTCGGAGACTGTGGTACGCAAGCATGTTGCCAAGGCACTTGTCGATTGTCAGAAGGCGTTGCAGACGCAAATGGATCAGGGTGCTAAATGAGCGGAAATAACATGCAGTTACCAGATCAGATTAATAAGCAGGCGGCAGAGTGGTTTACACTGATGCAGTCAGCGGACGTGTCTGCGGCAGAGCGTCAAGAATTGCGTGACTGGTTGTCAGAGCATCCTGACCATCAACAATCCTATCGGCAAATAGAGCTTGTATGGCAGACTGTCGGGGAGCTATCTGGCACTGTCGAGGGCAGTGCATTACGGCGTTCAGTTGAGCCTTTGTCCGCTCGCCTTATGTCTTTTATTTCGACACCTGTTGCAATGATCAAGTCGCTAGTTCCAGCGCCAAAGTATGCTATGGCATTTGCTCTAGTGTGCGTTGCGGTTGGTGTGCTTTTACTGCCCAAACCAACTGCACCAATTATCACACATTACAGCACTGAGGCGGGTGAGTTAAGAACCATAACCTTGGCCGACAGTAGTGAAATTACCCTGAGTGCAAAGTCGCAAATAAGTACACGTATTTCAGATGTTGAGCGGTCTGTTGATTTGATTAGTGGCGAAGCCTTTTTTGATATAGCTAAAGACCGCCAAAAACCTTTCTTTGTTACCGTGAATAATGTTGCGGTCGAAGTCGTGGGTACACAGTTTAATGTGCAAAAGGTGCGCGATGTGGTTAGCGTGGCTGTTTTAGAGGGAGTGGTTAATGTATTCGGTGAGAATGGTGTAATAACCGCTATTCCAGATGCTGTATTGACTGCAGGGCAGAAGATAGTAAAAGCCAGTGGTCAGGCCTTTGAAGCAGTGCTTAATGTCCCGCATTCCGACTTGGGCGCTTGGCGTCTGGGTCGACTTATTTATACAGATGTTGCACTGGCAGATGTTGTTGCCGATGCGGGTCGCTACTTTGATGGCAAAATAATATTGCAATCGCAAGATTTGGCCGATGTAAAAGTCACCATGACGCTTCGCACCGATCAGGTTGGTCAGTTACCACAGATGTTGGCGCAGACCTTGCCACTTGAAGTGCATACCGTTGCTGACGATA
>MDTG01367014.1_pt1 | contig 20342 bp, 21 predicted proteins | sample 811421 | NCBI WGS metagenome assembly MDTG01 (sample SAMN05326645, study PRJNA326480) | marine metagenome | isolation source: seawater | place: Pacific Ocean: South East | collected 2011
AAATCCCTCGAAGGCGACTTCGTGCCGGTTCAAGTCCGGCCCCGGGTACCATAAAGGCAAATGGAAATTAAAGAAGAAATAAATTTAGAAGATATCTTTAATAAAATAAAGATCAATCTGAGGATCGTTATTGTCTTGCCACTTACAGTTACTGTCTTAACTGCAATCTATAGTTTATCTATTCCAAATACCTTCAAAGCTACCGTGAAATATTCTGTTGAGGACCAATTTTTTTCTTCCCTTTCATTTGTATTTTTCATTTTAATCACTACTCATATTTTTAGTATTAAACTTAAATACATTAAATAAATGTATACTTTGTTAACTGGCGGAGCAGGTTATATAGGTTCTCATCTATCAAAATTATTTTTAGAGAAGAATAAAAAGTTTGTAATCGTAGATAATTTAAGTAATTCTGATAAAAGACTCTTAGGAAAGCTAGAAAACCACTTTTGTAAAAAAATACCTTTCTTTCAAATTGATATACTCAGAAAAGACAAATTACAAGAAGTTTTTAAAAGCTATAAATTTAATAGCATTATTCATTTAGCAGCAAAAAAATCTGTTCCAGAAAGTTTCAAAATTCCAAAAATTTATAAAGAAGTGAATGTTATGGGTACCAAAAACCTTATCGATTTGGCTATCCAAAATAAAATAAAAACATTTATCTATTCTTCTTCAGCATCAGTATACGGTGAACCCAATTATCTTCCTTGTGATGAAAATCATCCTCTGAAACCATTAAGTCCATATGCAAGTACAAAGCTTCAAGCTGAAAAGCTTTTTGAAAAAGACAAAATAAGCCGCTCAAATATGAATGTGATTATATTGAGATACTTCAATCCTATAAGTTCTGACCCCCAATCAATTATTGGTGAGAAGTCTAATGTTAAAACCAATAACGTTATGAATGAAATTCATGAAGTAGCTACAGGTAGAAAAGAAATATTTCCAATATTTGGTAACAATTACCCAACTAATGATGGAACTTGTATTAGAGATTACATCCATGTTGAAGATCTTGCTCGATCCCATATTCATTTTATAGAAAAACAATATAAGTTAAAAAAATTAGAGGTTTTCAATGTAGGAATTGGTAAGGGATATTCAGTTCTTGATCTAATTTCAGAATTTAATTCCGTTAATGGGTTAAAATTACATTTTAAGTTCATTAATAAAAGATCAGGAGATATTGGTTCCATTTATGCAGATGTCTCGAAGATATTAAATCTAACGAATTGGAAACCAAGATATAACTTAAAGAATATGGTGGAAGATTCTTGGAGATACATAAAATTTAATCAATAAAATAAATGAAAAAAGTAGCTCTCATTACTGGGATAAATGGCCAAGATGGATCTTATCTATCTGAATTTCTCTTAGAGAAAGGATACGAAATACATGGAATTATAAGGAGATCTTCAATTATCAATACCAGTAGACTTGATAAGATGTATGAGGATTTACAAAAAAAAGAAAAAAAGTTTTTTCTTCATTACGGAGATTTAACTGACGGGATTGGTGTAAATAAATTGATAAAAGATATAGAGCCAGATGAAATTTATAATCTTGCAGCACAATCTCATGTATCAGTAAGTTTTGATATTCCAGAATATACAGCCAACGTTGACAGTTTAGGCGCCTTGAGAATCTTGGAAGCTGTACTGACAAGCAATTTGGTGAGTAAAACTAAAATTTATCAAGCTTCTACTTCAGAATTATATGGGAAGGTTTTTGAAACTCCTCAATCAGAAACAACGCCATTTTACCCAAGAAGCCCCTACGGAGTTTCCAAATTGTTTGCCTATTGGATCATTATCAATTACAGAGAAGCTTATAAAATGCATGCTTCAAACGGAATATTGTTTAATCACGAAAGTCCTAGAAGAGGAGAAACTTTTGTAACAAGAAAAATCACTAGAGCTGTAGCACGCATAAAGTTAGGATTACAAAAGAAGCTTTTTATAGGAAACCTTAACGCCAAAAGAGATTGGGGGCATGCAAAAGATTATGTTGAAATGATGTGGTTAATGTTACAACAAAAGCAGCCCGATGATTATGTAATTTCTACTGGAAGAACTGAATCTGTAAGATTTTTTGCAGAATCAGCTTTTAGAGAAATTGGTATCGATTTAATTTGGAAAGGCGAGGGTAAAGATGAAAAAGGAATTTGTAAAAAAACCGGTAATATTTATGTAGAAGTAGATACAAATTATTTCCGTCCCACGGAAGTTGATGTTTTGAAAGGAGATTCTTCTAAAGCTCAAAAAATCTTAGGATGGAAGCCAAAGTTTTCTTTGGAAGAATTAATTTCAGAAATGGTTGAATCAGATATCAAATTATTCTCTAAGGTTTAATCACTTTAACTTGGTTTATTTATTATGAAGAAAGTTTGGGTAGCGGGACACAAAGGAATGGTAGGAAGTTCTATTTTAAGAAGACTTTGCACTGAAAATGTAGAATTAATCACAAGAGATAGGAAATCTTTAAATCTTCTAGATTATTCTGCAATATGCACCTTTCTAAAAAATGAAAAACCTGATTTCGTATTTATAGCTGCAGCTAAAGTTGGTGGCATTCTTGCTAACAATGAATATCCAGCAAATTTTATTTATGAAAATATTTCTATTTGTTCTAACTTAATCAATGCGTGTCATGAAAATGATGTACAAGATTTAATTTTTTTAGGTTCAAGTTGTATTTATCCTAAAAATTGTTTACAACCAATCAAAGAAGAATATTTGCTTGGGGGATCTTTAGAACCAACAAATCAATGGTATGCAATTGCAAAGATAGCAGGAATAAAGCTTTGCGAAGCTTATAATATTCAATACGGAAGAAACTATTTATCAGTTCAGCCGTCCAATCTTTATGGCCCCAACGATAATTTTAATTTAAAAACTAGTCATGTTCTCCCTGCCTTAATTAGAAAAACTTACGAAGCTAAACTTAATAATTCCAATCTAATCATTTGGGGTTCTGGTAAACCAAAAAGAGAGTTTTTACATGTAGATGATTTATCTGACGCTTTGTATTTTTTGGCAAATAAAACAATAGAAGAAAATATAATTAATATCGGTTCTCCTGATGAGGTTTCAATTTTAGAATTGTCTAATATAATCTCAGAAGTAATTGATTTCGATGGAGAAATTAATTTTGATTCATCTAAGCCTGATGGCACTCAAAGAAAAAAGTTAGAAATTTCTAAAATGAAAAAATTAGGATGGAAAAGTAAAATTGACTTAAAATCAGGAATAAAGTCAACCTTTGAATGGTATTTAAAAAATAAAAATAACCTCCGCTGTTAGTTAACGCTTGAGGCAAAATAATTTTATTAACCGAAAGATGAGCAATATAAATTCATTTTAAATCATTATTATGTCAACAGAAGAAATAAATATTAACAATATATTAGAAATATTATTTGCTGGAAAAAAACTTATTATCAGTGTTTCAGTAATTTGTTTTTTGGCAGGAGTTTTTTACTCTCTTTCGATATCCAACAAATTTACTTCAAAAGCTATTCTTGCATTCACCCAAGATTCGCCTGAACTTAATTCAAATTTATCTAATCTTGCAGCTTTCGCTGGATTTGAAACATCTCAAATAAGTACAAATGATTTGAATGAAGCAATTGCCCTAATTCAATCTAGGACCTTTTTCAATAAATTTGTTTCGGAAAGATCCATTCTTCCTGAACTTTTAGCTCTTATATCTTGGGATGGGAATATAAAAAAATATGATGAAAATATCTATGATGTTGAGAAAAATCAATGGTTAGGATTAGGTGAAAATTTAATTGCTCCTTCAAAGGAAGAAGCTCATAAATATTTTCTTGAAAATTTTTCTATTAATAAAAATAGAGATACAGGTTTGATTGAAATTTCCTTTACTTCGAGGTCAAATAAATTTTCTAAAAAAATATTAGAAATGCTGATAGAAGATCTAAATGACTATTATAGAGAAAGAGACGTTCAGAGGCTCATGGATCGTATAAGCTTTTTAAATAATGAAATATCAAAAGTCAGTGTCAGTGAAATTAGATTATCGATGTCAAACTTACTGAGTAACTATATGTCAGAATTAGCAGTGGCAAACATGTCAAATTCTTACATATTCGAATATATCGATAATCCGTCTCTTCCAGAGAAAAAAAGTTTTCCGAGAAGAAAATTAATTGTATCTATCTTTGTGATTTCTGGATTTATCTCATCAGTGTTGTTCTTATTCTTTCTTTTTTTATTCGACAAAAAGATTTCCAAAGATAAATTATTTAAATTGGATAATATCCAATCCCAATCAGAAAAATTTTGAATGATATTTTCTCGCGAATTGGTAACTAAAGATTAGATGCATTCAAAAAATAAAAAAATAAGATTTATTGGAGGAATAGGAAAATACGGCTCTGGTGTAATAGTTGAAGAATTTTTAGAAGTCTTAAAAAAAAATTACGAGACAGAATTCCACAACACTCAATCTATGAGGATAAAAGGAACTTTTAGTTTTTTTAATTCTCTGATTAAAGAAAGAAAAATTAATTTTTTTCAACCCAGTGTTAGTATGCCGGCTTTCTTAAGAGATTGCTTAATAAATATTTTATTAATTTTATTCCGCCAGCAGAGATATTACATTTTACTTACAAGGTTAGATTTTAGAAACTCATTTTTTAAATCAAAAATTTTTAGATATTGTTTCTTTGGAAATTCACAAATTTTTTCAACAGCAAAACATGAGCAAATAAAGAAAAATTTTCATTTAATCAGGCAATTTAGTCCTTTAGAAAAAATTTTTATTTCTGAAAATAACCATAAATCAGAAGTTTTTCTATTTCTTGGCTATTTAGAAAGATTTAAAGGTTTCAACGAATTTGTAGAAGTTGCGAAATCTAATAAAAAGAAAAACTTTATAGCCATTGGAGAAAATTATAAAAATAATCTTACTTTACCTGGAAATATTCAACTAAAAGAAACAAATGGGCCCGAAAATTTTAAAGAAGAATTGATAAAAGTACGTAAACAACACAACCCTTATCTTCTTTATACGTCGTTATCAGATCTTTCTCCTTTAATACTTTTAGAATGTGGGATATTAAAAATTCCTATAATATGTTTTGAAGGAGGTGTCTCACATCAAATTTTAAAAAACTATCTTCCAAAAGATTGCTTTGTAGCGATTTCAAATCTAAAAGATTATGAGATTTCAGAGGATTTGATTCAATCTAAAAAAGAAAACTTGTACAAATTTTCTTTAGACTCCAATAAACATAATTTTCAAAATCATTTGAAAAAGCTTTTAATTCAAATCTTATAGTAAATGAATACTGTAATATCAACAGCTTTTTGTCGACCAGATTTAACTTTAAGATCAATTATTTCAATCAAAAAAAATTTTAGTGATCAAGATTTTAATTTAAAGGTTTATGTTGATAAAGCCTCTAATTCTTCCAAAAACTTAGATAAAAATCGAGAAATGATTGATATTCTTCAAGAGGCTAATTCGTTAGGATTAATCACGCAATTAGTTGAGAGAGAAGAACCTTATGGATGCGCAAAAAATATTTTTTTTGCAGTCAAAGAAGAGCTTAACAAAAATGATAAAATTTTTTTAATAGAAGATGATATTGAATTAATGAGGCTGCACAAAAATCTTCCTGAAAAATTATTTAATTACTATGAGAATGAAAATGACGTTTCTTGCATCACAACTTACTCTAACGCAATAAAAGCGCCTCAAAACGATACTTATTTGGCTTTAAGGCCATGCTCTTTGGCTTGGGGCACATGGAAAAAGTACTGGGAAGGATTTGAAATAGAAGATATAAAAAAAATTAATGCTTCTTCTGCTTTTTTAAATGAGATTAAATCCAGACTTGGCTCAGATATGTCTGCGGCATTTAAGGCTTTCAAAAGCGAAAAAGTAGATTCTTGGGCAATACCGTGGAGTATCTATAATTTATTAAAAAATACGTACACATCTTATCCTAAGGAAAGTTTTGTTAAAGTGTTCGGGCATGAAGAAGGAGCAACTCATACAAAAAATATTATTTTTAATTCAAAGCCTGCCAAAAAAAGATTAAATTCAAATTATTTTGCAAAAAAACCTTCGATAGACGAAGCTAAGTTTTTAAAAAATTACAGTTTTTTCTCTAGAGCTCAAAGAAAGATTGTTTCAAAATTAAAGTTGTGAGAAAAATTCTTATTATAGGCTTTGGAAGAATGGGAATTTCCCATGCTTCTCAATATAAATTGCAATCTTTTAATGAAGATTTAAAAGTTGAGGTTTATGATCCTAATAAGTTTATATATTATTTTTTGAGATTTTTTAGATTATTTCATAATCTATGTCCAGTAAAATTCACAAACTTAAAAGGTAAAAGATATGAGGCAATTTTTATTTGTTCGCCTCCGAAGTTTCATCAATCTAATCTAGAATTTTTTTTTGATTTTAATGGAAAATTTTTCATTGAAAAACCTGGAAATATTCTATCTACAGGTAAAATTAAAAAGAATAAAATTTATGTAGGATATGTTTTGAGATTTTCACCATTAATCCAAAAAATCAAAGAAAATCTTTCTACTAGACAAATAAAAAAAATAGAATTATCTCTTCAAACAAATTTAGATTTCAATTCTGCGTCGAACAATTGGAGAGGCAAAGAAAAAACCGGTGGCGGACTTTTAAACGAATTTGGAAGTCATTGTATAAATTTATCTTTATTTTTTTTAAAAGATTTATCTTTAGATGAAATAAATAAAAAAGATTCAAATAATGCAAATATTTACTTGAAAAATATTGAGGGACGAAGGGTTTGTTCAATCAAACTTAATTCAAACAGTTCAGAAGTTAGAAAAGCTGTGTATAAATTAAAAATAACTGATAGTGATAATAATATGTATTCGACTGATTTATACACATTTTCTAAAGAAACTTCTCAAGGAATCTTCAAGGAAAGTCTCGCAGAAATGGGTATGAGTTCTGAGGTATACATAAGGGGCCATGAATTTTCTAGACAGATGGATTATTTTATCAACAATGATACATTCGATTCTTATGAAGATTCCTGTAATACAGATCAAATTTTAAAAGAAATCTATGAGAAGATTAATTCTAGGCGATAATCCATTTTTTGGGATAAGCCATTTAAATACAGAAAAATCTAAAGACTATTTAAAAGATTCATCTAGACAAGACAAAGCTGTCGAAATTATCAAAGCTTCTTCTAGTTTAGGATATTCTAACTTTATGATCAGTTCTCATCCAAATACAAAAGAACTTTTAACTAAATCAGGGTATTACGAAAATGAAGAAACATTGCCTAACTTGGTTTTTGTGATTCCAAATATTCATGAGATTAATGATTCAATAGCTGAAAAGGGACTTTTGTTTGGAATGATAAATTTGTTTAAAAGCGAAAGTTTAAGCATTTTTTCTTTGGTGATTTTAAGCATACTTAGGAGAAGGACATTTTATAAAAATCTGATAAAAATTTTTCTTAAATTGATGATTATGAATATGCCAAAAAAAAAGATAGAGTACCTATGTTTTCATAACGTTATAACCGACCTTTTACTTGGAATTGGAAATAAAGATTTGTTTAAAGATTTGTGTTCTTCTGTGAAAGAATTAGGTTTTAAACCTGTTTTCATTACACTAAATCCCCTAATAGCAGACCAAATTATCCCACCGAAAATTCCATTGTGTATTTATTACAATAGAAATTCTTACAATATATGCCCATCCAAAGAAGAAGTAATTAAAGTAGTTAAAGCCAAAAATAGACCGTGGTGGGCAATGGGCATCTTAGCATCTGGAGCGATAAGTCTAGATTCTGCGAAAGAAGATATAATTATGAATGACTTTGATTCAATACTTTTTGCATCTCTTTCTCTCGAGCGAATTAAAAAAGCGGCAGAATATTTATGAAGAACAATTTTCTAAAAGTTTTAGGTTTTAATTTATTCATTGGAAAAATAAGTGATTTACCAATAGTAACTAAAGAGAAGAAAAATTTAATTAATACAATGAATCCCAGAGTTTTCTCTCTGAGTAGGAATAACGAGAGACTTAATAAATCCTTCAAAGAAACAGACTATTTAGTAATGGATGGTCAATATTTCTTCTTAGCACCATTACTTTTAAATTTAAAATATGTTGTGAAAATCTCAGGTACAAATGTTATGAATTATTATTTAGAAATGGCCAATAAAAATGCACTAAAAGTCTTTTTTATGGGTGCTTCCGAATCATCTTTAAAAAATATAGAAAATAGAATTCATAGGGAGTTGCCAAATATTGTAGTTTCGAGTTTTTCACCACCATTTAGAAAAGAATTCTCTGATAAAGAAAATATTGAAATTTTAGACAAAATAAATTCTTTCCAACCAAATATTTTAATTGTGGGACTGACCGCTCCTAAGCAAGAAATTTGGGCCTATGAAAATCTTAATAAAATTGATGCTAATATAATTTGTACAGTTGGAGCAGCCTTGGATTGGTTTGCGGGCAAAACAAGACAGCCGGAAAAGTTATGGGTGAATTTGGGATTAGAATGGCTCATTAGGACCATTAGAAGGCCAGAAATATTAAAAAGATATCCTGATTATTTGCTTTTTTTTTGGTATTTATTTTTAAATATTATTAACGTCAGAAAAGACTAATTATTGGAAAATGCTCAATAATACTTTGAAATCTAAGTTAAAAAATATTAAGTGCATTTTCCTAGATTTTGATGGAGTGTTCACAGATAACCATGTCTATGTAAATGAGGACGGTACAGAATCAGTAAGATGTAATAGATCGGACGGAATTGGTATTGAATTATTAAAAAAAAAGAAATTTTTAATTTATATTATTTCGTCAGAAAAAAATAAAGTAGTTTCAGAAAGAGCAAAAAAATTAAAAATTAATTGTTTTAGAAATGTAACCGATAAAGGAAAAAAAATAAGTGAATTACTTAAAAGGAATAAATTAAAAAAGGAAGATAGTTTATTTTTAGGCAATGACATAAATGATCTAGAAGCGTTTAAAGAGGTTAATATAAAAGTTGCTGTCAATGATTGTCATCCATCGCTTGATAAGATTGTAAATTTCAAAACGAAGAAAAATGGTGGGAATGGTGCTGTAAGAGAGTTGTGCGATATTATGTATTCAATAAAAAAATGAACTTAACCAAATTAATCGCGTTTATCCCAGCAAGAAAAAATTCAAAAAGATTATTAGATAAAAATATAAAGGATTTGAAAGGGCACCCACTTATTGCCTATACAATTCGATCTGCAATAGAATCAAAAATTTTTTCTAGGATTGTTTGTGTCACCGATGATTTAGAGTACAAAAAAATATCAGAACACTACGGAGCGGAAGTTCCTGCATTAAGACCAAAATATACGTCTACAGACAATTCACCAGACCTAAGCTGGCTAAAATGGATTTTGAAATATCTGAAAAGAGATCTCCATAGCTATGAAGCCTTTTGTATTCTCAGACCCACCAGCCCTCTTAGAAAAAAAAGAATGTATCATCAAGCTCTGAAAATTTTCAATTCTATCGAAAAGATAGATTCCGTAAGAGCAGTAAGTTTGTGCAAAGAACATCCAGGTAAAATGTGGAAAATTTCTTCTTCGGGTTTGATGAAGCCTTTAATTGATAAACAAATAGATAAAATACCATGGCATAGTAACCAGTACGCTAAGCTACCAAAAGTTTATACTCAAAATGCTTCCTTAGAAATTTCTAAGATTTCAAATGTTTTAAAAAAAAATTCTATCTCAGGGAACTTTATAGCCCCTTTGATAACCTCGGATACTGATGGATTTGACATAAATTCTCAAGAAGATTGGAAATTATTACAACAATTAATTAAGGAAAATCCGAGTAGATTAAAAAAAATTAAAAAGAAAAGTTATTTTAAAATTAAAACTTTATAATAGATTAATGAACAAAGCGGGAAAAAAATTTACAGCAAAATTCCCCAAGCCTAAAAACGTTGGAAAAAGAGATTGGGGAGAAGAAACACTGCTTTCAATAGTTGAAAATAATTTTATGATGAAAAAACTAGTCATCAAGAAAGGACATAAAGGCGGTTTGCAATATCATAGAAAAAAAAATGAAGTTGCGATAATCATTAAAGGAAGATTAAAAATCAGATATGATGATTTGAGCGGAAATCTGGTTGAAAAAGTCTTAACTGATGGAGATGTAGTTCATTTTCCGCCAGGAACTATTCATCAAGAAGAGGCAATTGAAGAAAGTACTTTAATTGAATGTTCAACAATACATTTCAACGATAGAGTAAGGTGTGAAAGACTATATGGTTTGAAAGAAGAAGAAGGGCTGCCTACAACCAATCTAGAAGATATCAAAAATTCTTTAGATAAATGATTTGTTTACTTTAATTTCTAAGCTGAAACTTACAAAAATTTGGCTTTTACTTCCCTATAACCTAAGAAATTTAATCAAGGATTTTTTTGGGTACTCTCCTTATCCAGATTTCAAGAAACTTAAAATTAGTATAAAAAAAACAAAAACAGACCAACAAAAAAACTTCCATTTTGGTACTATTATTGGTTCTCATAGAGCTTCTAATCTCCTAGATTCATCGTTGGCAAAATATTTAGTTGACAGAGGACATTCTGTTTCTGTGTTGATATGTGATGAGAATTTACCTGCATGTTTAAATTCTTCTATTTGGAAGAGTAGTAAAAAAGATAGATTGGAAAATACCTTAAGCGATTCTCCAAAAAAGCAAAATCTCTGCAAAGTTTGCTTTAAAAACTCAGAAAAATTATGGAAATTAACTAATGCAAAAATTTATAAAATCTCTGATTTACTGACCAAAGCAGATCATAAAAAGATAGATGACAAAATAAAAAAATTAAAGCTTTTAGGTGATGTTTTTTATAAAGAAATCAATCTTAGAGAGGATATTATAGCCGGCTGTCTAAGATATTTATGTTTAGGTGATGAGAACAAAATATCTAAAGAACTTTATGAAAGGTATGCTACCTCATCATTAAGGATATGTTTTTGTTATGAAAAGATCTTATCTATTGAATCTATAGATACAGGAGTTTGGGTTCATGGTATTTATGTACCACATGGCATCTTGAATAAAATTTTTAAAAAGAAAAAAATAAACTTTTATAATTACAATACAAGTTATAGAGAAAATAGATTTTACTTCACTAAGAATGATACTTATCACAAGGTATTTCCTAGAGAATCTTCTGAGCAGCTGTCTTTAGATAATTTCACTGAGAGTGAATTACAGCAAGCCAAAGAATACTTGCTTAGTAGAGAAAAGGGATCGCAAGACTGGCAACAATTTAACAATGATCCCTTAAAAGATTCTATGCAGGAGTTAAAAAAAATTGGTTTCAAAGAAGATGAAAAAGATCTTGCTGTGTTATTTACAAACGTAGTTTGGGATGCAAGGTTACATTTTCAAGAAAATTTATATGATGACATGGTCGAATGGATTAAAGATACTGTGGATTTCTTTAAAACCTCTGCTTCAAAGAAACTTATCATAAGAGTTCATCCCGGTGAATTAATATCTCACTCAGTTTCAAGAGAAAAAGTCGCATGCTTGGATTTTCTTCAAAACTTACCTGAAAATATTCTTTTAGTTCCTCCAGAAAGTAAAATATCGTCATATTTCTTAGCTAGCATCTCAAAATTAAATCTCGTTTATGCAACAAAAATGTCTATGGAATTATGCTTATATGATGCTCCCATAGTATGTTGCGGAGATGCATGGGTTAAAGGAAAAAATGCAACAGTTGATCCAAGTAGTAAAAAAGAATTCTTAGAAATTCTCAATTTAAGAGACTGGGAAGCTTTAAATAAAAAAATAAATAAAAAGAAAGGTTTGTCTTACTCTCATTATCTATTTGAGAAGAAGCCAATATTTTTTCCTTATTTTAAAGTATCTCAAGACAGAAAATCTTTCACTGTTGACTTGGGTAACTACGAAAAAGCTTACTTAGCTAAAAAATCAGTTTTGAACTTTATGGAAGATAAACTTATAAAAAAGGAAGAGATAATTAATTGAAGCAGATAAAAGAGGTTTCAAAGTTTTAAAATGGAAATAAAATCTTTAAGCTTCTACTCCCCCTTTGCACTAGCTTTAATTTTTATAGTAAAACTTATTAACTTAAAATTTCTAATTTCGCTTTATGGCATTTCTAACTCAAGCGATATTTTTGTGATAGTGGGCCTAGTACAACTTTTAGCAATTTTTCAATTTGGAAAATTTGCTAAAGCTAAGACAGCTTTCTTACTGGACGAAATTACTAAAAAAGAACTCCAATTAATCTTTTCTATGTTTTCGATTTTGATTTTAATAATTTTTATATCTTCTTTTATTGCATATACATACTTTATAAAAAGTGAGATGCATATTTTATATGCTTTTCTTTACGGATTTTTTCTAGTCACAAGTTCCTTTTATCTATTAAATAGTGAATCTCTTGGAAGAAATTTATTTGGTTACTTGACAATATTATTTCTCAACTTATTTCTTCTTTTTTCTGTTCTGATAGGTACTATTCAGCCGTACATCCCAATAATTGCTCTTCTAGGAATTAATTTATTTATGATTTCTAAATTAATAGAAATAAAAAAAATTGATCTGTCCATTTCCTCTAAAATTAAAGGTGGAAATTTTTTTAAAATTGAATCCATCTCCATTTTGCTTGGAAGTACAGAACTCTTTATTTTGAGCTTTATTTCTTCTCCACAAGAGATACTTATATATTATTTTTTAACTAGAATAATTTATTCTCCGATATTATTTTATGGAAATATTTCAAGATTTTTATGGTCAAAAGGCTTAATTTACATTGGCAATAAGAGTCTTTCAAATCCCATATATGACAATTTTTTTCATAGTTGTTTGGTGTTATTCGCTTTATTTTTATGCTATCTGTTTATCGATGAATTAATTTATTTTTTAAATCCTGAATTATTTTTTGAGAACCTTTTGCTGTTATATTTAATTTTTTCTTATTCTTTAATTCAATTGATAAATCGATTTTATAAGAATAAATATCTAGGAGAAGCTTTGCATGAAAAACAGGGAAACTTTTTTTTCATAGCAGGAACTGTTTATTTGATTTTATTGATTTTTTTCTTATTTAATTTTCCATCAATAGTAACTTTTTTGGTTTTGAAGAATATATATTATTTATCCTTGTTGATTTACAATGTTTTCTTTAAATTTATTTGGAAAACTGAGTGAAGCTTTATTATAAATTCATTTTTATTTAGTTTATTTACAATAATACGTCGAATAAAAATAATTTATTGAATTAGATTTGACTTTTAGCTTGTGAGTTACAGATGTTTATGAAAACCGTCTCAAAGAAATAAAAAAATGCTAAATCTCTTCAAGAAATCTGTAAAAAACTTTCTAGCTTTGAACTTATCTTTTTTTAAAATAAAAAACAAAAATAAGCTTTTCGGCCTTAATGGAAAAAATTTCGACCTATTTGTAGATGTTGGAGCAAATGTAGGGGACTTTCCCTTGAAACTAAATAAATTATTTAAAATCACTTTTTCTAATGTAGTTTATATTGAGCCAGATGGAGAATGCCTGACAGAACTTAAGAAAATAAAGGCTAAAAAAATCTTTCCTAATTGTTTTATTGAGAAAGTAAGTCTGGGAGGAGAAAAGAAAATTATTGATTTTTATAAGACCACTCGATCAGAAGAAAATAGTACCTTGCAACCACTAAAATCAGATTATAAAAAAATAAATGTTAATCAAGTTACTGGAGAGGATATAGTTTTTAACTACAAGCGTTTGTTCGGAAAAAAAAATATTTTAAAAATTGATACCCAAGGAAATGAAAAAGAAGTACTAGAAGGATTTAAAAATAACCTGAATTATTTTTCTATAATTATCATAGAAATTTCTTTTACAAAATTTTATAAAAACCAATCGTCCTTTTTTGAGATTATGAATATCTTAGATGAGAAATTTAACTTTATAGGAGACCTCTCTCAAACTTATGACGAAAATGGAAAATTAAGTTATATGAATGCATGCTTTGAAAAAAAATCTTATGAAGATTAATCTTTTGATAAATTGAAATTTGAAAAATTTTTTTAACAAACTACGACAAATTTACAATCCTAGCTTTTGGATCCTTAAGGAATTAATCCAAAAACTATCAAAGTTTATAGACGGGCAAGTAGTCCTAAAATTCAATGATTTTGATGGTAAATTTTTTATAGACGTTAGAAGTGATATATTTTTTAGATTAATTCACAAAGGCGAATATGAAAAAAATTTAGCTAAGTTGATAAATGAGTACATTGACATAAATCTTGATGTTGTCGATGTAGGATCTAATATTGGTTTGATTACTGTTAAGTGTGCTAAAAAAATTGGAGCACAAAGGAAAGTACTGTCTATAGAGCCGAGTAAAAGTGTTTTTAACTTTTTAAAAAAAAACCTAGAACTAAATGGTATATCAAAAAGAGTGATTATAGAAAATTGTGCTGTATCAGACAAGGAAGAAAAGATAAGGTTCCATACTATTGAGGGTAAAGAAGAGTATTCAAGTGTCTACGAAATTCAACATCCAAGTGTAAAAAATGAAAAAAAATATTTTGAAGAAGTATATTCAAAGAAGTTAGACAATCTTATTTTTAGTAATGAAATTAAACCAGGCTTAATAAAAATAGACATTGAAGGAGCTGAATACCTTGCTTTAAAAGGATGTGTAGAAACAATAAAATCCTTCTCACCTGTTTTTTTTATAGAAATAAATATTCAAAAGAATTCACAAGACTCACTGAAAAATGCAAAAAAAATATTTAATTTCTTTAAGGAATTTCATTATGAATGTTTTGACATGATAAAAACACCAGTTCTTGATATTTCAAAGATCAGTTCAGGAAATTTTATTTTTTTGAAGAAATAAATTAAGTAACTTCAAATTTTTTTATAGAACTATTTTGACTTGAGGTACAATTTGCTAAGAAAGCCCATGTTTGAAAAGTTCAGAAATTCTCAATCAAATACATATATTATCGCTGAGGTTGGTCAAAATCATCAAGGTAAAGTAGAAAATGCTCTTAAGTATATAAAAGTTTTTAAAAACTGTGGGGTTGATGCAATTAAATTTCAAATAAGAGACAATAAATATCTATTTGATGACTCAGCTTACAATATGCCTTATAACTCTGATAATGCTTTTGCTGAAAATTATGGCCCTCATAGAGAAAAATTGGAATTATCTAAGCCTGAACTATCAGAATGTAAAAACTTATGTGATGAGTTAAAAATTGATTTTATTGCCACTCCATTTGATGAACCTAGTTTAGAATTTCTTATAAGTCTCTCTCCTAAGGCGATAAAAATTGCTTCTTTCGATCTAGGTAACTTGCCTTTCATTTCTTCAATAGCAAAATCAAATTTACCGATTGTTTTAAGTATAGGGGGAGGAAAAGATAAGCACATTAAGGAGACAATAAAATTAATAGAAGAGTTTAACAATGATTTAGCAATTTTACATTGTGTTTCAAAATATCCTTGCCCAGAAAATGAATTAAATCTTTCAAATATTGAAGATCTTCTTTCAGAGTTTCCTAAGCATGCAATTGGATCATCTGATCATTTTAATGGTATTAGTTCTGGAGTTGTTGCGTATATGTTGGGAGCAAGAGTTTTTGAAAAGCATGTAACGCTAAATAGAGCTTGGAAGGGGACAGATCATTCTTTCGCTCTAGAACCCGAGGGCATGAGAAAATTTGTTCGTGATATAAAAAGAACAAAAGATATGATTAATGAAAATTTTGATGAAAATTTAGGCCAAGAGCCAGTATTTAAAAAACTGGGGAAATCTTTGATCTACAATAAATCTTTGAAAAAAAATTCAATTATAAAAATTGATGATCTGTCTGGGAGAATTTTTTTAGATCAAGGAATACCGGTTAGAGAAGCTTATAAAATAATAGGAAAGAAATTAGATCATTCCGTTAAAAAATTTCAAAAGGTTCATTTTAAAGGTTTAAAATAAATTTATTCTTTACCAAAGAAAATTAAATTTAATCACTAAAATATTTTCTAAGTGTTTTTAAAAAAATATATATCAGTTTTTCTTGCTTTTAGCTTTGTTCTCTTAATAAATTTCATTGGAAGGAGCTTTATTGCTGCGGATAATTTGACAGGAGATCTATATTTTTATATTTACGGCGGTTTTGATCAATACAATTTATACGGTTTTAATAAAAATTATTTGTATGATTTTTTGAAACTTTCTGATTTAGGAAATGACAAATTATTATTATTATCACTATTTCAATCATTTTTATTTAGCTTAGCTGTGTTTGCCACTTTTTTTAATACCGAACAGTTTGAGAAAGCAAAGGAAAGTAATTTTATTTTTAATCTAGTAGTATTTTCCATTATTGCTTCCTCAGCAGTTTTTTTTATGCAACTAGACATGCATTTAGTAAGGCAGCAAACTGCAATCTATTTTTTTATACTCGGAATTTTACAAAAAAATATTTTTTTTAAATTTATTTTTCTTTCTGCTGCAATTTTTTTTCATGAAATTACTTTACCTTTAATTTTTGGTTATTTTTTTTATAAATATTTTTTTAATAAATCTATTATTATTTTTTGTATCATGATGTTTCCTCTACTGATAATCTCTTTTTTAAATAGTTTTTATCAAATATTATTTATACATATTTTAGGATTTGTTATGTTTGTTTTAGCAAAAAATGATCAAATCATATTAAGAGCTATACTTTTAACTTCAGTTTCTATTGGAATGTTGATTTCTCTTATGTTGGTTGTAGGAATTTTACCCACAACTACTGGAGAACGAGGGTTAATGGCTACTTTTGTAGTCTCTTTTTTCTCTTTTCTTTACTTTTCTGCTTCTGCGCTGAAGACAGATTTCAAAATTGGTAGAATCTATGACTCATTAAAAATTTTAACTTTATTATTTTACGGAATTTTTTACTTTGCTTATTAACTGGTTAACGACTCTGGTGCCAAATTCAGAGAGTGATGAATCTTTAATTTTGAAAAATAGATTACTATCAAATTTAGATCAAAATAAATTTAAATATATTTTTTTTAACAAAGAACAAGACATTTCTAAAAATTCTATTTTTGGAAAATTTTTAGATAAAAGTTTTATATCTAGCAAACAGAATAGACCCTTCCTATCCGATTTTTTAAAGTCTAATCTTAGTGATTGGATAGTAATATCTAACTCGGATGTAATTTATTCGTTAGATTTTGATTATTATCTTGATAAATTAGATTCTCTTGACATTGGTTTTGCCTCTGCTCAAAGATGGGATATTGAATCAAGTTCTTTCCAAGATCTCACTAAGGAAAAAAAATTAAAGAACTTCAAATCGCATAAATTTGCTAAAAGGCAGTCAAAAAGGACTCTTGACTTATTTCTAATAAGAAAAGAGGTTTTGATTGCCATTTTAAGCAAGAAAGAAAATAAAAATTTGACTCCTGGAACAGTTCCTTTTGATAATTTATTTTTTAAAGAGGCAGCAAAATTGACTTTAACGGCAGACTTATCAAATATTTCTTGTTTATTACATTTAAATCACGAAGACTTTAGAATTCCTTTTAAAAGAAATCTAATATTAAATTTAAGAAAAAATGTAGATTTTTTTAATTCAAGAGTGCTGCCTTCAAGAACTCCTTTATATGGGGGTTGCTTAACACATGCAGATTTTGTCTTTTATGAGAATAAAATATACGCAAGGAAAAATTTTATTAAGTTTTTTTCTTTTTATTATGAAACTCTAAGAATTAAGATAATAAATAATTTAGAGTTCTTTTTTTATAGAATAAACCTCATTTTCTTTTTTCTTTACTCAAAGAAGTACATATTTTTTGATTTAAGGTTGATCAAAATTTTTGGCTTTCTAGTTTTATTCCCTTCTTTAAATTACATAAAAAATAATGAAAAGTTAAGTTCTTTGGAAAATTTACTTATTGAAAAGTTTCGCCTTTATAAACAATCGTTCAATTAGACTCTTTTTAAAGTTAAAATGAATTTGTAGATAATAATTATGTCAAAAAAAGCTTTAGTTTTAGGAGCTGGTGGATTTATAGGGAGCCACCTAGTCAAGCGTTTAAAAAAGGAAGGATTTTGGGTGAGAGGTGTCGACTTAAAGTTTCCTGAATTTTGTGAAACGGAGGCAGACGATTTTCTCATAGGAGACCTAAGAGATCCGGTAACTTGTAATAACGCTGTTGATCGATCATTTGACGAAGTTTTCCAGCTTGCTGCAGATATGGGCGGAGCTGGTTTTATATTTGTAGGAGATAATGATGCAGATATTATGCATAATTCTGCAACAATTAATTTGAATGTTGCTGAGTCTTGTAGAAGGAGAAATGTTAAACGAATTTTTTATTCCTCTTCAGCATGTATGTATCCTGAACATAACCAACTAGACCCAAACAATCCTAACCTTTCAGAGGATTCAGCTTATCCTGCTAATCCGGATAGCGAATATGGATGGGAAAAGCTTTTTAGTGAAAGATTATTTTTAGCTTATCAAAGAAATCATGGTTTAGAAGTTAGAGTAGCTAGATACCATAATATTTTTGGACCAGAAGGTACTTGGATAGGTGGCAGAGAAAAATCGCCCGCAGCAATATGCAGAAAGGTTGCAGAGGCTGAAAATAATTCCGAAATAGAAATTTGGGGAGATGGAAGTCAAACTAGGTCTTTTTTGTATATTGATGAATGCATCGAGGGAACATTAATCTTGACTAGATCAAATTGGTCTGGGCCAGTAAATATTGGTTCCGATGAAATGGTGTCAATTAATCAAATGGCTAATTATGTAATCGATATATCTAAGAAAAAAATCAATATTAAAAATATTGAAGGACCTGAAGGGGTAAGAGGAAGAAACTCAGATAATAATTTGATCAAAGCAAAATTGAATTGGTACCCAAAAAAACCTTTAAAAGAAGGTTTGAAAATTTTATACAGTTGGATATTTAATCAAATTAACTCAAATAATTAATCCTTGTTGCATAGAAAAATATGCCTTTATTGAAAAAAGTGATAATACCTGTAGCTGGTCTAGGCACAAGGATGCTTCCAGCAACAAAGGCAATCCCAAAAGAAATGCTCCCTGTGGTAAATAAACCTATCATTCAATACATTGTGGAAGAAGTTTTATACGCTGGATTCGAAGAAATTATTCTAGTGACTCATTCAAGTAAGTCTTCTATTGAAAATCATTTTGACAAAAGCTTCAAATTAGAGTCAACCCTAGAAAAGAGAGTAAAAAGAGGAATGTTGAAAGAACTTAGAGATATTTCAAAATTAAAAATTCCCATGAAAAGTATCATACAGGTAGAAGCGAAAGGCCTTGGGCACGCAATTATTTGTGCGAAAAAGGAAATTGGAAAAGACCCTTTTGCAATTGTATTACCAGATATGCTGATCAGTAAAAAAAACGGAAATTCTGGAGATTCGCTTAAAGAGATGAAATCAAACTTTGAAAAGCATGAGATTTCCTCCGTTCTTCTCGGCAAGGCCAAAAAAGAAGATGTTTCAAAATATGGAATCGCACAAATAAAAAGAAATTCCCTGCTGTCAGGGCTTGGAATGATTGAAAAAATTATCGAAAAGCCTTCAATGAACAAAGCCCCATCTAATCTGTATGCAGTTGGGAGATATATATTCAATAATAATTTTTTTAGGTACCTTTCCAAAGTAAAACCAGACAAATCTAATGAAATTCAGTTAACTGATGCTATAGACGATTACATCAAAGATAAAAATAAAGTTAGTGCTTTTTCTATAGATGGAGAGGTATTTGACTGTGGAGATAATGCTGAATATATTTTAGCTAATTTAGAATTTGCAATGAAGGATCCTTCTTTGAAAACTAAAATAAAAAATTACGTAAAGACAAGGTTATTTTGATAAGTATCTTAAAAAAATTAGGGTTTTACCTAAAAAATAAAAAAACAATATATCTGATTGAGTCTAAAGAAGATGAAAATTTTGTGAAAAAATCACTGGAAGAAGAAAAATATATTGGCTTAGATACAGAGTTTAATTGGAGAAATACTTATTTCCCTGAATTGTCTTTATTACAGATATCAACGAGTTCAAAAATACTTTTAATTGATTGCCTAAAATTTAAAAAATTAGGATTTTTAAATAAAGTTTTAGAAGACAAGGATAAGACAATTATTATGCATTCTTCAAGGAGCGATACAACAGTTTTAAATACTAATTTGAATATAAAATTAAATAATTGTTTCGATATTCAAATTGCAGAAAAGTTTATTAATGGTGGCGAAATTAAAAATTATGGGT
>MDTG01209904.1_pt1 | contig 20340 bp, 20 predicted proteins | sample 811421 | NCBI WGS metagenome assembly MDTG01 (sample SAMN05326645, study PRJNA326480) | marine metagenome | isolation source: seawater | place: Pacific Ocean: South East | collected 2011
ACGCTGAATACCCGCCGACAATGCTACGCCTTTATGGTCGTAGCCTTGGTGTACACGATAAGAAATAGCACGGTCGTTAAATAGCGAGGCGAAAACGTGTTTAATGGCAACTAATACAGACTCGTAACCTTTCACGTTTAGGAAAGTTTCTTGCTGACCGGCAAACGAAGCATCTGGCATGTCTTCTGCGGTAGCTGATGAACGAACCGCAAATGATGCTTCATCACCTGCATCACCCTGCAATTTCACAAATGCTTCTTTAATTGCTTCTTCTAGTTCAGGTTGAAACGGCGTGTCGATGATCCATTGACGAATATCTTTGCCCGCTTCGTTTAGCGCACTAATGTCTTCAACATCAAGTGAATCTAGTACGTTATGAATTTTTGCTTCTAGACCACTTTGTTCTAGAAATTCATTAAAAGCCTCTGCAGTTGTGGCGAAACCTCCCGGTACTTGTACACCGGCGTTAGCTAGGTTAGAAATCATCTCGCCTAAAGATGCATTTTTGCCGCCAACGCGACCTACATCATGCATGCCCAGTTCTTGATACCAAAGTACGAATTCTTTCACTGCCGAAGCCTCCAGCTTATTTTTGAGTAGGGTATAAGCAATGGCGGGCCACATGCCCAACATTGGTAAAATACGTGTCGACTGCGTATATCCAAACGCGCTTAATGCTTATTAATATTAACGAGTAGCAAGTAAAGCAGGCTTGCGTTACATCAAGTCATCATTAATAACCATATAGCTTTTCGACGAAATCATCTTAGAATGGGGGAAATCGGAAAGTAAACTCTTTATTACTTTTGTAATAAAATTACGACAATGTTAAGGATTTGTTGTGCGCACAGCTTTTTATATTTCAGATGGTACCGCCATTACAGCAGAGGTGTTTGGCCATGCCCTGCTGTCTTTGTTCCCTGTTGAATTCAATCACAACACCATTCCTTTTGTTGAAACTGAGGAAGAAGCCAACAAGGTTTTAGATAAAATATCTGAAAGTTTTCAAGACACAGGAGAAAGGCCGCTCGTTTTTTATACAATTGTGAATGTAGATGTTCGCAAGATAATTTCAAAATCCGTTGGTATTAACTACAATTTCCTCGATCAATTCGTGGCGCCTCTCGAAAAAGTGCTTGGTGTGCCCTCAAAACCAGAAAAACATCGTACTCACAGCATTCATGAAACCACGTACGACATTCGTATTGAAGCGGTCAACTATGCCTTAGCCAACGATGACGGTTCTAACCTGAAAGATTACGACGAGGCCGACATTATTTTGGTGGGCGTCTCTCGCTCGGGTAAAACTCCCACCAGCTTATACCTCGCCCTTCAATTTGGTATTAAAGCGGCAAACTACCCGTTTACCGAGGATGACATGGGCGACATGCTTAAATTGCCCACGGCCCTTCGCCGTTATAAAGACAAACTTTTTGGCTTAACGATTCAGCCAGAGCGACTACATCAAATTCGTTCAGAGCGTAAAGCGAATAGCCGCTACGCGTCGTTACAACAGTGCAGAATGGAATTACGAGAAGTAGAGAACTTGTATCGAAAGGAAAAGATACCGTTTTTAAACAGTACCAAATATTCCATTGAAGAGATTTCTGCGAAAATCTTAGCTGAGACAGGTTTGAAACGTAGAAAGTACTAGTGTGAAAGCAGCACTAAAAGTTTGAACCAGTGCTGGCTTTGAAAAACAAAAAAGGGAGAACACGGTTAAGTGTCTCCCTTTTTTATAATCGTTCTCTGTTTTTTGGCGCTGGGACTTTCTGTTTTTGCAGATTTAATCAGCCTGAAGCCCAATAAAATATGAACTCGTTATAAATGCTTAGAAGCCAAGAGGTCTTGCAATGGTTTGGGGAGTACCTTGCGCGTATTCAACGTGATCGCCGCTTCGTGCTTTTGCCACTGTACGCCAAGGAAGATCACAAAGAATCCTAATATCGTCAATACAATAGGAAACAGCCAACTGTCTGCAAATACATTAAACGCCAAATAGCCAACATACCCAGAACAACCTAAAGCCCCAAACACCACAAATACGCGGCGCACTATCAGCACACCAATAAATATCATTATTAAATTAATTAAAAAGTAGAAAAATTTGTCGAGTTCATTGTCGGAATTTTGCAAAGACAGGCCACACCAAAAGGAAATAACGCCAAAAAGGTATATCCAAAAGGAATAGTCGGCTTTGTTAGTAGCGCGAATATCTACCCAAAACGCCAAGGCTATCATAAGCAGACCGGTATACATGGAAACGAGCTTTCTTAGCTCCCAGCTGTAGTCACCGTCAGACAACATAACCGAGACATCCATGCTTAAATACCAAAGCGTAACCGCAATAGGCATGACTAAGAACGGATATTTATATTTCCAGGCCACCACAACGCCCACCGCTAATGTACCAAGCTCCATGTACAGCCAATGCCACTCTATGTACCTATGGTAGTCCTGATAAGCGCTGTTGTCGGGCCATACTCCTAAAGCATGTTGTAACCCATAAACCGCCAACGGGGTTAATGCAACCACAAACGTAGCGCACAAACCAGCGGGAACAAATAGGTTTTTAGCCCCAAATACGTTAGTTAATTTAAGGCCAATAGCGGCATACAACAGACAGATAAATACTATGCCTATACCACCGAACGACACCCAACCCAAATTCATAAACAAAGTCATTGCGCCAATGGCAATCAAACCACCTAGGTAATACAGCACATGGGTGAAGTCGAACTTGGCGGTGGTATTAGTTTGTTGGTTTAAAAACGCAATCAATTGTTCAGATTGCTCAGATGAAAGAATATTGGCGCTTACTGCGTCTTTAAGGTTTTGCTTAGTGACGTTCAATCTGCACTCCTTGCCAACGTATTAACGCACAGTCATTTTTCTAAATAACATGACACACATAAAGAGCAAGCAATAAACATGAAGTGAGCCGCCACTATAGCCTGCTCTGTGTTCAACATTTACAATTTTTTCTTCTTTTACTCTGGTTTTAAATCGCGCAAGTTCGGCATCTAGGTTGGTAGACATATCATCAACCGCAATACCAAAACCTTCTAATGATTTTTCGGCCAGCGTATCGTCAATACCTACTGCGGTGGTGCGTTTCTCAAGTTTGCTTACACCAGGGGCTCTGAAAAGCATCTTTTTACTTTTGATATCGAATACAGCAGTATCAACAAAAGTCTGCACCGTATTTTCGTTACCAGGAATTACGTACATACCCACAATGGTCCAATACAGTAATGCCGCGTTATTTTCGAGTGACTGAGTTACTTGGTCGTAAGACACTAACGCCATTACATCAACGTCATATAAACGCCCTACCTGTTCCAACGTAGCAAACCCTTCTCCACCGCTTAAGTACTCACTAGGAATAATTTCAATACGGTCGATATATTCGTATTGAAGAAAAGACTGCTTCACGTTTTCAAGAAGATCCACTTGGTCTTTCCCATGTAGGCCATCTCGTTGCCAATTACTTGAAGGAACAAATGCAAGCCCTACCTTTACCGGTAATTGTAAGGTGGGAATTTCAGGCTGGTGCTTAACACGGCTTTCTTCATCAGGGTAAAGAAAATCCATCAAACTACTAGATTGAGCTTGTTTACCTGTATTGTTACTTACTATTGCACTACATGCGGTAAGTAACATAGTCCCTAACACAGCCCCTAACATTGTTATTAATATTTTTGTTTTCATCGACAACCCTTTATGTACTGCTCAAACCACGTTATAAGCTAATCGCCGCCTAACGTGTACTTCATCAACACTATTGCTTCAAATTACCCAGAATTTCAATTAAATACAATACGGACGCGAACTCACCTAATGTAGATGTAGTTGTAAGCTCAGTTGTAGGTATGAATGTATGTGATACCCCAACCTTACACATCAACGTTGTATTTTAAATCTGACGCCTCATCACCTGTTATGCCACGAAAACCCCATTGGTACTTTTCTTGTTCCTTAATGGTTATTTCAATATCGATAGGGTTAATACCGAATGCAGATTCTATTTCTTTGAAAAGCGTTTTAATCAGTGCTTTTTGGGTTTCAGGTTTGCGACCCTTCATCATGTTAATTTCGATAACGGTATAACAATCTGTTCTACCGCCAGGGTAGAAAAAGTCTTCTTTAGCTAGGGAAATAAAACGGTGGGCGCGCTTGTCCTCAGGCATGCCTAAAACAAATTGCATACAGCCATGTATCACTTCAGACAGTTGGCTTTTAATTGGGTTTAAGTGCTCATCAATCCCATAAATAACTATCACAACAATATCCTTTATAAATTCTTTTCTAGAAAGCAAAAAATGCTAAAGATTCTTGTCCTGAATCTTTTTGAGTAAGTTTGCATGGCGGGTTTTATAGGCACCGTTTTCTACATTTTCAACCACACTTTTCTGTATGGCGAGCGACCTCATTTCTAGTGCTTTTTGTAAATCACCACTCGCTTCAAACCCATCCGCTAAGCTGTCGTAGGCATCAGCTTTGTAGGGGTAACTGTCGACATTACTTTGAAATATTGCGATAGCCGTTGAATAGTCTTTTTCAGATAATGCTTTGTATCCCACACTATTAATGGCGCGATAGCTTGGCTTAATGTCATAACCATACATTTCAGACTGTGATTTATAAAATTGCTTTATTGCAGGTATCCCGCCGCTTAAGACTTCATGTGATGGTTGCAACGATTTGTACAGATTCTGATAAGCCAACGAATGCCCAGCAAGCGCGGTGGTATTGTGACCTTCTGAGGTATCTAAATCTGTGTTGTAACTAAACCCCTTTCGCTTATGTGTATTTAGCAATTCGTTGTAGCGCTGGTAAGACGTTAGCATGTGGCCGCTTTCGCTGCCCATATTGATATACAAATAATTGTTCAATTCAGAAGTATCTGAAAAGAAGGTTTCGGCGTTGTCAAAGATAACCTGTTCTTGCCACCATAAACTTGGGCTGAAGGCAAAGTGAGCTTGGAACAAATGGGGTCTAGACTGCAAGGCATACACCGACAATAACCCACCTAAAGAATGCCCTGATATTATTTTGAAATTGTTGGCGCGATAGTTTTTGTTAATGTAAGGCACAAGCTCTTTCTCAATAAAATCAAGGAAGTTATCGGCTCCCCCTGACATTCCCCACTCGTTGTAGTTGTCATCATATGTTGGGGTGAAGTCTCTTGAACGATGGGTATTTGCTATAGCAACAACAATCATTTCTTGCGCCATATTAGATTGGTTGAGCAAGTCTAACGTGCCGACTGCATGACCAAAATTTCTCTGACCATCAAGTAAATAAAGTACCGGATAATGTAATTGTGATTTTAATTGCTCACGCGTTGTTGATAGCGGCTTACTTGTTGAATGACTATTTGAGAGGTAATAACTATTGGGTAGATGTATGAACAATTCACGTTCTTCATAGAGTATTTCAGAATGAATACTTAAGTGCGTAGCCTCTCCCCGTACCTTTGAATACGAGTAAGAAGGAACCAAAATAAGTAAAAAGACAGCTATCGTAATGGCATGTTTTCGCACAGTATAATCCTTTATTTTTTAGTTTTAGTCCGTGATTAACTTTTAATCTTACCCGTTCAATGCCGACAAGAAAAGAGCGTATAAATTAAGCAAAAATTCCATTCACTACGTGCTTACCTTGTTCACTAAAAAGCCAAATAAACGCCGTTAAATTTACGGCCACGGTAGCCCAATAGGTTCGCTTGAATGAAACTTTCGCCGACTTATGCCTTAACTTTCTTTGCGCATAATAAGCGCCAGGCCAGCCTCCCAGTAGACTCAAAACGTGAAGGCGAATTTCTGGTATACGCCATTTACCTTTGCGTGCAGCCGATTTATCAAAAGCGTACATGACAAAAGTAATAACGCTGGTGGTTAAATAAAGATATACCACCTCTATTGGCAATAAATTCAGAAACGCTACTGCTATTAACGTGGTACAAAATGTAAGCGTAATAAATACGCCGAATTTGCTTACAGCCATCTGCGAACCGTTTTCATATATTCGGTATAGCTGGCGCCGAACTTATCGGTTAGAAATTTCTCTTCAGGTATTATCTGGTACTTATTCATGTACCACACAAATAGCACAATGAAGAGGATATTAAGCGGGTTGAATGTGTAAAGCCCAATGCCAACCAAACACAGAAGCATACCTACATACATAGGGTTTCTGCTGTACTGATACACACCTGACGTCACCAAACTCACAACGCGTTCAGTTTTAATAGGATGTACCGAGGTTTTATGTTTTTTAAAAGAAGCGACGCCCAGTAAAGCGAACCCTACCCCCAGCAATACACATAGTGTTAGCGATTGTATTTTGAAGGGATGATAAACACTCAAGAAACCTGCAACCTTGGTTGTCACCCACATTAAAATTACCGATATTAAAAAGACAATAACTGGCGGGATTTTTTGCTCAAGCTTCATGCACACATCCAATAATTAATGCAGAGGGTTTAGTTATTGCGCTAAGGTTTAACACTGCTCTATCGTTTAACAAAGTTCACCGGCTCTACGCCTTTGTTGACAGGTTGAATAACTACCGTACCTGCTAACTTATCGTGCCAACCTTGTTTTTTAGCATCCCACGCAATCCATATAAAACCTAAACACAATGGTAGTAGCGAAATGTAATACCCTATGTAACGAATAATAGACTGTTGAATTGAGGGTGCTTGGCCTGTTTTAGCATCCACTACTTTTAACTTTAATACCATTTTTCCTGGTGTGGCAGACTTATAAATCCAAAATAATATTGTTGCTACTAACGGGAAAATATAACTGATAATGAAGTCGGGGGCACCTTTGTCGAAAGCACTTGCGGTCAAGTAATCTCTACCGTACACAACATGTAACAATGGTAAGGTAATTGCCATAATAAGTACTGAGTCAATTAATGAGGCGCCTAATCGACTCCAAAATCCTACGTATTCATATTTAGCAACAGTGTCTGTATCAGCAGTGCTTCGCATTTATTTCTCCATTAACATTACTTAGCGGTACTTAGATACAATATTGGATCTAAATAATGCGCTTTCTTGCTCCCTTGGGTCGACTCGTCGGCAAGCCAAAAATGGGGAAACAGCGCCACAATGCTGTAGTGAAGATGGGGCGCTTTTCCTTGAGCATTGCCTGTTGAACCCACTGTACCAATTTTCGAACCACTAAGAAGCAGTGAAATGCCATCAACATCTATTGAATCAAGATGCGCATAATAATGCAGCCGCCATTTAGGCCCTAAGGCAAGTATGATATTACCGCCTTTAGGCTTTTGACCTTGATAGAGGATAAGTTGATGTGTGGCTGCCAGCACCGATGTGCCTTTCTGAGCAAAGATATCGATACCTTTATGGACCCCCGAACTGCCCCAGGGTTCATACCAAAAGGTGTCTTTGTTCCAATCAGCGGAACTGGCGTTGTCTACAGGAATAACTCGCGGCTCTGGTATAACAAAGCCAAGTAGTATCACTACGCATAGCCCCAACAAAATCCATCTCATTATTAAGCCTTATGAACCATGAAATACCATTCATTTATTTACGAAAGCGTCAATAATACCGCTTTTAATACAGCAACAATAACAAAAAGAATCGATAGAATAGCCGGTAACGCCGGACTCTTATTCTTTAGCCATACAATACTAGAAGCACGTTTTGATAATTTGAAATAGCCATTGAAATGTAGAGCCGCTAAGAGGCATATCGCGATGACTAGTATGGAATTCAACGGTTCTGGAAGCATGAGGTCTCTCCTAGTGTTGAGGCAAAGTTGACCCTAAACTTCGACCTCGTTGCTCGGTAAGCGCCATGGTGGTGGGAAGTTTTTTTGTTCCATAACACTTAATAAATGATTCATTCTAAACATCGATGCGAAATGAATATGAATCGCACACTAGGCACTATTAACCATTAAAAAAAGCTGAGTTAGTTTTTACCGCAGCACTTCTTAAATTTAACTTCACTACCGCAGTGACAAGGATCGTTGCGACCAATCTTTGGTGCCGAACGAGTAATGGGGCTTTTGGGCGGGCAACAGCTTGTGTTAGTACAACCCGTGCTAGATTCTTCAAAGGTACTAGCGCCATGCTTATTTGTATTGTCAGTCATCACTACTCTAATTTTTAATGTTGGAAGACACAGATTTTATCAAACTTGCGGGAAATATTCATGCAGATATGGACCTGCACAGCATTGAAATGTTCGACCCACTTTTGTCATTACAGATCGTTACTCACTGCTGTGTATGAGAATACTAGCTTGCAGTTAATATGCTTTAGCATCTTGTTGACCGAGGAAGGAACATCAACGATGTTGGTGTCTTTACTGCTAAGCACCGATAAAAAAATATCGCAGTTGGAAAGTGCAATCTGTTGGCGTTCGAAGAAAATCATCAATGGGTCAAAGATATCCTCGGTAAGTGGAATTGTACCCACATAACAATTTTTGTCTTCAACATAACGAGCAGATGAATTCGCTACCTCTCTTTCTAACGTGTGGGCTTGCAATTTATTGAGCGATAGAAACCTAAAGCTAACCTCTACATTCATTTATATTCCTGAAATTACCGTTGGCTTATAACACGTAGTCAACTGACAGCGTTGTTTAGTCTACTAAGGTGGAAAAACAAAGGTTACCTTCTGCCCTCTTAAATTGAAACAAAATTTCACACGGTAAGTAGGGCTTATCAGTCAATATCTAGCATCAGCTGTAGCAGGCTAAGCCTTTACACTAGCGAAATGGAAACATTGCTTTTTGATGCAAATTTGTTTTACAAAGTGTGCTAGTCAATCCAAAATATAAACCTAATACATGTACTTCCCAATACATAAAAACAACAACGACAAGAGCAAACTTATGTTTTCTACCAAACGCACCATTGTCGCAGCATTCGTTAGCATTACGCTGATAGGCTGCGGTGAAGCTACCACTAAAACTGAAACGATGCCTGCGGCACCTACCGCTAAGGAAGCGCAAGAATTCCTTATCAATGCGCAAAACGATATTAGTAAAATGCAGGTGCCAGCCGCTCATGCCGAGTGGAGTTACGCGACTAACATCAATTTTGATACCGCCGCAGTAAGTGCCTATTTCAATGAAGTACTGTCCACTAAAGTCGCGGTGTTAGCCAAAGAAGCGGCTAAATTCAACGATGTTGATGTAGATGAAGATACCCGTCGTCAACTTAACCTGCTTAAAAACGGGCTGACCATGCCACCTCCGTCAGATCCGGCGAAAGCAGAACAACTTGCTAAAATTGGCTCTGAGCTAAGTGCAATGTATGGTTCCGGCCAGTACTGCATGGAAGATGGCACCTGTAAAAGCTTGGTAGAAATGAGCAGTGAAATGGCGACTATTCGCGATGCCGACACCTTACTAGAGTACTGGAAAGGCTGGCGAGAAGTGTCTGTGCCTATGAAGCCGCTGTATGAACAACAGGTAAATTTGGCTAACGAAGGCGCTGCTGAATTAGGCTTTCAAAATGTGAGCGAACTATGGCGCGGTAAATACGATATGCCAGCCGACGACTTCCCGAAAGAACTTGATAGGTTGTGGGGACAAGTTGCGCCTTTCTACGAATCACTACACTGCCACGTTCGTGCTAAGTTAGGTGAGCATTATGGTGAAGAATTGGTTCCTCAAGACCAGCCAATTCCAGCGCACTTGTTAGGCAATATGTGGGCGCAAACCTGGGGCAACGTTTACGATATCGTAAAGCCTGAACAAGAAATGTCAGTACCCGATGTTACTTCATCGCTCGTGGCTCAAGGCTATGATGAAATAAAAATGGTGAAACAGGCTGAATCTTTCTTTTCTTCATTGGGCTTTGCGCCGTTGCCTGATACGTTTTGGGAGCGTTCTATGTTCCAAAAACCTGAAGGCCGAGACGCGCAGTGTCACGCTTCAGCATGGGACTTAGACGACAAAGACGATTTACGTATTAAGATGTGTATCCAAAAAACCGGTGAAGAGTTTAACGTTATTCACCATGAACTGGGTCACAACTATTACCAACGTGCTTATAAAGACCAGCCATTACTGTATCGCGGTTCAGCTAACGATGGCTTCCATGAAGCGATTGGCGACACCATTGCCTTGTCGATTACCCCTAAGTATTTAAAAGAAATTGGTTTGATTGACGAAATTCCAGATGCGTCTAACGACATCGGCATGCTGATGCAGGTGGCGCTAGATAAAATTGCCTTTATTCCATTTGGTTTGATGGTCGATCAATGGCGCTGGAAAGTGATGGCCGGTGAAGTATCACCTGAGCAATACAATACACTTTGGTGGGAATTAAGAGAAAAGTACCAAGGCGTAAAAGCACCGATAGACAGACCTGCTGATGCGTTTGACCCAGGCGCTAAATATCATGTTCCGGCTAACGTGCCCTACACTCGCTATTTCTTAGCGCATATTTTGCAATTCCAGTTCCATAAAGCCTTGTGTGACATTGCAGGTGACGAAGGCCCACTTAATCGCTGTTCTATTTATAACAGTGAAGAAGCAGGTACCGCGCTAAACGCCATGCTTGAAATGGGCGTAAGTGAACCTTGGCAAAATGCGTTAGAAATTCTTACTGGCTCACCTGAAATGGATGCAAGTACCATTGCTGACTACTTTGCACCGTTAAAAACGTGGTTAGATGAGCAAAACGCCACGCGTCAGTGTGGATGGTAATTTTTTAGCCAACTAAATGATTTAATAGTAGAACCTCGTTAATCGAGGTTCTTTTTTTTCTACACTTATATCTTGTTCGTGCAAAATTAATACTTATGTCCCATTTTTACTAGGCTGCCCCTAGTATATCGTAGCGCTTGATTCCTTCTCCCGAGCGTATTTATGAAGTTTGTAGTGGTAAGATTTCTGGTTACCGCCACTATGCTATTACCTATCATTTTTTCTTTGGTAGCCACATCTCGTGCTGCTGACTTCCCCCTGCCCGTGTTCAAAAGTTTCTCAATCGAAGAAGGCTTATCGCAAGTATCGGTTTTAGATATTGCAGAAGATAAAGACGGTTATATCTGGCTGGCAACCCAATCGGGTATCGACAGGTTTGATGGAAACGAATTTAAACATTTCGGTAAATGGCAAGAGACTGAGTCTGATGGGCTCTACACCGTTACCACCTTTCAAATTGAAGCTTCGTTAGACAAAGAGTACCTATGGATTGGCACTATTGCTGGCGTCAGCAAGTTTCATATTGAAACGGAAACGTTCGAACACTTCCCTATTTCGGTTTCCAGCAAAATAAAAGCCGGCTTAATCAAACGAATAAAAATCGATAAGAGTGGTAACGTTTGGGTGATCAGTGGCCGTGCGCTCTATCGCTTTTCAATGCTACTGAACAAATTGGTTCAAGTTGCCGTTTTAGATAACGTGACAAGTACACTCACCGACATCGTTATTGATGGAAATAGTCACGTTTGGCTTAGCTCAACATCGGGGTTATACAAGCTAAATTCAGCCTTCAATACCTTAGAGCTTCAGCAACTGGCGGGCACAAACTTAACATTGCTGGCACTAGCTGCTGACGAGAGTTTGTGGATTGGCACTGGCTCTAAGGGTCTGTGCCGTTACCCCTTGTTTGCTAGCAACGATTTTTCCGGTTCCACCTGTTTTGATGAAAGTAACGGCCTTTCATCTAATGATGTGTTAAGTGTGTTGTTTCAGCGCAACGACAATATTTGGATTGCCACCAGCGGAGGAGTAAACATTATTCCTGCTAAAGAAGCATCAGAGATTGTGCCGTTATCGGTCTCTCAATCGAAACTCGCGAATAATTATATTATGTCGCTGTATCAAACCGACGCTGGCGCCATTGTGGCGGGGTCGCGCGATAATGGGTTTTCTATTCACAACCCTGTATTGTCCAACTTTTCAACCAGCGCTGCTATTGGTAACAATATCTCTGGTATTGCTACCCATTCCGATAACGCCTTATGGCTTGCTACAGAAGAGAACCTTTGGCATTACAATTATCAATCTGGCAAGGTTAGCGGCCCCTATACCTCAATGATTGAGTCTGAAGGTAAGTTATCTTCAAACAAGCTTTTAACGGTACATTACGATACGCAGTCAGACTCAGTTTGGTTATCTACGCGCGCGGGGCTAGCCAAATTAAATACTGCCACTGAACAACTAGATTTGGTGGCATTGAAGGGCAAGGCTGGTTATACCCTTAACGTGGATGCCGATGGTGATGTTTGGTACGGCGGCTACAGCGATGGAGTGTTTGTGTATCGCCCTTCCGAGAACCGAATCATTCGCCAATGGCCAATCTCACTTACCACTCGTATTGTGTTTGAAGACAACGAGAGTGCATGGCTGGCCAGCATATCGGGCCTGTATTTTGCCAACAAATTTACGGGTGAAATACGCAATGTAGGTGAAAGTAACGCTAATTTCCCTAAAGACGCAGTAGTGACTTGGGTTTCTCGATCTATACGTGGCGGCTATTGGATTGGCACCCAGGCAAACGGTATCTATTTTATGGCAGTTGAGGATAGCGAGATTTCCTCCGTGTCATTTACTCAGATAGAAGCAGACAGTTACTTAAGTAACATCTCGATTGGCGCTATCATTGAAGATCAAGAAAACGAGCTATGGGTCTCCACAACGGTAGGTATCGCCCATATCGATTCTACCCTGTCCTCTGTTTCATATTTTGGGGCACAAAATGGTGTTAGTGAAGCAGGCTATTATATAGGCGCCGCCGTGAAAACCGCTGGTGACACTATATTTATGGGTAGCGCACAGGGTCTTACTCGCTTCAACCCTGCTGATATTAAACAACAGCCTTGGTCGCCTAAAGTTAATATATCGCATATTGAAATTATTAATGAGCACAGCAGTGGGTCGGAAAACCTCTATCCGAATACCAATATTAAAGAATTGGTACTTAGTTCAAACTATGTTTCCTTTTCGGTTGAATTTGCAGCACTCGATTTTACTCGCGCTAACGAAGTCAGTTATGCCTACTTATTATCTGGGTTTGATAATAAATGGCGCTTTACGGATCATCGCCGCCGCGCGGTTACCTACACCAATTTAGACCCTGGGAATTACACGCTTACTATTCGAGCGATGAACAAAGAAAAAGTGTGGAGCCCAAACGAAGCTAGGCTCCAAATCAGTATTGTGCCCCCATGGTGGGATAAACCTGTATGGCGAGGTGTCATTTTTGTATCGGCTTTTCTGCTATTAACTCTACTTGTGTGGTGGCGTATTCAAACCCTTAAAAACCGTTCGATTGCGCTAGCGAAAATGGTAGAAGAAAAAACCAAAGATCTAGAAGAGGTGGTAGAAAAATTAACGCTTTTATCAAGTCAAGACTCGTTAACCGGATTAAAAAATAGGCGCTACTTTACCAGCCGAGCTCACGAGGCTTGGGACAGTTACGAGCGTTACGCACAAGCCTTTTCATTACTTATTGTAGATATTGATTGGTTTAAACGAATTAACGACACCTACGGTCATCATGTTGGCGACCTTATATTAGTTAAAATGGCTGAACTGCTACGTACGAACTTGAGAAATTCTGACGTTATTTGTCGTTGGGGTGGCGAAGAGTTTCTGATCCTACTGCCCGAGCTTAACGTGCATGAATGCTATTGGGTAGGTGAAAAATTAAGAAAAGCTGTTGAGAAAACGTCATTTCATTGCGAAGGACATGATGTGAATGTGACGATTACCGCAGGAATCGCAGATATTCGTGAAAGCGATAGCGTAGAGCAATGCATACACGCTGCTGATAAAAAACTATATAAAGGTAAAGCTGAGGGGCGCAATGCTGTTGTAAAATAGCGTGATATTAATTTACTGGTTTAGCCCCTATTTTATCGCTTTTGTTAACCACTCCTCTGCCTAGTTAATCTATTTACGTCCTTACGCTGACCAGCGCAGCATGATGAAACTCATCGTACGGTGTGATCGAAATCCCCTCCCACGCTTATGAATACTCATATTCAATCATGGAGGTAACATTTATGGCTAAGGTTCTTGTCATTGGCGCATCAGGCCAAATTGGTAAACAGGCTACTGGAAAATTACTTGAAGCAGGTCACCACGTGGTGGCCCCTGTTCGAACCCCTGAAAAGCTAGACGACGTTGAAAACGACAACCTCGTCGTGAAAGAGCAAGATCTCGAGAAAGACTTCTCAGAGCATTTTAAAGGTGCAGATTGCGTGGTATTTGTTGCGGGCAGCGGCGGTAATTCGGGCGATGATAAAACGCTTCTTATCGACCTATGGGCTGCGCGAAACGCGGCAAACTATGCCAAGGCAGCTAACACACCTAAATTTGTGATGGTAAGTTCTATAGGTGCTGGCGATCCAGACGCAGTAAGCTCTAGCATTAAACCCTATTTAGTGGCTAAGCACATGGCTGACGAGCATTTAATGAATAGCGGCGTGCCTTATATTATTTTACGTCCAGGCACATTGTTAAACGAGCCAGGTACGCATTTGGTGTCTACTGATATGCCAGACAATCAAGACGATGCTGTTATTCCTAGAGAAGATGTGGCTACGGCTATTGTGGAGGCAGTTAATCGCAGCGACACAAGTAATGTGACGACTTACCTGTTTAAAGGCGATACGCCAATCTCGAAAGTCTTCGAGTAAGTAAATATAAGTAAGCTACCAAAAGCTAACGGTAAAATTAAAAACGCCAGCAATTTTGCTGGCGTTTTTTATTGTTTTGATTTAATTCTATTTGTTCAATGTGCTGCTTCAGAGCTCAGTGCGCTAGCATTTAATGTACTGCGTTAGGGGACAATAGACTGGCTAATCCAGTTACCCATTTCGTCACGACGATGTAACTCTCGATACTGTGGATTGCCACGCAAATTCAAATAGTCCACATTGAAAATATCTAACAAAATTACGCAAAAATGTTCAGGGGCCACAGAATAGTCGCCTGCAATCTGAAGCGGTAAACCATTGTTTCGTGGCGTGCCTGGCTCGCCCCATAGAAACTGCTTCTTACCCGCATCAGACAATTTTGCCCAATGCGCCTCTATTAGTGCCCTATCTTCGTTTTCGGTCACAATAGTCGCATTTACACTGAATCGATACTGCTCACGAGTTTTAGAAAAATACCAACAGCCTTGCGCTTTCGCTTGCTGCGACAATTGGTTGTATTTTTCGGTACGGGTATCTGAAATAACAGTTAATTTGTTGTCGTCACTTAAGCCTCGGTACACCACCGTTCTGCAGTATGGCACACCGTCTTTGTCTGCGGTTGCCAACTGAAAATAACGGCTCTCAGGCATGCTTCTGCTAGCGTGTAAGCTTTTTGTTAACCCTGTACGCCACTGCGGCATTTTTAAACTCTCCGGTCGCTTAAGCGGCTTTACGTTGGGCAAGTGAAAACAAGGTGTAGAAATTTTCAGTGGTAATACGTGCTAATTCTTTCACCGATATACCTTTTAATTCGGCAATAAATTCGGCGACTTCTACCACATAGCCAGGCTGGTTTTGTTTGCCTCTATGAGGAACTGGGGCTAGCCAAGGCGAATCGGTTTCAATGAGCAGGCGCTCAAGGGGAACCGCTTTTACAACATCTTGTAATTCACTGGCAGATTTAAACGTGACGATGCCAGAAATAGAGATGTAGAAATCCATTTCGATAGCGGCCTGCGCCATTTCTAGGGATTCGGTAAAGCAATGCAACACGCCTTTGGTATGGCTAGCTTTATGTTCGCGCAGCAAATTAATGGTGTCGTCACGGGCATCGCGGGTGTGAATGATAAGCGGCTTTTTCGTTTCGTTAGCGACTTTAATATGATCGACAAACGACGTTAGTTGAACCTCTTTGCTTTCAGGGCTATAAAAATAGTCTAAGCCTGTTTCACCAATGGCCACTACCGCATCGTCTTGCGCTTTTTCGAGTAACTCATGGTAAGTACATGCGTCTTCTTGGTGAAGGGGGTGTACGCCACAAGAGACAGAGACATCAGCAAAGTCTTTTACGGTTTCTAACATGCTGTCGTAATCGGTCACCGATACGCACACACATAAAAAGTGCTCTACACCACGCGTGCGCGCAAAGTTAAGAGTTTCTGCCAATTCTTCTGGCGATTGCTTTAATCTGTCTAAATGACAATGTGAATCTACGAACAAAATATACCTATCTTTTTTACAGCTAACCCACTAACAACGTGGCTTAGCGCTGGAATTGTTTTAAAATACTTACCAACACCATGGATTTATTCACCCCTGGGTGCTGTAAGGTTTTAACTGCCTCTACGCAGGCGCGATAACGCGCGTAATCTTGCGTTTGTTGGCGTTCTACATAAGATTTATGGGCCATATGTTGGCACCACGTTGCTACCTGAACAGCATCACTTTGCCATTTATTAGCAAGTGCTAAAAGCTGCTGACTTCCTGAACTAGCAAGTAATGCGCCCATACCGTCAGTGAAAGTGCGATAATTAAAATCACTTTCGCTATTAAGTGCAGCTTCTAAACGAAGTGGCGCGTAACCATAGGCTTCTAATAACGCTTCACTGGCATCTTGTACGCCTTGTTGCTGTAAATAGGCCAAACTACTTTGCACATCAGGCAAACCCAGCGAATGTTTTTCACATCGACTTAGAATAGTGGGCATTATTCTGTTTAAGCTGTCAGTAATTAGCAGCAAGTACGTATTATTGGTGGGCTCTTCTAAGGTTTTCAACAGTGCATTAGCCGCCGCCTCTGTCATGCTATCGGCCACAGGGATCACCAGCACCTTATTGCCCCCCATTTGCGCCGTACCACTTAACTTGGCAATACCTTCTCGAATTTTATCCACGCCCAACTGCTTTTCGCTTTCTAACACGTAAAAATCGGGGTGATTGCCAGCAAGACGCAAATTACAGCTTTGGCATGCATTACATGCACCTTGCGGAGTTGGTTGTTTACACAAGAGGGTATCCGACAGCCCTGCCACCAGCTTCGCTTTACCAATACCTTTAGCGCCAATGAACAACAGCGCATGATGCAGCTTGTTATTAAAATAGCGTACAAGCAATTCGTTATAGGTATCAGTGAACCAAGGTAGCATTTGCCCAGATTGCATTAAGAAAGATACTCCTGCACGGCTGATATCACGTCGTTATGCACATCTTCCATAGCTTGCATGGCATTAATTACTACAATACTGTCATCTTGTGCTGCTAAGCTTAAATACCGTTCACGGGTACGCTCAAAAAAAGCCAAGCCTGCTTGTTCAATACGATCAAGCTCTCCCCTGCCCCTAGCGCGTTCTAGGCCGATGGCTGGCTCAACGTCTAAATATAAGGTTAAATTAGGTTTAAAACCGTTAAGCGCTATCTTGCTAATGGCACTCATGGTATCAGCACTCACGCCACGACCACCGCCTTGATAGGCTTGTGAAGACAAATCGTGCCTGTCACCGACTACCCATTGCCCTGCATTTAATGCCGGAAGTATACGATTAGTTAATAACTGCACCCGCGCTGCATACATCAACAGTAATTCTGTTTCTTCGGCTACAGTTTCGTCCCAGTCGTGTTTAACGCACTCGCGAATAGCCTCAGCCATAGGCGTACCGCCTGGTTCGCGTGTTTGCTCAACCGCAATACCTGCATCTTGCAATTGCTTTACTATAAGCCCAATCACTGAACTTTTTCCGGCCCCTTCAAGGCCCTCTACTACAATAAACTTTCCGTTCATAATTATTCGTTGCTGGACTTTTTATTTTCGGTTTAACTGATATTTTCGCACAGCCGCATTATGGGCTGCCAGCGAAGATGAAAATTCGTGGCTACCATCACCTCTAGCAACAAAATACAAAGCATCGGTTTCCATCGGGTTTAATGCGGCCCAAATGGCTTCTTTACCGGCCATCGCGATAGGCGTGGGCGGCAAACCTTTCATAGTATATGTGTTGTAAGGTGTGGGCGTACGAAGGTGCTTACGGGTAATATTACCATCATACGTATCACCAATGCCGTAAATTACGGTGGGATCCGTTTGTAAACGCATATTCTTACGTAGCCGGTTCACAAACACGCCCGCAATTTTAGTTCGCTCTGCGCTCACCGCGGTTTCTTTTTCGATAATACTTGCCAATATTAGGGCGTCGTACGGTGAGTTCAATGGCAAATCTGCTTGCCGTTGCTGCCACTGGGTTTCAACATAATCTAACATAGCCTTGTGGGCACGTTTTAAAATACTACTGGCCGCAGTATTAGCGGTAAAAAAATACGTGTCGGCTAAAAATAAACCTTCGGCGCTGCTAGCGTTATTTAGCCATAGCATTGGGGTTGCTTTATTCTCGCTTGACGTACTTGTGGTTCTAATCGTTTCTTCCACATCCACTAACGATACGTCATTAATAAGCTCAGTTTGCGCGTTTAGGGTAACCAACCACTCTTTTAGGGTAAGTCCTTCTACCAAGCTCACCGCAAAATAATGCTCTTCGCCACGGCTTAGTGTGGCAAACACTTCGCGCAATGATTGCCCAGGTGTTAAACGGTATGTACCCGATTTCACATGGGTATTGGGCGCAAAAAATTTAAGCCAAAGCTTGGTGGCTAATTCAGGGCTATCGATTAAATCCCGCGCTCGAAGTTCCCTTACCACTTTATATCCGCTACTGCCCTTTTCTACCGTATAAAGCTGGGGTTGAGAAATCGACAAGGGCGATGAAGCTTGCCCATTTACATATAAAACACCAAAGGTAATTGCACCCACAACAAGCGCTAGCATTATCCCAATGCTAATAACTATTCGCATGATCTTCCTGAATTTTATCTAATACTAACGTGACTAGGGTCTTTGCCCCTTCATGAGACGCATTAAATGTTAACTCATCGCCAGTTTTTCCGTCGTTTAGCACTACTTTATTAACAGGCATTACGCCCATTAAGGCATTGGTGATCACTAGCGCCTTGGCATTAGCCACATCCGCCAGTGTGTATTCGCCTTCATGAACGACTAAAGCGTTATCGCTTATGTCGCTGTCTTTTGACAAGCTTGGTTTGAACACACTTAATAAACACTGGCGCACAACACCATTTACACCGCAGTTATTTACCTTAGGCGTGTGCCATCCGCTGTCAGTTTGAAAAAATACGTTTCCAGCACTGGCCTCAATGAGGCGCCCTTGCGTGTCGAACACTAAGGCATCATCGGCATTGGCCGCAATAACTTCACGCTTAACCAATACCTGCTCTAACCGGTTCATATGTTTAATGCCACCAAGTAAAGGCTGTATTGCCAGGGATGTTTTCGCGTTTATAAGGGTTAAACCACTAGAAGCAAGGTTAGAATAATGTGCAGGATACGCATGGTTAGAAAATCGAACAATGGCCGGCGCTTGGGCGTCTCGTGCGTACCCACGACCTCCCTCTCCTGAAGATACATGGATCTTCATTACCTTTTTAATGCTGAGATGTTCAAGTGATGCAGTAAGTGTACTGACATACTCATCAATAGCCTGTCTCAGTGCAGTCATGTCGAGGGAAATGGCCAATGCTTTGGCATCATGATTGAGCCTAGCAAGATGAAAAGACAGTAGCTCTACTTTTCCATGGCTAACGCACATGGTAGTAAAAACGCCATCACCATAGTTCAGCGCCCTGTCGTTTAAGGCAATTGCTTCGGAGGATGAAGGGGTTGGCGATGTGGTGTCGGTGTTTGCGACTATTTTCACAACTAGCTCTAATAATTAACGTCTGCCGTGCAGTATACCAAGTTGTTGTGCGCAAACAAGAAAGGCAGCTTGCGCTGCCTTTAATCAATAACTACGGGTGTCCGAACGTGTGTTCGGGCTTAAATTCGTTTGAAAATAAGCGAACCGTTAGTGCCACCAAAGCCAAATGAATTACACAGCGCATAGTCTGAAGTAAACATTTTTGCTTTATTCGCCACGAAGTCTAAATCGCATCCTTCGCTTGGCTCATCCAAATTAATGGTTGGCGGTGCCATTTTGTCACGTAGTGCCAATATGGTGAAAATAGCTTCTACAGAGCCTGCTGCACCAAGTAAATGACCTGTCATCGACTTAGTAGAGCTTACAAGCATGTTATGCGCATGTTCGTTGAACACGCGTTTAACCGCTGCCACTTCTGCAATATCACCCGCTGGTGTTGATGTACCATGAGCGTTAACGTAACCAATTTCACTGCTTTCAATTTTTGCATCGCGAATAGCGTTACTCATTGAAGCCGCCGCACCTTCACCGTCAGCAGGTGGTGATGTCATATGATAGGCGTCGCCACTCATACCAAAACCAACAAGTTCAGCGTAAATGGTTGCACCACGAGCCTTCGCCGCTTCGTATTCTTCCAACATCACTAC
>MDTG01124190.1_pt1 | contig 20338 bp, 14 predicted proteins | sample 811421 | NCBI WGS metagenome assembly MDTG01 (sample SAMN05326645, study PRJNA326480) | marine metagenome | isolation source: seawater | place: Pacific Ocean: South East | collected 2011
CGCTGCCGTAGCGAACGCCGGCCGAGAGGCCGTCGGCGCGACGGGTGAAGATCTGGATTACCCCGCCGATCGCATCGGAACCCCAGCGCGCCGCGCGCGGCCCGCGAACAATCTCGATGCGCTCGATCACCGACGGGTCGAGGATTTCCCAGGTGAATGCGCCGGTGCCGCTCGCCGCGGCGCGCACGCCGTCGATCAGCACCAGCACGTGATTGGAGTTGGCGCCGCGCATGAATACGCTGGTCTGCCCGCCCGGGCCGCCGTTGCGTGCGATGTCGATGCCGGCCTCGAGTCTGAGCAGCTCGATCAGGTCGGGGGCCTGGCTGCGCTCGATGTCGGCCCGCATGATCACCGAAACCCGCGCCGGGACGGACATGGCGCTTTGCTCGGTGCGGGTCGCGGTGACGACGATGGGGTCGTCTTCCCAGGCGGGCTCGGCCATGGCTGTCTGGAAAACGGAAACGAGGGAAAGTCCGGCGACGAACGCCAGACCAATGCTTGCTGATTTTTTCATTCTTGACTCCCGGCGCACGCCCGCGCCATCGGGTCGCGAATGGGGGAGACAAAGACGAGGGCATGTCACGGGCTTGCACCGGGCACGCGTATCGTCCTGCACCGCCCACCGCGGCAGAAACAACACTCGAGGCCGGTCTCCTGGCTCCCAGCCGGGAAGCGAACTTCCCGGTCCGACGCCTTCCCGTGCAGTTGTCCATGCACAGTGGCTGTCTTCCATCGGACCTGATGCGTCGCGGCCGCAAGGCCGGTTGCATCGCTGGTTACAGTTGCGGGGGCAGCGCCGGAATTTGCCCTGGCGGGCATCACCGGCTTCCCGTTTCATCCCGTTCGCGCGACAAACCCGCGAACGAAACACCTCAAGCAACGAAAGCGCCCCAGGGTCGACCCCGAGGCGCAATCAAGTATACAGAATGTGAACGCGGGCGGGTCAGGCGGCTTCGCGGATCGACTCTCCCTTCTCGGACAGCCCCGCCTGCAGCTCCTCGAGCTCGAAATCATCGACCGCGATGATCTCCATGACGCGCTCGCGAACATCCAGCAGCATGTCCGCTTCCTTGTCGCTGAGCACGCCGGCCTCACGCCCGGACTGGACCTGTTCGCTGTAGGTCAGACCCTTGACGCGGCCTGCCTTGAAGGCCTTGACCAGCTTTCGCTCGACCGGCTCGGCGGCGATCACGTCGGGCAGCAGCGTTTCCATGTTTCCGGGCACATGACCGGGTCGGTCGGTCTTGTAGACGCCGCGCGTGAGGCGATTGCGGGTTTCCGACGGCGACAGCATCAGCGCGGCGACCTTGTGGCCGAGCCGGTCATTGGGTCGACGCTCGTTGGCGCCCAGCGGGAACACGATACGGCGCAGTACCGGCCGCAGGAATGCAAACGGGTAGTTGTCGATAACGCCCTTGAGCGCTTCCTGGATGCGGTAGATCGCGTCGTGGAACGCCCAGGCCATGATCGGCTGATCGTTGCGCGGGCGACCCTCGTGCTCGAAGCGGCGCAGCATGGCCGAGCTGATATAGAGCCAGCTCAGCGCATCGCCGAGGCGGCCTGAGATCTTCTCCTTCATCTTCAGCTTGCCGCCGTAGGTGGCCAGCGCGAGGTCGGCCATCAGCGAGAACGCGGCGGTGTAGCGCGTGAGTTTGCGATAGTACTTGCGGGTTTCACGGTCGCCCGGCACGGCCGCGAACTTCGCGAAGCTCAGGCCCAGGATGAGCGAGCGCGAGCCGCAGGAGATACTGTGTCCGACGTGCTTGAACAGCAGCTCGTCGAACCGGTTCAGGCGCTCCTCCTCGTCCTCGATCTGCATGGCCTTCATTTCGTCGAGCACGTACGGGTGACAGCGTATGGCGCCCTGGCCGAAGATCATCAGCGAGCGGGTCAGGATGTTCGCGCCTTCGACCGTGATCCAGATCGGCGCGCCCTGCCAGCCGCGGCCGAGATAATTTCTCGGGCCCAGGATGATGCCCTTGCCGCCGTGGATGTCCATGGCGTCCTTGAGCACCTCCCGACTGAGTTCGGTGCAGTGGTACTTGGCCAGCGCGCCCGGGACCGACGGCTTTTCCCCGGCGTCGACCGCTGCGGCGGTCTGGCGCGAAAGGGCGCTGGTGGAATAGGTGTTGGCGGCGATTCGCGCAAGCGCTTCCTCTACGCCCTCGAACCTGCCGATGGGCAGCCCGAACTGCTTGCGGATCCGGGCATACGCCCCGGTCGCCAGGCAGGCGAGCTTGGCGCCGCCGGAGGTCGACGACGGCAGCGAGATGGCGCGGCCAACCGAAAGGGATTCGACCAGCATGCGCCAGCCCTGACCGGCATACTTCGTGCCGCCGAGCAGGAAGTCCAGCGGCACGAATACATCCTTGCCGCGGATGGGACCGTTCGGAAACGGATTGTTGAGCGGGAAATGACGCCGGCCGATTTCCATGCCCTCGACATCCCGCGGCAACAGCGCCAGCGAGATGCCGATATCTTCGGTCTCGCCGATCAGACCCTCGGGGTCATACAGACGGAAAGCCAGACCGACGACCGTGGCAACCGGGGCCAGGGTGATGTAGCGCTTGTCGAAGGTCAGGCGCATACCCAGAACTTCCTTGCCTTCCCACTCGCCCTTGCAGATCACGCCGTAATCCGCAATCGAGGTCGCATCCGAACCGGCGGTCGTGGAAGTCAGGCCGAAACAGGGAATTTCCTCGCCCGAGGCAAGCCTCGGGAGATAGTGATTCTTCTGCTCGTCGGTGCCGTAATGCAGCAACAGTTCGGCCGGGCCCAGGGAATTCGGAACGGCCACGACCGAGCCGACGGTGGAACTCATGCCGCCGACCTTCTCCAGCACCGCCCGGTGAGCGGTTGCCGAAAAGCCCAGTCCGCCGTAGTCCTTGGGAATGATCATGCCGAAGAACTTGTTCTTCTTCAGATGTTCCCAGGCCTCGTCGGAGATACCGACCCGGTAATGGGTGAACTCCCACTCGTCGATCATGCCGCACAGTTCTTCGCACGGGCCGTCGATGAAGGCCTGCTCCTCGACGGTGAGTTCGGGCAAGGGGCGGCTGAGGAGCTTCTTCCAGTTCGGCTTGCCGGTGAACAGTTCCCCTTCGAAACCGACCGTTCCGGCATCCAGCGCGATCTGCTCGGTTTCCGAAATTTCGGGCGTCATGCCCTCGAAGGCCTTCATCACCGGCGCGCTGATGAAGGCGCGGCGCCACGGGAGGTAGTTCAACGGGAATGCAACCGCGGCGAACACCAGCCAGCCGAGGGTCAGCGAGATCCAGCCCGGCTCGCCGACGAGCGTGAACGCCAGCAACGTGGCGGCCACGGCACCGGTCCAGATCCGCAGCGAGGTCTTGAGAAAGCTGCAGGCCACGCAGACCGCGACCAGCGCGAAAATAAAGAAAAGAGTCATCATTTTGAGCCTCCTTCGGCCGAATGCTTCTTCAAGAATGGCACGGCGGCGTGCAGGAACCTGTCATTGACGTCGCCGGCAACCATGTGACCGGAATCGGCGACGGAAACATGCTCCGCGTGCGGCGCGAGCTTCAGGAACTCCTCGACGTGCTCGTCTGAAATCAGTTCGCTCTTGCCGCCGGAGATCAGCAGGGTCGGCTTCTTGAGCTTTCGCGCGGCGGATTTCAGACGACTCTGCAGGTTCTTGCTGCGTTCGGCCAGGGCCAGCATGGCGGGATCCCAGTGCCAGTACCAGCGGCCATCGGAGGCCTGGCGCAGGTTCCGCTTGAGGCCTTCGGTGGTGGCCGCCGAACGGCGGTGCGGCAGGAAATTGCGAACCGCCTCGCGAGCGTCGTCGAGCGTCGCGAAGCCGTCGGGATGCTGGCGCATGAACGAAATCATGGCTTCCACGCCGCGTTCGTCCCATCGGGGTGCGATGTCGACCAGGATCAGTGCCCGAAGATCGGCGATGGGCTTTTCCGAGTGCGCAAGCAGCGCGGTCAGGCCGCCCATGGACGCGCCGACCAGCAAAGGCGGATGCGGCAATGAAGAGCATACGCGTCGAAAATCCTCGACGAATTGCTCGAACAGGTACTTGTTGCTGGGCGCGCGGTCGGAGTTGCCGTGACCGCGGGCGTCGTAGCTGACCGCCTGCCATCCGCTGGCGGCAAGGTGGCGGGCGGTTTCGGCCCAGGCGAACTGGGTCTGTCCGAATCCGTGGGCCAGCAGGACACACGGCGCGCGCTCGTGGCCGAGGTATCGGACGTCCAGGCGAACGCCGTCATCGGTCCAGATCTGGCGCCGCCGCACTTCATGATTGTTCAGGCTTCTGATCGCTTCCATACGGTACAGTATGGGGCCGTCAAACCCCTCAGTCAATGTGACTTTTGGCCTTGCCGGACGGCCATGAACCAGGGTTCGATCAGGCGTCCAGGTCGGGAATCAGCTTCGATTCCCACCAGGCAATCTGGTCCTTCAATCGAAGCTTGCGCTTTTTCAGGCGGGTGAGCTGCAGCTGGTTCATCGTCGGCGATTCGGCGAGCCGCGCGATCGCATCGTCCAGGTCGCGATGCTGGCTCCGCAAATCGGCAATGATTTCAACAATTTCAGCTGGGGATTCGTTCATCCCGCGTCTCCAGGTTTCCGTCCGTGCGAGTCGCAGGAACCGGGCGGATTCGTCAGTCTAGCAAGACTGCCGGGAAAAGCAAAGCCGCCAGTTTGTGCCGCACACTACGGTTCCGGCGATACACGCAACGCCCGTTGCACGCGCGTGCAATCAGCGCCTCGCTGCCGCGCTGCATGCCTGCGGGCAGCCGCACGCAATGATTCCCGAGCCTCGCCTTGAGGAGATATACGTGCTTTCAGCCAGTGGGCCAGCGCGAGATCGCAGGCCAGGTCATCGCCTGCGGCGCGCAGTTGGCTCAGCAGCCTTATTGACCGATCGAGTCGATCATCCGGATCAATCCCCTGGTCGATGAGTCGCTCGGCCACGCTCAGATTCAGACTGGACAGGTTCGCCTTGGCGCTCGGATGCGCCGGTGCGCGCTCCAGAACCCGGCTGAATGAGTTCGCGGCGCGCTGTTCGGCGTCCGTGAAATCGTCCCCGGCCGCCATGCGCTGCAAGGTCAATTCCCAATATGCCATGCCCAGGTTGTTGCGAGCCGACTCGTAATCCGGCGCGTCCGAGACCAGGCGCTCGAGTACCGTGATGGCGCGGCGAAGCACCTGCATGCCGCCCTCGGCAGCCAGCCGCTGGCGATAGGCCAGGTTGGTCAACGCGTTGCCCAGCAGGTTGCGCACGCTGCGTAGCCGCGGCCAGCGCTCCGCCACCCTAAGCGCCGTCCGTTCCGCCTCTCGCGCCAAGGCTTCAGCATCAGCCACGTCGCGAGCGCTCAAAAGCGCCACGGCTACCGCCCGCGCGTGCCAGGCCGACGTCGAATCGGGTTGCGCTGCCGTGGCTTTTCGAGCATCGGCAAGTGCGTCGCGCAGGCGATTGGCGGCTTCCGGGTCGCCCAGCTGCTCGACCCGTACCGAGGTGGTCAGCACACGTGCCCGCGCCGTGCGCAGTGTCGGCTGCGCAAGCACCGACTCGGGCGCCCGCTCGAGCACATCGAATGCCGAGCCCATGTATTCGGCCGCCTGCGCAATGGCCCCGGCGCGCCAGGCACGAACTGCAAGCCGTTCCAGCACGAGCGCAAACACGGAATACGATGCGACATGGCCCGGAAGCACGTCGGACGCCGCGCTGCAGCCGACCGGCACCTGGTCGAGCGCTTCGCGAATTTCGACTCGCCCGGTGGTGGCAATTTCCAGTTGCCGTGCATGCGCTCGGCACGCGCCCAAATACGCGCCCGGGAGACTTCGGGCAATCCTGGAAGCCGCTTCGAAGTCTCTTTCGGCGGCGGCAAGAAGCTCGAACGCCTGATCGAGCTGATCGGATCGCATGGCTTCAAGCCCAGCCCGGTAGCGCGACTCGGCCAGGGCCATGTATGCATCGTATTGCCAGGGTTGCTCGGCGACCAGAAGATCGACGCGGCGGGCCACTTCATCCAGGGGGCCGGACAGCGCCGCAAGCCGGAGATTTGCGTGGCCTGCCACGCCCACCCGCCCAAGCAGCTCGCGGGCGCGCTCGAGCTCGTCGACGGTCTCCGCGCTGCGGCGGCCCCCTGAAAACGAAAGCCGACGTTCCAGCTCGTGTTCGTAGAGTCGCAGGTACCCGAGCGCCAGCGCGACCGCGCAACGATCGCTGTCGCAACCCAGCTGGCGCGCGCGCCGGAGTTCTCGCACCGCCTCCTCGTTGCGATCGGCATCCATCAGCAGTTGCCCGAGCACCAGCCGCACTGCGGGCTCACGCTGCGTCTCCGGTGCCGCAGCGAGCTGTTGCAAGGCATCGATCTCCAGCGACAGTCGGGTCAAGGCGGGCGTAATGTCGTGCTGCGGCGCCAGGTGGGCCAGGCGCATTCGCTCCCGACTCAGAGCCAGCCGCTCGTTGAGCGCCAGCGCCCGCGCCTGGCGCTCGGCGGCCTGGCGGTCCAGCAATACCTGCTGCACTCCGAGCAGACCGAGTACCCCGATGAATGCAAATACGGTAACGGTTGCCCAGCGATGACGGCGCATGGCCCTGCCGGCCAGGCGCCAGCGGAAACCCCTGGTCGCCCGCACGGGCTGCCCATCCAGCCAGGCCGTCAGGTCGGCCGACATGCGCCTGGCGCTGCCGTAGCGCCGCTCGGGCCGTCGTGCCATGGCGCAGTCGATGATCGCTTCGACCTTGCGCGGCACAGCACGACCTGGTCGCGGCGGGGGGCCGGCCAGAATCGATGCGATCAGATTGCCCGCGGTTTCGTCGTCATACGGCGGCCGCCCTGCCATGGTTGCGTAGAGCACCGCGCCCAGCCCGTAAATGTCGGTCCAGCGACGAATTCGCGCGCGCGCGCCCTGCGCCTGCTCCGGCGCCATGAATGCCGGCGTGCCCAGCAACGCGCCTGTCTCGGTTCGAACCGGCTCGGCAAGATCGGCCGCCAGGCCGAAATCGACGATGATCGGCTCGTGACTGCCGTCTGCAGTCCTTCGCACCAGCACGTTTGCCGGCTTCAGATCACGGTGGAGCAACCCGTTGTCGTGCGCATGCGCGAGCGCGTCGGCCACTTTCACGAACACCTTGACCACCGTTTCAGGAGAGTGGCCCGCCATCGCACGGTCAATGGGCGCGCCGTCGATGAACTCGGTGGCAATAAAGGGGCGACCTTCGTGGATGCCGGCCTCTACCAGGCGAGCTATGCCCGGGTGATCCAGTCTTCCGAGCGCCTCGGCCTCCAGCCTGAATCTTCGCACCAGCCCAGGATCGTCCGACTTCAGCGTCTTGATGGCCACATGCCGACCGGACGGTTCGTGGATCGCCCGATAGACCTGCGATGTCGCCCCCTCGGCAAACAGCACTGCAGTCGAAAAATCCCGCATGACCCTATTCTGGCGAGAACGCCAGATGGCCGCAAGCCCGGACTGTCTCACTAGTGATACACTCGAGGCATGCGGTGGCAGCTGATACTTCTCGACTCGGGCCGCTGTCTGACGCTCGGACCACGGTCCAGCGTGCTCGGCAGCGGCGCCAGGTGCGCCTTGCGGGTCGAGCACCCGACCGTGTCCCGCCGTCACGCGCGGCTGACAGTCAGCGACGACCGGGTTGTCGTCGAAGACCTGGATTCGAGCAACGGAACGCGCGTCGACGGCCGCCTGGTCCAGTCCGCGACCGAGATCAGGCAAACGGCCGGCATCGAGTTCGGGATGGTCGCAGCCGAATTGCGCTACCTCGATGCGGCCGACGCGCGCGCCGCTTTGCGGCTCCCGCAGGATCCGGTCGAGCAGGCGCAGGATGACCCGGCCCGCGACCAGGCCACGCTAGTCGCCGAGGGCACGAGCCGGTTTGCACTCGAGGTGTTTCCCGAACTGCTCGAACATGCGCGTGCGAATCCGGATATCCAGTCGTTGGGATCGCGAATCTACGCCTCGCTTTCGCGCAGCTTCGAGGGCCTCGCATTCTGTGTGGCAGCCGAAGGCGGGCAGTTATTGGCGGGCAGGAGAATCGAATCCAATGCGCTCAGTGACAGGCGTCGGGCCGGGCGCTTCGAAATTCACGCTTACGGGCCGCGACCATTGCGCGTCAATGCCGCGCCGTCGATCGCGTTGTGCGCAAGCCTGCTTGACCTGGTCGGCCAGATCGAATCGCCCGGGAAGACCCCGGATGCGCCTGAACATCATCGGCCGGTCAGCGAACGCCCGGCGCCGGCTTCGGTCAACCGGGCCATGCTCGAAATCTACGATCGCGCCGAGCGCGCTCAGCGTCCTGATCCAGGGCGAAACAGGCACCGGCAAGGAACTGCTCGCGCGTTTCGTGCATGCGGCCAGCGGTCGCAAGGGCGCGTTCGTGGCCGTCAACTGCGCCGCGCTGTCGCGCGAACTGCTCGAGGCCGAACTCTTCGGCATCGAGGCGGGCGTGGCCACGGGCGTCAGCGCGCGCGAAGGCCGCTTCTTCCAGGCCGACGGCGGTACCTTGCTGCTGGACGAGATCACCGAGATGCCGGACGACTGCCAGGCCAAGCTGTTGCGGGTATTGCAGGAGCGCGAGGTCGTGCCGGTCGGAGCGCGCCACGCCAGAGCGATCGATGTACGAATCCTGGCGGCCACCAACCGCGAAATCTCGGCCAGAAGTGGCCAGAATGGCCCGCTCAGGCCCGACCTCATACACCGACTGGCCGGATGGAAAGTGCGGCTTCCACCACTACGCGAGCGGGCAGAAGACATCCCCCAGCTGGCCGGACACTTCCTTGCCCGGGCCGCGCGCGATGCCGGCAGACAGCCGGCCGGCATCAGCCATGCGGCCATGGATGCGCTGTGCGCCCACGATTGGCCCGGCAACGTTCGCGAGCTCGAGCAGGAAATGCAGCGGGCCGCCTTGTTCGTCGAGCACCGGGAACTGCTCGGAAGCCGGCACCTGTCACCGGAAATCGCGAATCTCGAGAAAGTCACCGCGGATCTGCAGGACGTCAGCGCCGAGGCGCAGCGACAGGCCATAGAACAGGCGCTTGCCAAGCACGACGGTAATGCTACCCACGCCGCCCGAGCGCTGGGCATCAGTCGCGCTACGCTCTACCGCCGCATGAAGGATCTCAAGGTCCGGCGCTGAGCGCTCGGCCACCACGGCAGCGGGCGCTGCAGACGCCTCTCCTTACCGCTTTCGGATCGCCGGACCGGCGATTCCCCGATTACACCGTCGCGGCCGCTTTCGGCAGCCCGAACCCCGCTGTGACGGTGCGGCTCGACCTGTCTCCATCCTGAGACAGCGAGCGGCCTCGACCCTTGCAACGCTCTGATTTCATTGGCTGAGATCGGGCTGGCGCGCGGCTTGCAGGTCAGCGTTGGGATCCTGATCCGCCACGTTCCGGGGCCAGCACCTGCGAAGGCCGGCCAGCAACGCGCAAAGCGGGATCGAGGGACCGTCCCGACAAACCTTCATGGGGAACTACAGCCAATGAACATTCCGTCACGACATCAAATCATCATGCTGAGCGCCCTGCTGACGCTGATTCTTGCGGTGGCCGCTCACGCCAACGAGCCGCTGGGATCCAGCGAGCAATTCAAGATCGACCAGGTGCATCGCAGCCTGGACAACGTCGCCAAGGATCTCGAGCGAATCGAGTCGGCCGACCGGGACGACGCAGCGGCACTTGCGCGCCGGGGCGCCCAGCGCAACCTGGACCAGGCGCGCGATCGGCTGGATCAGTTCCTTTCGCGAAATCGGGAACTGGTCTCGCATCCCGACGTCATGGCCGCAAGCACTCGACTCGATCAGCTGGCCGACGCAATCGGGCGAGCCGACGCCGCATCATCTTCGCCAACCGCTCCGGCTTCGGGTGAACGGCGCGCGGCGCCCGCCGCAGCGCGGAAACATTCAGCAACCGGCAATTCCGAATCGCCGAGCCAGACGGCCCCGGCGGCCGACGCCGCGCTGTCGCGGAGACAGAAGTTCGAACTGCAACAGATCGATACTTCCCTGAACAATGCCGAGTCGAGCCTGGACGCCTATCACGACGCAGATCGCGAAGACGCGGCCGCGCTGGCCCTCAGAGGCGCAAAGCGCGACCAGGCCGAATCCGCCGAACGGCTGGAGGCATTCGTCGCGGCGAACCCCGCTGTTGCCGACTCGAAGGAAGTCGCGACCGTCCGCGGTCGGATCACCGAGGTGGCGAGCGCCATCGGCAGTGCCGAAGCCAAAGCCGGCGCTGCCCGGGCCGATGCGGCGACGACGGCTGCCACGGCCACTGAAGACGCCCAGGCCATCCTGGATCTGCAACAAGCTCACAGCGACATGATCGCTTCGATTCACGGTCGCAGCGTCGTCTACTACGACAATCCCGGCGCCGTCGACGAGGCGCTGGCGGCCATCGAGGCCGCCGAAGCGTCCGCCGAGGCGATTCGACCGACCCTGCTCGAGTTCGGCCAGAAATACGGCAGCCAGGGCGCGGCTATCGAGGAGGCGCTGGACGCGGCCGGGGCCGAGGCGTCGTCGACCAATTCTCGCGTTGCATATAACGCCATGGCCTTGCTCGGGTTTCTGGACAAGCTGCGGGGTACCCGCGCAGTCAGCGCCGAAACGGTCGCCGACAATGTTGCCGGGCGCCTGGCCGATATCGACGATTACTCGGCCAAGGTTCAGCAAGAGCGACTGGAAGAAGCCGCCGAGATGATCCGCACAGGGCAATCCATCGATCCCAACAACCCGCGACTGAACCGTCTGCGCAGCCAGGTTGATCAACTGGCGCAGGCCAAGCGCGACGAACAGATGGCGCGCATTGCTTCAGCGACCTGGCCGGGCCACATGAGCGGTTTCGATGGTCCCGGAAGCACCGATCAGCTGAGCAGCTCGGTGCAGCAATACCTTGCCGACGACCGCGACTGGGGCCAGAGCGAAAAGCGCCCGCAGGACGTGCTGGCCGTTTCGGTGACCGGACCGTGGCAGGTTGCGGCCAAGGACATGTTCGGTCGGCCGATCCAGTGGCGGCTGCCGGTGACGGTCGCGATCACCGACGACGAGCTCAGACCCGAGGGCGTCGCCCAGGCGTTCGAGTTGAGCATGGTCGCCAAGGAAGGCGCGCCGAACGAGGCGCCGAAGTCGCCGCCCTGGGACGGCTTCTGGGTCGGCGACAACTACTACCTCAGGATGGGAGAACTGCCATGAACCGCAGCATCCATCTCCTCGCAGCGGCCGCGATTGCACTGGCCAGCTGCATCGGGGCTCAGGCCGCCACCATCACGGTCAACAACGTGACCGATACAGTCGCCGACGACGGCGTCTGCACGCTGCGCGAAGCGATCATCGCGGCCAATACGAACACCGCATCCGGCGCATCGTCCGGCGAGTGCGTCAATGGCACGTCAGGCTTCGACTTCATCGAGTTCGGCCTGCTGCTGGTACCCGTAACCATTCAGATCGACGGCAATCCGCTGCCGGACGTTACCGAGCCGCTCGTGATCACCGGACCGGGTCGCGCGGCGCTTTCGATCAGCGGCAACGGCACGGCCGGCATTCTGGCGTCTAGCGCGGAGCTGATCATCAGCGGGTTGGCGCTGGAGGAAGCTGGCGGGTCCGGCAATGCGGCGATCCGGATGAACACGCCGGCGGATCTGACGCTCAGCGACTGCGAGATCAGGGACACGACGGCGCAGAACGGCGGCGGCGCCATCGTTTTCCAGGGCGACGCCGGGGGTACCACGCTCACCATCGACGACTGTCGCTTTGTCAACAATCAGATGACCAACGCCGCCGGCGGCACGCTGAGCGTATCGGCGACCAGCGGACCGGCGCTCGTGGACATCACTAACAGCGAGTTCATAGACAATGCCGGCGGCAACGGCGCCGCAATTTTCCTGTTTCTGCCGGGCATCGCCGATCCGGGCGAGATCATCGGCCTTTCGGTGGTCGACACGACATTCAGCGGCAATGTCAGCTCGGGCAGCGGCGGGGCGATTCACAGCGCTTCGTCGAACCACGCCATCCGGATCCGGCGCTCGACTTTCGAGAACAACGAAGCCGCGGGCAGCGGCGGGGCGGCATTCCTGTCGGAATCGGACGTCCAGATCACCAACAGCACCTTTCACGGCAACGCCGCCGGAGACGACGCGGGCGCGCTGTGGATGGTCAACGCACTGCCCAATACCGCCACCATCGCCAGCTCGACGATCACCGGCAACACCGCCAACGGCAACGGCGGCAGCGGTCGTGGCGGCGGCATCGCCGGCCAGGCACAGGACATACTGCTGCGCAACACGATCATCGCCGAGAACATCGCGCCCGACGGCACTGGTCCGGACTGCGCTGATCAGCCGGTCAGCGACGGCTATAACCTGATCGGCGCAGTCAACGACTGCACCTTCGGCGCGATAACCGGTGACCAGACCGGCAACCTGGCGAGCCCGCTGTCGCCGGTGCTGGGACCGATCGCCGACAACGGCGGGCCGACCCGCACCCGACTCCCGCTGGCAAGCAGCCCCGCACTGGATTTCGGCAACCCGGGCGGATGCCTGCGCGCAGACGGCGTCGCACTGGTGACCGACCAGCGCGGCGAGACGCGCGAGGCCGACGGTGACGAGATCGGCGGGCCGCGCTGCGACATCGGTGCCGCCGAGGTCGTGCCGATCCCGACCTTCGAACTTTCGGTTTCGACGACCCCGGGTGGCTCGGTGCAGAGCAATCCGGCCGGCATCGACTGCCCCGGCGACTGCTCCGAGGAATACGAGGACGGCACGCTGGTCGAATTGACCCCGAGCGCGGAGCCCGGCTTCACGTTCAACGAATTCACCGGCGACTGCACCGGATCGGGCACGTGCCAAATCACGATGGACCAGGCGCGCTCGGTTCAGGCATCGTTTGCCGATAACCGCGAACTCCTGCTGGTTGAGGTATTCGGCGAGGGTCGGGTCACCAGCACTCCATCAGGCATCGATTGCCCCGGCACCTGCAGTGCGCCGTTCGTTCCCGGCACGGTCGTCTCACTGAGCCCGCAGGCCGAGACGGGCTTCGCGTTCCTCGCCTGGGGCGGGGACTGCAGTGGCGACGCCGGCTGCCAGGTCACGATGGACGCTTCACGCCTCGTCGAAGCCGTATTCAGCAATGACGCGATCGTCGTCAACAGCAACGCCGACACCGTAGCCGACGACGGCGAGTGCACGCTGCGCGAGGCGATCAATTCGGCACGCTTCAACGCGCCTTCCGGATCGTCGGCCAACGAGTGCAGCGCCGGCAGTCCGTCGCCGGCCGAAGACGTCATCACGTTCACGGCCGACGTTACGGGCTCGATCCTGGTCACCGGACGATTCCAGACCGTGAGCGAACCGCTTGCAATTCATGGCCCCGGTCGCGACGTGCTTGCGCTGGACGCGACCAATTCGCCCGACGGCGTATTCGCCACGTCAGCGCCTTTATCGTTCCACGGCCTCACGGTCCGCAACGCCGTGACCACCGGAAACGACAACACTTTCCAGGTCGGCGCGCCGGCGATCTTTTCCGAGTGCCGATTCGCCGACAACTCAAGCGACGGCGCCGGTGCTCTGTTCGTCCTCGGCGACGTTACGATCGATCGCTGCGTCTTCGAGCGAAACACCGCCAGCGAAGCCGCCGGCGGGGGCGCGATATTCGGTAACAACCCCAATCTGTCGATCCTGATCAGTCGTTCGCGCTTCAGCCAGAACGAAGCGACATCGGGAAGCGGCGGCGCGCTGAGGCTCTCCGGATCCGGCACCGTCGTGGATATCGTCGACTCGACCTTCGACGGCAACAGCGCCGACGCCGGCGGGGGCGGCGTGTCGGTGAGCGGAAGCGACCTCCTGGTGACGAATTCCACGTTCAGCGGCAACGAGTCTGGAAGCTTCGGCGGCGGACTCGTCGTCAACGCCGGCGCCACGCTGTCGATTGCGTCGTCAACGATCGCCGGCAACAGTGCGCGCGCAGGTGGCGGACTGTCCAGCGGCATCCCGGCGGCCGATGCGTCCCTGCGCAACACCATCCTCGCCGGCAACACCGACAGCGACAACGGCGTTGAGCCCGATTGTTCCGGCAATTTCACCACGGGCGGGCACAACATCGTCGGGATTCCCGGCTCGTTCTGCTCGGGCTTCGTCGACACCGTCGACGGCGACCAGGTCGGCGATTCGGGAAACCCCATCAACCCGCTTTTAGGTCCGCTGGCCGACAACGGCGGTCCGACGCCCACGCGCGCGCTGCTGCCGGGCAGTCCGGCCATAGAAGCCGGCAACCCGGCAGGTTGCGCCGACGCTCTGGGGGTGCCGCTGACGCAGGACCAGCGCGGTCAGCCGCGCCCGGCGCCCTCCGGGACGCCTTGCGACGTGGGTGCATTCGAGGACTTTGCCGACCTGATCTTCCTCGATGGATTCGAGTAGCGGGCATTCGAGCCGCGCTTCCGAATCCGGGCGCCCCGGGCCGAGACGGCGTCCGGGCCAGCTCAGCCTCCACGGCCCGGATGCCACGGGGCTTTTCGATCGAACAACACGGAGTCCGAGAACGATGAAAACTCAACGCATCGATCGACCCACGCCCAGGATCGCGGTGATTCTGGGACTGTTGCTTACCGGCAGCATCGCGGCCCAGGAACTCGAACGCGGCACGGTCGCGTCGGGCGGAGAAACCTCGTCCGGCGGCCGTTTCGAAGTGATCGCACTGACAGGACAACCCGTCGTCGGCCGGGCCGAGGGCGATGACTACGTGCTTCGCGTCGGTGCGCTGGTGCCCCACCCCGGCGCGGCCGGCAGCCTGGTGTTCACCGACAGTTTCGAAAACCCGCCCGCCGCGCGCAGCCAAGTACCAGACGAGGAGGACTTGCCATGATCTTCAGATTCATCGCCGCCGCGCTGCTGGCCGTCGCATCGCTGTGCGTCCAGGCCCAGACGACCACGTTCACTTACCAGGGCTACCTGACCGAGGCCGGCACCGCCGCCGAGGGCGAGTTCGACTTCGAGCTGGCCCTCTACAACGTCGACGCCGGCGGTTCGCCCATCGACGTCAACGCCTTCGACGACGTAACGGTCACCGGCGGGCTGTTTGAGCTGCCGGCCGACTTTACCGGCGCGCCGTTCGAGGCCGGCGGGAGCTACTGGGTCGAAGCCCGGGTGCGCGACGGGGCAAGCATCGGTGCCTTCACGCCGCTGCTGCCGCGGCAGGCCGTCAACGCCTCGCCCTACGCCATCGCCGCCCAGGCCGTGATCGCACCGCTGGACGTCGCTGGCGATGCGAACGTGCAGGGCGCGCTGAGCGTCGTCGGCGACATCACGACCACCGGCGAGGTTCGCGCCGGGCGCATCGAGGCCGACGAGATGGCCAGCGACGGACCGGTGGACTTCACCGGCGGCGTGGCCATCCAGCGCTTCGGCGACGACGTCGCGCTGGTCGTCGGCAACGACGGGCCGACCCAGCCGGCGGCAAGGGTGATCGGCGACCTCGAACTCGATGGCGAGTTGCGCTGCGCCGGCGGCTGCATCACGCCTTCGGTGCTGGCCTTTCCCGTCCTGGCCGATCGAGCGCAAATCGTCACGGTCGTCGAGAGCCGATCAGTGGGGGCCGGGTTGACTTCCGAACTGGTAGCGAGCTGCCCAACGAGCGAACACGTTCCGGTATTTGCGGACTGCCCCTCTCTGCGGCCGAATATGGTTGCCGTCGCGCACGAGTGGCAAAACCTTGCGGACACCAGCTTGCCCGTCAGATTCTCTTGCTTCTACAAGAACTCCGGGGGAACCCCGGAAAACGTGGACACGCGTATCTACTGCCTGCCGCCACTGCCCTGAAACGAGTTCCCTGCGCTACGGAGAAGTCAATATGATGCGTGTCGAAATATTTGTTGCCTTCCTGCTTCTGATTGGCGGTCCGGCAAACGCCCAGACCACGACCTTCACCTACCAGGGCTACCTGACCGAAGCCGGCACGGCCGCCGACGGCACGTTCGACTTCGAGCTGGCGCTTTATAACGTCGAGGCCGGCGGGACCTCCATCGACGTCAACGCGTTCGACGACGTGACCGTCACCGGCGGGCTGTTCGAGCTGGCCGCCGACTTCACCGGCGCGCCGTTCGAGGCCGGCGGAGGCTACTGGGTCGAGGCCCGCGTGCGCGACGGGGCCAGCACCGGTGCGTTCACGCCGCTGCTGCCGCGCCAGCCGGTCAACGCCTCCCCCTACGCGATTGCCGCCCAGGCCGTGATCGCGCCGCTGGACGTGGACGGGGAGGCGAACGTGCAGGGCGCGCTGAGTGTGGACGGCGACATTACGACGGCGGGCGAGGTTCGCGCCGGCCGCGTCGAGGCCGACGAGGTGTTCAGCGACGGGCCGGTGGATCTGCAGGGCGGGGTGGCAATACAGCGGTTCAACGACAGCGTCGCGTTGCTCGTCGAAAACAGTGGACCAACCCAGCCGGCGGTACGGGTGGTCGGCGAACTGGAGGTGGATGGTGAATTTTCATGCGCTGCCGCTTCGGGATGCGTCGAACTGGCAGCGCTTCAACCGGGCAGCTACCGGAGCCGGGACGAGCTTTATGAAAGCAGTTCGCCAGAAATCAGCATTCCGCCCGGCTTGATTGGAGCGGCCACCGCAAGCTGCACGGATTCCAATGATCGACCACTGAACGGCGCTTGTCCGCAAACGTCGTCACGCCTTGTCGGGACCGATGTTCTCGATTGGACCGATCCGGGATCTGTTGCGGGCTATCAATGCCGCTGGATAAACCTTACCAGTACAACGATCGTGGCAAGCGCGAAGATCGTCTGCATTTCGATCCCGTGATCCGAATCGAGGGCTGGCGCTGACGGCCTCAGGTTGTTGATTTCCTGTATCCTTTCGGGTTTGAAACTGTTCGTTCCCCGCCATGACCGCAACACTCGACACCGCCGCGCACAAGGCCGCCAAGTACAACGCCGACAAGCTGTTCAAGCGACTGCGCAAGAACGTCGGCAAGGCGATCGGCGATTACGGGATGATCCGCGACGGCGACCGGGTGATGGTGTGTCTTTCCGGCGGCAAGGACAGCTACGCGATGCTGGACCTGCTGCTCAGCCTGCAGCGCCGCGCGCCGGTATCGTTTGAACTCTTCGCCGTCAACCTGGACCAGAAGCAGCCCGGTTTTCCCGAGCACGTGCTGCCGGAATACCTGGAATCGATCGGCGTCGACTACCACGTGATCGAGCGTGACACCTACTCGGTGGTCAAGCGCGTGATTCCCGAGGGCAAGACCACCTGCGGGCTGTGCTCGAGGCTGCGTCGGGGCAACCTGTACACGTTTGCCCGGGAAAACGGCTTCACGAAAATCGCGCTGGGCCATCACCTGGACGACATCGTCGAGACGTTTTTCCTGAACCTGCTGTACGGCGGTGCGCTGAAGGCGATGCCGCCGAAGCTCAAGAGCGACGATGGCGACAACATCGTCATCCGGCCGCTGGCCTACTGCCGCGAGTCGGACCTCGAGAAGCTCGCCGAGACCCGCGACTACCCGATCATTCCGTGCAACCTGTGCGGGTCGCAGCCCAACCTGCAGCGCCAGGCCATCAAGCAGATGCTGGCCGAATGGGACAAACGGCAGCCGGGACGCACCGAAACGATCTTCAAGGCGCTGACCAATGTCGCGCCCTCCCAGCTTTGTGACACCTCGCTTTTCGACTTCGTCGGGCTCGAGGAGACCGCTGATTCGGCACCGCCGAGCGTCGGCGACTGGCTGGTGCCGGCCAGGCCCCCGACCGCTTCAGCCGAATAGCCCTCCACGGGGCGTGACTTTCGGGACTTACGCGCGCTTAGGGCCGGGCGTATGATTGGTTGTCTATTCAATACTCATCGGGAGCGGGACTCATGAGGCTACGAATTTCCGTCTTTTTTGCCGTGCTCTGGCTCGGCGGGTGCTTCGGGATGAACAGCGATATCGACGTCGCGAGCGGTACCGACGTGGACCGCGGGCTGGGCACTGTCAACGGCTCGGTGAGGGTCGGCGACGAAAGCAGCGTCAATGGCGACGTGGAGAGCGTGAATGGGTCCATCAGCATCGGCTCGAACACGACAGTGGCCGGACACGTTTCGACCGTCAACGGCAAGATCACGATCGGGGCCGGGGCGTCGGCGGAGCATGTCGAGGGGGTCAACGGCTCCATCGAAATCGGCCAGGACGCAACAATCTCGGGCGGCGTCGCGACGGTCAACGGCCTGGTCGTGCTGCAATCCGGGGGACGGGTGGATGGTGCGCTGGAATCCGTGAACGGGCAGATACGAATCGAGGGCGGGATCGCCGGATCGGTAAAGAACAACAACGGCGGGATCGTACTCGAGAAGGGAAGCCGCGTACTGGGCGAATTGAGGGTCGCAAAGTCCCGGTTCGCCAAGGCCGACAAGCCGGTGACGGTGATCATTCACGCCGATTCCGAAGTCGGCGGCCCGCTGGTCTTCGAGCGGCCGGTCAACCTCCAGATTCATGAAAGCGCAACCGTTGGCGAGATACAGGGCGCCGAGCCCGAGTATTTTGACGATTGAGCGAACATGGCGGTGCCGGTTGCGATGCCGGCGCCGCTCGGTATAGCTGGGTGAAGGGCCGCTTCGGTATCAGTCGTAGCGCTCGCCTTCGTGTTCGATCCAGCCGCCGCCCCCCGGTTGTTCCGGGTCGCTGAATGTCCGCGAAATGAAGCCGCCGCGCGCATCCCACTGGTAGTAGCCCTGGACCCGGACGACGTCACCGCGCTCGACCGGCACACGGGCCGAGTCGTCCAGCGAGTGTCGCACCTGCACGACCACGCCCTCCTGGGGTCGAATCGTGAAGCGCTGGCGCTGGCCGCCGATGTCCTCGTCGCCAAGCAACTGGACGACCGGCGCCTCGGCGCTCACCCAGATTCCTGTCCTGCCCTGCTCGAAACTTTCGATCAGTCTATCGTTGGATATTGGTGCTTCCCCTTGACCACATCCCCCCAACACCAAGCATGAAGCAATGAACAATAACGAAGCACATATCCGCATCTCATCACCCTTATGACCTGGTTTCTGCCTAGCATATCAGATTAGAGCGTGCGTTCTATTCAACCGGCCCTCGGATAACGCCCCCCCCGAAAACAGGTTCACCCGCCCGGCGCGACCACGGGAATGCGAATGCGGATCAAGCAGTCGAAATGCGGGCTCGGCAAGGGAGAAATCCAGGCGGGATCACCGGTTCGCTAAGAACGAAGGAACTCTGCTGCGGGGAAAAATCGCAGCAAAGCGTAGCGAGCGGGCCGCTGTCGTCGACCGCTGGAGCACAGGCACCGCAGCGTACGACGTTACGTGAGGGTGCCGAGCACCACCGGCGCCTCGCGAAGGGCTCAAGAAATCTGCTACGGGGAAAAATCGCTGCAAAGCGTAGCGAGCGGGTGGCTGACGGTGGCCGCCGGAGCGCAGGCACCGCAGCGTACAAACAGGTACGTGAGGATGCCGAGCACCGCCGGACGCCGTCAGGCGCCCGCGCAGTAGCTTTGCAGTGATTTTTCAGCGTTTGAGGTTCTTGCGGAGTCTCTCCAACGCCGCCAACTGCGCAACGGCCTCGGCCAACTGCGCCTGGGCCTGCGCCATTTCCATGTCGGCGCTGCGGTCCGACAGCGCCCGCTCGGCCTCTTCCTTGGCCTTGACCGCTGCCGCTTCGTCGAGATCGGCGGCGCGCGCGGCGGTATCCGCCAGCACCGTGACCACGTGCGGCTGGACTTCGAGCATGCCGCCGGAGACGTAGTAGAACTCCTCTCCGCCCTCGGGCAGCATCACCCGAACCTGCCCGGGCTTGATCCGGGTCAGCAGCGGGGCGTGACGCGGCGCGATGCCGAGCTCGCCTTCCTCACCGGTGATCACCACCATGGACGCCGCACCGGAAAAGATCTCCGCCTCGGCGCTGACGATATCGCATTGAATTGTCGATGCCATTTAATTTCTCACTGCTTGCCGTTGCGACGCGGAATCATCTACTTTGCAAAGGTGCGATATTCGTTCGCTGGCAAGGCTTGAGGCACGGCTGAAAACGGAGCGTACGGTGTTGTACGTAAGTATTTCAGCCGTGCCGAAAACGCAGCCAGCGAGCGAATAGCGCGCCTTCAGGCGGCTTTCTTTTCGTTCATCTTCTCGGCCTTCTCAACCGCCTCTTCGATCGTGCCGACCATGTAGAAGGCCTGCTCGGGCAGGTGATCGTACTCGCCGTCGACGATGCCGCGGAAACCGCGGATGGTCTCGGTCAGCGGTACGTACTTGCCGGGCATGCCGGTGAAGACCTCAGCCACGAAGAACGGCTGCGACAGGAAGCGCTCGATCTTACGCGCCCGAGCCACGGTGAGCTTGTCGTCTTCGGAC
>MDTG01110539.1_pt1 | contig 20337 bp, 20 predicted proteins | sample 811421 | NCBI WGS metagenome assembly MDTG01 (sample SAMN05326645, study PRJNA326480) | marine metagenome | isolation source: seawater | place: Pacific Ocean: South East | collected 2011
AATCAAACTTATTTAAATTGGGAGCTTTTTCTAATTAATGATAATTCAAATGATAATACACTTAAAGTTTTTAAAAAATTTAATAAAAATAAAAAAATAAAAAAAATTATAAATTTAAAAAAAAATAATGGTTTGCAAAAAATTTCCAACAGTATTTTAAAAATTTGTAACGGGGAATTCATTATTAGATTAGATGCAGATGATTGGTTAAACGAAAATGCTTTATTAGTTTTGGTATCAAAAATAAATACAAAAAAAAATTATGGTTTAGCCTATGGTGGATATTATTATGTAGATGAAAACGGTGATGAACTTGGAATTGAAAATAACTTTGATATAACAAAAAAAAATTTAAATTTTCCACCTCATGGTGCCTGTACATTAATTAAAACGAGAGCTTTAAAAGAAGTTGGAGGATATTCAACATCAATTAAAGCACAAGATGGATGGGATCTATGGTTAAAATTAAAAGAGAGAGTTGATTTTTGTTCAATTGGATTACCATTGTTTTATTATCGAAAACATGGCCAGTCATTATCGGATAATTACAAAAAAATAATTAATGAAAGAGGTAAGATAATTGAAAATTTAGGAAAAAATAGAGGAGGTTATAAATTAAAAGTTTTAGCAATAGTCCCAATTAAAAAAGATTTTATAGATATAAAAAATGCTCCCTTCGTAAAATATAAAAATAAAAATTTAATTGAACATGCTTTAGGAGCAATAAATAAATCAAAATATATAAACTCAGTCGCAGTAGCAACTACTCATAAAGATATTGTTAAATATATTAAGTCTAAATTTGAGAAAAAAAATAAAGAATATATTTATTATTTAAGAACTAAAAAATATGATAAATCTTTTTACTCTAAAATTGAGAATTTAATATTAGATACAACAAGTTTTTATAATAAAAAAAATAATTTTTATCCTGATATAATAGTTTTTTTCAATCTTCATGTTTATAGAAAAGATATTTCACATATTGATAAAGCAATAAATTTGTTGATAGAAAATAAAAAGGACACCATTTTTTCAGTAATTAAAGAAAAAAATGCAATTTTTAAATTCAAGTCTTCTGAGATGAAAATTTTGAACAAAGGTCGTTTTGATAACCTAGATTTCAATAGTGAAATAATTTATAAATTTAATAATTCAATAATTGCTTCCTGGTATCAGACTATAAAGAATAAAAATTTATTTGATGGGAATCTTGGGTTTATCGAGACCGAAGAGAATGATGTTATTAAAATAATATAAATAATTGTGAACATAAAAAAAAAAATTAAATTAAAAAAAATTACAGTTGGCATCGTAGGCTTGGGATATGTTGGTTTACCTTTGGCATATTCTTTTATAAAAAATGATATTAAAGTTTTTGGTTTTGATAAAGACAAAGAAAAAATAAAAAAGTTAAATCAAGGTCAAAGTTATATAAATTATTTTAAAAATAATCATATTAAATTTATGTTGAAAAAAAATTTTAAGTGTTTTTTAAATTTTACTAAAATATCTGAGGTTGACATAATTATTTTATGTTTACCAACACCAATTTATAAGAATAAGTCTCCTGACTTGAGTTTTATTAAAAATACAATGATTGAACTACAAAAGTATTTAAGACCATATCAAACTTTAAGTTTAGAAAGCACAACTTACCCAGGTACTTGTAGAGAAATTATTTACCCTTATATAAAAAAGAAATTTAAAGTTGGCAAAAATTTTTTCTTAGTTTATTCACCTGAGAGAGAGGATCCAGGTAACAAAAAATATTCAATTTTAAAAATTCCAAAAGTGATTGGTGGTTATTCAAAACAATGCTTAGAAATTGGTTCTAATTATTACAGCTTATTAAAAATTAAAATGATTAAAGTTTCAACCTTAGAAGTTGCTGAACTTACTAAGTTGCTTGAAAATATTTATCGTTCAGTAAATATTGGAATGGTAAATGAAATGAAAAATCTTTGTAATAAAATGAAAATAAACATTTTTGAGGTAATCAATGCTGCAAAATCAAAACCTTTTGGTTTTCATGCTTTTTACCCAGGTCCTGGATATGGTGGACATTGTATACCCGTTGATCCATTTTTACTCAGTTGGAAAGCTAAAAGTTTTAATATGAAAACTAAATTTATAGAATTATCTGGAAGAGTTAACGAACAAATGCCAGGATTAATATGTAAAAAAATTTCCTCTATACACAAAAAATTTAAAATAAAACCTAAAATAATTATAGTAGGAGTTGCTTATAAAAAAAATGTAGATGATATAAGGGAGTCCCCTGCTTTAAAAATCATGGATATTTTAAATAAAAAAAAAATTAAGTATGATTATCTAGATCCGTTTGTAAGTGAAATTAAAAATACAAGACAAATAAAAACTTCTAAAACATCAATAAATAAAAAATATAATTTATTATCAAATTATACACTGACAGTAATAGTCACCGATCATGATATATTGAATTATTCTAAAATATTAAAGTATTCTAATTTGATATTAGATGCGAGGGGTAGATATGCGTTTAATAAATCTGATAAAATAATTCAGATTTGATGAAAGCAAGAAATAAAAAAATAATTGAAAATTTAGAAAAATTAATAGGAAAACAAAATTCTTTAATTTATGAAAGATATAAATTAGATCACCAAAAAAATTTTAAAAATTTTTCTGAGGAGATATTTGAGCGTTTAGTGAAAATTTTAAATGAATTTCACAAAAAGTCGTTTTCAAAAAAATCATGGAAAATTATTTTAGGACCATGGTATTACTCAATTTTAAATATTTATTATTATTATAGTTTTTGTTTTGCTAAAAAAAACAATACGAATAAAAAAATAAAGAATATTATTTCAAAATTAGACTTTGATAAAAATTATCCAGTAACAAAAAATTTTTCTAATTATATTCACTTAACTTATTCCAGAGAATATATTTTAATGTTCATTAGGATTATTTTATTAAATAAGTATTCAAATTTTAAAGTATATAAAATAAGATTAATAAATCAGAGTTTTTATAAAAAATTATTTTTAAAATTATTTTATCATTTTAGTAGACCTAAAGTTCTGATTTCAAGATCTAGATTTAAAAAATTAGAACAAATTAAAATTTATTTTTTATCTAGTTTTAAAATTTTATGTATTCCTGGTTTTGAAAGCATGTTTGAAATTAAAAAATTAAAGATTGAAAACAAAAATAGAAATTTAATTTTAAAAAATTTAGACTTAAAGTATAAACATTATAATATTTTGAAATTTTTATTTCATTTTATGCCAAGTTCTTATCTTGAAAATTTTAGTGAATATGAAAAAGCTGGAAATAAAATTATTCCAAAAGCAGGTATTATATACTCTGATGCAAATTATATTTCAGATGAAATTTTTAAAATCCAGTTTGCAAAATTAAATATAAAACGTTTTATTGGTCAACATGGAGGTAATTTTAGCATTTATGGAAAAAATCAAATCAATGTTCACGAAAGTTATATAGCTGATAAGTATATTTTATGGGGTAAAAACTCGGAAAGTAAATTTAATTATTTACCATCTCCAAAAATAAATTTATTTTTTTTAAAGTACAAATCAAAATTAGAAATAAAAAAAAAAAAATATGATTTCTGTTATATTTTACCTCCTCTAAAAAATACAAACTTTAGTTATTTATTTCATAGCTTACCAAACAATTTAAATTTAAATGAAAATAGATTTAATTTTTTTCAAAATATTAAAAAAAACTTCATAATAAAATCGTACGGCGAGGAAAATAGGTATAATGATCAAGTAAATATTCAAAAATTACCAAAATTATTTTCTTTAAATAAAAATAAATTTTCTAAAAATTTAAAAGTTATTTTTAATTCAAAGTTTTTAATTTTTGATTATATGAGTACAATGATTTTCGAGATCATTAATCTCAGAATTCCTTTTATTTTGATTTTAGACAAAAAAGAACACAACTTTACTAAAGAAGGTATTAAATTATACAATTATTTAAATAAATTAAATATTCTCTTCAAAAATCACAAACAAGCAATTAATTTTATTTATTCAGTGAAAGATATAGACGAATGGTGGTATTCCTCAAAAAAGGAGAGAATATTAAAAAAAATATCAAATGAATTTTGCAGTTTAGAAAAAAATTGTTTAAAAAGCTGGGTAAACTTTTTTGAAAATTCTTTATGATTATTGCAGAAATAGGTTGGAACTTTTTGGGTGATTTAGATCTTGCAAAAAAAATGATAACTTCATCAAAAGAAGCAGGTTGCAAAGTAGTAAAATTTCAACTTTGGAATCCAGATAATCTAGTTGCAGGTGAATGGGATAAAGATGGAAGAAGAGAAATTTATGAAAAAGCTTATTTAGATAAAGAAAAATACTCTGAATTATATAACTTTTCTAAATCTATAAATTTAGATTGCTTCGCATCGGTATTTGATAAAAATAGTTATGAGATACTTAAATCGATTTCATCTAAATTGATTAAAATTCCTTCAGTAGAGGCCTACGATATAGATTTAATAAAAAAATCGTTAAATGATTTTGAAAAAGTATTAGTATCAACAGGTGCAATGAAAAAAAAGGAATTAGAAAATTTATTACAATTTAAAGATTTAGATAAATTTTTCATCTTGCATTGTGTAAGTTCTTATCCTTTAGATTATAAAAATTCCAATTTTGAAAAGTTCTTTTATTTAAAAGATAATTTTAAAAATGTTGGATATTCAGGTCACGCTAAGGGTATAAATGATGCTGTTTTTGCATTAAGTAATGGAGCAAAAATTGTAGAAAAACATTTTACAATAGATAATAATTTAGAAGGTCGTGACAATAAATTTGCAATTTTGCCAAATGAACTAAAATTTATATGTGATTATGAAAAAGATGTTAATGATATGAATATTGGTCATGGACTTGACCTTCAAGAAAATGAGAACGACGTATATAAATTTTATAGAGGAAGATTTAGAAAAAATTAATTTAAACTAAGAAACTTTTCCTTATTCATTAAATTTAATTGAGAATAATTATTTATAAAGTAGTCAAAACTTTTATTTGAAATATCAATTTCAATTAATTTTATATATTTACTTTTTTTTTTAAAAACACCTAAGCCAAAGTCAGTTAACAATAATGAATATTCATGATTTTTAATATTATTTAATAAAAATGATATTTTCCAAACATCTCCACACCAATTATTACTAATCCTAGGAACATGTTCTTCTAGCCAATTTCTTGGAATTAAATCATGCAGTATAATGTAACCTCCTTCGTTTAAAAAATTAAAAGAATTTTTAAAATCTTTATAAACTTGATCAAAATGATGCAGACCATCTATAAAAATTACGTCAAATTTTTGTTTGTTTGTTTTAAAGAAATTATCGCTTGTATCTCTTATAGTTCCCCCTGAATTTGGGTCAACGCCCACTTTATTAATGCAGTTAATTTGACTAAATACCACATTTTTATCACAACCAATTTCCAAATAATTGATACCATCAGTTTTTTTAATTAAATGATTGATTATTTCAATTCTTTCTCCATTAGTTTCTTCCCATTTATAGTGTAGTTTTTTAGCATTAAAATTTTTTAGCCAAAAAATTGGTTTTAACTTATAATTAATAAAATATTTAAAAATATTAATAATATTCATAAATAATTTTATATTTTAATTTTTTTAAATTTCAATTTAATTATGAAAACATTTGTAACTATAGGGATCCCAACTCATAGGAGACCAAAATTCTTAAAAAGAGCGATTAATAAACTTCTAAAAAAAAAAAATAATTTTAAAATTATTGTGTCTGTTGATGGTATCGATGAGACATACAATGAATATGTGTCATTAGAAAAAAAATATAAACGATTTAAAAATTTAATTTTTTTTTATCATAAAAAAAATATAGGCAGCATTAACAATTTTTTCTTTTTAAGAAAAGCATGTAAAACAAAATATTTTATGTGGTTAGCAGACGATGATCTAATAGATGTTGACACAATAAATAATTTATTTCAAAAAATTTTAAAAAGCAAAGATATATGTACCGTAGTCCCTTATTGGCAACTACACAATTATAATAAAAAAAAATTAATTAAACCAAGTTTTTTCGACTCAGATAATATTTTTCTTAGAGTCCTAAAATATTCTTACAATAGTGACGATGCTTTTTTTTATTGATTGCATGATATAAAATATTTGAAAAATTGTGAATTTAATGGCTATTTTTGGCCCAACCAAACTGTTCTATCGAATTGGTGTTATGTTTTTCAGATGGATTTAGTAATCCAGGGAAAAATTTTATTTTTAAATAATAAAAAATATAAATGGATAAATCATGATTATGGTAAAAAATTTTATGATAAAGGACCTAAAGGATTTTTCAAAAGAATAACTGCATATTTTTTAAGAAAATGTAATATTTATTTACTATATTTGTATAAGTTAATTAAATGGAATAAATTTATAATTTTCTTTGTTATGCTTTTTATTTTTCCAATGTTACTTTTAAGAGATTTAATTTTTAGAGAACCTTCTTACCATAAAGTTCAACTTGGAGTTAAAAGAACATAATTTATATTTATGAGCGTAGCAATAATTGATTCTGGTGGAAATGTTTTATCTTTAAAAAAGATACTAAATTATGCAGGATATGAAAGTAAAATTATTAATAATCCTAAAGATATCGAGTCATTTAATACCTATATCATTCCTGGCATAGGTTCATTTGACAATCCAATAAATAGATTAAAAGAAATATCTCTTATAAAATTCTTTTCAGATAAAAACAATTTTATCAATAAAAAAATAGTTGGTATTTGTTCAGGTATGCAAATTTTGTTTGATAGTAGCGAGGAAGGACAAAATAAAGGTTTATCTTTGATCCCAGGAAAGGTTAAAAAATTTAAAGATATTAAATTTAAAATACCACACATGGGCTGGAATAATTTAAAATCCTCAAAACAAGAATTTATATTTTCAAATAAAAAATTTTATTTTGCGCATAGTTACTATGTAGAATGTGATGAAAAATTTGTTCAAGCTTATTGTGAATATGATTTAAAATTTCCAGCTATAGTTAAAATGAAAAATATTTGGGGTATTCAATTCCATCCAGAAAAGAGTCATTTAAACGGTGTTGAGTTATTTCAGAATATATTAAAGTAGAAAATTAAAAATGCTTCAAAAAAGAATAGCCCCATGTTTAATACTTAATAATCAAAAGTTAATACATAGATCTAAATTTGACAAAACAACTGACCGATATATTGGTGATCCAATAAATGCGGTAAATATTTTCAACGATTATACTGTAGATGAAATGTTCGTAATTGACATTACGGCAACGGAAGAAAAACGTGAAGTTAATTTTAACTTAATAAAAGATATAGCGGGTGAAGCATTTTTTCCATTATCATATGGAGGTGGAATAAAAAATGTAAAAGATGCAGAAAGAATAATAAGAATTGGATATGAAAAAATTATTTTAAATAGTGAAGTAATGAAAAAACCAAATATTTTAAAAGATATTAAAGAAGCCATAGGATCTCAAAGTATAGTAGTTTCTGTAGACATTTTTAATTCAGAATCAAATTATTATGTCTATGATTATGTAAATAAAAGAAATTCAGGTAATGACTTAAAAAAATATTTAAATCTTATTCAAGAAATAGGTATAGGTGAAATTTTGATAACATCAGTAAATTTAGATGGTACTATGAGAGGTTGTGATATTAATTTAATAAAATTTTTAGAAAATGATATAAAAGTACCTTTAATTTATAAAGGTGGCTCAGCATCTTTAGAAGATATAAAAAAAGTTGTTAATACTGGTGCAAATGTTTTTGCTAGTTCAACAATATTTATAATGAAGAAATTAAACGGTGGTATAGTATTCAGCTATCCTAGCGAAAGTGAAAAACAAAATTATGGAATCATGTAAAAATTGCTTGATGAATAGCACTATAAGTGAATTTAAATTGATTAAGGATAATATATGTAATTTTTGTTTTGAGTGGGAGGAAAATAAGAATAAATATTCAAATTTTAATGATCAGACTATTAATCAGAATTTACTCTCTTTAAAAAAATTAATTAAGAGCAATTCTAAAAATTCTCAATATGATTGTGTTGTTGGTTTAAGCGGAGGTACAGATAGCAGTTTTGTAGTTTATAAATTATGGAAGTTAAATTTAAATCCACTTATTATACATATGGATAATGGATGGAATTCAAAAGTATCAAACCAAAATATTAGCAAAATATTAGAAATAACAGGTTTTGATTTTAAAACACTAATATTAGATTGGGAAGAATTTAAAGATTTGCAAAAAACTTTTTTACTAGCAGGCGTTCCTGATATTGAATTATTAACGGACCATGCAATATTTGCCTATATTCTAAATTTTGCAATAAAAAATAAAATTAAATACATTATTTCAGGTGTAAATTATGCCACAGAGCACAGTGTTATACCAAGTTGGGGATGGAGGAAAGATGATTTTGGCCATATAAAGAAAATACATAATAAATTTGGAAATATAAAATTAAAAACATTTCCAAGAATGTATCCATTTAAAAAATTTTTTTTTGAAAAAATTCTTAGAAAAGTTGAATATATTAATTTACTCGATCATTTGAATTATAAAAGCTTAGAGGCAAAAGAAGTTTTAAAACAGGAGTTTCATTGGGTTGATTATGGAGGCAAACATCATGAATCATTTTTCACTAAATTTTTTCAGGGATATATTTTGCCAAATAAATTTAAAATAGATAAAAGAATTTTACATTATTCATGTTTAATTAGAAACAATGAAATAACAAAAAATGAAGCTTTAGAAAAGATGCAGTTTCCATTCTTAGAAACGCAAAAAATTAATGAGTATAAAAATTTTTTTTTAAAAAAGTTATCTATAACAAATGAAGAATTTGAAACGATAATGAAAGAACCACCTCAAAAGCATTCTGATTATGATTTAGATATTTATAATAATTTAGTATTTAATATTGCAAAAAAAACTTTAAAAAGAATATTTAAATGAAAACATTGATAATTGGGTGTGGAAGAATTTTAAGTAAACATCTTGAAAGTATAAACAAACAAAGTAAGAAGAAAATAAAGATCATTGGTTTTTGCGATAAAGACAAAAAAAAATTAAAATTTATAAAAAAAAAGTTTAATCTACCAGTATTTTTAAATTATAAAACTGCCTTACGTTTAACAAAACCAGATTTAACAATAATCCTAACTCCATCTGGACTCCATGCCAAACATATAATTGAGTCTGTTAAAAGTAATTCACATGTAATTGTAGAGAAGCCAATGTGTTTAAAAATTTCTGATGCAAAAAAAATTATTCGGTTATCAAAGGAAACTAAAAAAAAGGTTTTAGTAGTCATGCAAAATAAGTTTAATCTTCCAGTTTTAAAATTAAGAGAAAATATAAAAAAAAAATTATTTGGTCGTCTGTTACATGCAAGTGTAATAGTTAGATGGATGAGGGATAAATTTTATTATAATCAAGCAAAATGGCGAGGAACTTGGAAGTTTGATGGTGGAGTTGTTTCTAATCAAGCAAGTCATCATTTAGATTTGATGCGATCGATAATGGGTGAGCCCATCTCAGTTTATGCAAAAAGTTTTAATCATTTAGCGAAAATACAAAGTGAGGATACAGCTTTAATTATATTTAAATTTAAAGGAAGAAAAACTGGTTTAATGGAAGCAACTACAGCAATGAGACCACTTAATGTTGAAGGTTCATTAAGTATAATGGGAAATAAGGGTTCCGCAAAAGTTGGGGGATTTGCTCTTAATGAAATGACCTACTCTCATTTCACTTCTGAAATAAATAAAAAAAAATACAAAACTAATCCTAAAAATGTTTATGGTTATGGTCATATCAAGTTTTATGATCATGCTTTAGATGTAATTTATAAAAATAAAAAATCAGAATTTGATTGTGATGAAGCCTATAAGACTGTAAAACTTATAAATGCTATTTACAAATCTATAGAAACTAATAAAGAAGTCTATTTGAATAAAAATATAAATTCTAAAAAGCTTGGAAGTTAAAGAAATAAATTGTAGAAAGAAGCAATGAAAAGAGTTCTTATTACAGGTGGTGCTGGCTTTATTGCACATCACACAATTAAATATTTTTTAGAAAACACAGACTGGCAGATAGTCTCACTTGATAGGTTGGATTATTCTGGAAATTTAAATCGTATATCCGATATGATGATGGAGATTGAAAAAGAACATCATAATAGATTTAGGGTAGTTTTTCACGATCTTAGAGCCGAAATAAATGAAATGTTAATCGCTGACCTTGGTAATTTTGATTATATACTTCATATGGCAGCATCCTCTCATGTAGATAGATCAATTTTAGATCCCATGATGTTTGTTTTAGATAATGTGGTTGCAACTTGTAACATTCTTAATTTTGCTAGAAAACAGAATAAACTTGAGAGATTTATTTATTTTTCAACTGACGAAGTATTTGGACCCGCTCCTAAAGGGGTTAACTATAAAGAAAGAGATAGATATAATTCAACAAATCCATACTCTGCTACTAAAGCTGGTGGAGAAGAGTTGTCTGTAGCTTTTGAAAATTCTTATGATATGCCAATATATATAACTCACACTATGAATGTTTTTGGTGAGAGGCAACATCCTGAAAAGTTTATTCCTATGACAATAAAAAATGTAAGAGATGAGGGTGTTGTGACAATACATAGCGACTCAACTAAAAAAATACCAGGAAGCAGACATTATATTCACGCAATTGATGTAGCTGATGGTTGTTTATTTCTTTTAAAAAATCAAAAAAAAATTTCTGAAATTAAAAAAGATTATGGGGGAGCAAAATGTCCTAAATTTAATCTTGTAGGTCCTGTTGAATGGAACAACCTTGAATTAGCTAAAAATATTGCAAATGCACAAAATAAAGAACTAAATTATAAAATGGTAGATTTCCATTCAAGTAGACCAGGTCATGATCTTAGATATTCTTTAGATGGAAGTTTAATGAAAAATTTAGGATGGGAACCCAAAGTGTCCATAGAGGAGAGAATAAATCAAGTTGTGAATTGGACTCTTAAAAATGATAGATGGTTGAAATATTAAGTCTCAATTTAAGTAAAAATTAAATGCCTATAAGTTTCTTAAATTTAAAAAAACAAACTAAAGATGTTAACAAAAAAATATTAAAATCTATTATCAGAAATATTGAAAATTCATCTTTTATTAATGGATCTGATAAAATCAAGTTTGAAAAAAATTTTAGTAGATATTTAGGCATAAAATATTGCCTAGGGGTTGCAAATGGGACCGATGCTTTAGAAATTGCAATTAAAACATTAAAGCTTCCAAAAAGAAGCGAAGTAATAGTACCTGCTAATACTTGGATATCTACAGCAGAAGCCGTACTAAATAATAATTTAAATTTAAAATTTGTCGATATTGATGAAACTCACAATATTTGTATAGAGGATTTAAAAAAAAAGATAACTAAAAAAACTTCAGCTATAATTGTAGTACATTTATATGGAAACCCAGCAAACATTAGTCAGATAAAAAAATTAAGCAATAGTTTATCAATTAAATTGATAGAAGATTGTGCACAGTCACATGGAGCCGAGTATAATAAAATAAAAATGGGTTCATTTGGAGAAATTTCAACCTTTAGTTTTTTTCCGTCAAAAAATTTAGGATGTTATGGAGATGGAGGTTGTATTGTTACAAATAATAAAAAACTATTTATAGAGTCAAAAAAAATTGCAAATCATGGTGGTTTAAAAAAAAATCAACATAATTTATTGGGCAGAAATTCTAGATTAGACAATATACAGGCAGGCATTTTAAATATTAAATTAACACAACTTAATAAATGGATAAAATTAAGACAAGAACAAGCTAAAATTTATAAAAATGAGTTATTTAATATAGGAGACATTAGATTTGTAAAAATTTTAAGTAATTCAAAATCATCTAATCATTTGTTCGTTATTAAAACAGAAAAAAGAGATAAATTAAGAGCTTTTTTAAATAAAAAAAAAATTTCTACCGGTATTCATTATCCACGTTCTCTACCTGAGGTACCAATATTTAGATCTAAACATTTAAGTTATTGTAAAAAAATGAAGGCTGTAAAATGGAGTAAAAATATAATTAGTTTACCTATAGGAGAACATCTATCAAATTCAGAAATACGAAAAGTTTGCAATTATATTAAAAAATTTTTCAATGATTAGATTTACAAGAATTTCTACCATCTATCCTGAAGCCTTTAAATCAATTGAAAATGAAATTAATATAAAAAAAAATTATGATTATGATAAATTATTAAAAAAAGTACTTTCATTTGGATTTGGAGAAACAGACAACTTAACAAAAGAATTAACTAAAAAAAATTATAAGTGTAATGAGATAATTCCAAATTTTTATTTACTTCAGAATAAATGGTCAGATAAATATTTAAAAAATAAAGAATATGATGATTTAATTTATGAACAAATCAAATTTTACAAAACAAATATAATTTATTTTGGAAGTTATACTTTTTTAAATAAAAAATTATTAAATAAATTAAGGGAACTAGAACACGTAAAATTAATATTAGCTTTTCATTGCTCTCCAATTACATCTACAGTTAAAGATAAACTTAAATTAGCTGATTTATTAATAACTTGTACAGATGGTTATAAAAAAGAATTAAAAAAAAGAATTAACAAAAAGACTTATAAAATTCATCATGCATTTAATTCAAGTAGAAATTTAAAATATAACAATAAAAAAAGATATATAGATATAACATTTATTGGATCATTATATTTGAAATCTGGTTTACATATTAATAGGATAAATTTGATTTTTAATTTATTAAAAAATTATCAAAATAATTATATAGCTGTAAACTTTCCTTTAAAAAACTTTTTTAATTTCGGAAATTATTTAATTAAAAGTGGAACAATCCTATCATTAAAGAAAACAATAATTTTAATTTATAAAATTTTCTATATATTTTTTAAAAGTAAGAAACCTGTGTATGGTAAGAAAATGCTTGAAATTTTAAGCAAAAGTAAAATTATGATTAATTCTCATATTGAAAATACAAAATATGCTGGGAATATGAGATTATTTGAAGGTACAGGAATGGGATGCTGTGTTTTTTCAGATAATAAAATTGGATTAAATAAATTATTTAATATAAGTAATGAAATTGTGACTTACGATAATATTCAAAATTTAATATTAAACATAAACAAGTATTTGAAAAATCAAAGTTTAATTAGTAAAATCTCAAAAAATGGTCAAAAAAGAACATTAAATGATCATAATTATGGAAAAAGAGCAAAAGTTTTAGATAAATTAATTAGACAAAATTTATAAAATGAAAAAAATTTACTCAAATTTAGATAATTTTAATTCATTTATTCCAAACTTATCTTTTTTCTTCTCTTCTAATTTTTTAACTCAGTTATCTTCATTTATAATAATCTTATTGTTTGCAAGAAATTATTCACCAGTCGAATTTGGAAAATTTACAATTGCACAAACAGTTTTTTTTTTAATTTATAGTCTTTCTTTTTCAAATATTCATTATTATCTAAATAAATCACTTTCTCAAAACTTTCAAAATAGAAGAAAAGAAATTGCATCCTGTTTTTTAATAACATTTTATACTTCAGTAACATTATATATATTATTAGCATTAACACTGAACTTTTTTTCATTAGATCAAGATTTAAAATATTTAATTTTAATAATTAATCTCATTCTTGTAGTAGAACCGTTTTCAATTTTTTATAGTGAAATATTTGTTAGAGGTCAGTTTAAATTAATTTTTAAAATTAAATTTTTTCAAAATATTATATTTTTTTGTTTAAAATATCTTTGCATAAAAAATAACTTAAGTTTCTTGTATTTATCGTTATTGTATTTTGTTGAATATTTATTTTTTGCAGCAGTAATAATTTATTATTATAAAAAAAATGGGAATAATTTTTCTAGCTTGATATTTAATAAAAAAGATACATTAAAAATATTAAAAAAAATATTATTATTACCTGTATTGTCTCTTATTTTTTTAGTTTCAATTAGAATTGATGTTTTAATGATTGGTAAAATTTTAGGAGTTGAGTATTCTGGTTTTTACTCTGCTGGTTCAAGGCTTGTTGTAATCGTATTATTATATAGCACACTTTTTTTGCAATTTTTATATCCCAATATTTCTAGATTAAACGTTAACTCTGAAAAATTTGATGATTTATATAAAAATTTGATTGCTTTTGCAGCAATTGTTGGATTTTCATTTTTTGTTGCAAGTTATTTATTTGTTGAGTTTTATTTAAACTTGTTTGGAAGTAATTTTACTATTGCTCGAGAAGCGCTATTGATTTTATCTTTTAATCTTTTGTTTGCTATTATTTACAATGTCTGGGTACATAAGAATTTTTTGGTAAATAATTATGCAAAAATTTTGTTTTTTCATGTTGTAATTATAGTTTTAAACATTGTCCTAAACTTTTATATGATTGATTTATACGGAATTAAGGGAGCTGCAATTTCTACAATGATTTCCGGAATTTTCTCATTTTTTATCGTAAACATTTCCAGTCCAAGAGAAATTTATATAATTTTCTCCTCTTTAACGTTTGAAAGATTTAACATTATTGCCAGCACTATGTTAAGAGCTATATTTTTGAAAAAAAAGCCTGAGACAAAAGAAAAAACCGATAATTGAAAAAATATAAGAATTAGAAAATTATAAGGATAGTTAAATTTAAATTTATAATAATTAATTATTTTAAAATATAAAAATGATAAGATAATTATTCCAAACAAGCCACTACATAAAAAAATATCTACAAGTAAATTATGAGGATATGTATAGATATTTTCTGAAAAAATATTAGAACCAAAAAAATAACTTAAATTAGTAGCATCAAATAAAAAAAATTTTATATAAGCAATTCTTAAATAAATAGAATTATTTAACGAGCCGTGAACTATTTTGCTAGAATTATCTAGATTTAAATAAATAATAAAAATCGATAGAGAAAATAAAATTATTAATGTGTATATGTATTTTTTTTTAAGTTGAAAAAATGAGTAAACGATTAAGGTTAGAGTGCATAAACCAAAAAATAAAATTGAGCCTGATATAAGAAATAAAAATATAATTAATAATATATAAAATAAATTTTTTTTAATATTTTTTTTAGCATAAATTTCAAAAAAGTTTTGAATAAAAAAAATGTTTAAAAAAAATAGAAGACCATGAGGGTTTATAAAATGTGAAGGGAAATCACTTTGAATACCGAAATAACTTTTTTTTGGGCCAAGTTCAGGTTGATAGTTATAGAGTAAAATAATTAATGTTATACATATATAAATTGTTAATACAAAAATAAATATTTCGCAAAACTTGTAAGAAATTTTATAAAATGAATCTAAATTAATTTTAAAATTTATAAAAATTAAAATTATTAGGGGAAAATAAATATTAAATAAATTAATTATGAAAGTACTATTCTTCTCTGAAAAAAAAAAATTATGAGGTTTAATACTAAATCGTTCGAATAATTCACTTTTATCCGTACTAAATATTAATGTTTCACCAAAAAATATATTATATAAAAATATAAAAGAAATTAACGATAATAAAAATATACTTATATTAAATTTTTTTTTATTAACAAAAATAAGATAAAAACTAAAAAGAAACAACAAACCTCTATAAAAGTATATTGTTTCAAAAAATGGTATATTTAAATAAGTTAAATTTAAATCTTTTAAAAAAATGGCAATTGATAAACCAAAAATTACATAGACTAAATATATCTCATTAATATTTAAGTTAATAGTTTTAATTATTTTGTTCAATTTATTTTTCGTGTTAAACAATTGTTATATATAAAATATTGTAAAGTTAAAAATTAAAAAATTGAAATCAAAAAAAAGAATTGTAATAATAGGAAATAAAAGCTTTATTCAAAAGAACTTTTATGAGCTTTGTAAAAAAAGATTTAAAATAAAAAAACTAAAATATTTATTTGTTAATAGTTTTCAGTTTAATCAAAATGATATTGTAATTAATTGTAGTCAAGATAAGTCCTTTTTTACTAAAAATTATAAAAAAAAAAATGATAGAAATTTAAAAATAGCCAAAATTTTATCTAGGAGCAATGCTCATTTAATATTATTAAGCTCCCGGAATGTCTATAAGCCAAAATTAGATATTATAGAAAATTCACAAATAAAACCAATTGATATATATGGTAAAAATTGCCTAAGATCTGAAATCAATTGTAGGAAAGCTTTAAAAAAATTAACAATTTTAAGATTATCAAATGTTGTCGGTATTGAGTCTATGAAAAAAAAAAGATTATCATTAATGAGTATACTCATAAGTGGAGTGAGAAAAAAACATATTGAATTTGATTATAGCTATGAATGGTACAAAGATTTAATTCCTATTAGAATATTTTGTTTATATTTAGAAAAAATTTTGTTAAAAAATTATTACGGAGTTATAAATGTAGGTAGTGGATTTAAAATAAAAATTAAAAAATTTATTAAATATTTAAATTTAAATAAAAATATTAAATTATCTATTAATAAAGATATAATAATAAAAAATGAATACTCCTATAAAATTGACAAACTTAAAAAAATTACGAAAATTTATTATTCGAGAGAACTTGTAATAAAAGAATTTAAAAATATTGGAAAATTAATTCAAAAAATTTAATGATAAAAAAAATTTTGTTAACAGGGGCTGCTGGTTTTGTAGGATCACATTTATCTGAAAAACTTTTTACGCATTATAGAAAATGTCAATTTATTTTGTTTGATAAAATAACTTATGCTGCAAATAAAAATTTTATAAAGAATCTCTTAAATAAAAAAAATGTAAAATTTGTAAAAGATGACCTATTAAATTATAAATCATTAGAAGCTCACTTAAAGGGTATTGACTTAGCAATAAATGTAGCGGCAGAAAGTCATGTAGATAATTCTTTTGGTAATTCTTTATTGTTTACAAAAACAAATACTCTTGGCACTCATTGTTTTCTAGAAGCATGTAGAAAACAAAAAGTTAAAAAAATTATTCATGTGAGTACAGACGAGGTTTATGGGGAAAATTCGAATAAACCATTTAAAGAAAATCAAATATTAAATCCAACAAATCCTTATTCTGCATCAAAAGCAGGTGCTGATATGATGGTAAATGCTTACAATAAATCATATAAATTGAACGTTATTACAATTAGAGCAAATAACATTTATGGTACAAGGCAATATCCAGAAAAATTAGTATCAAAATCAATATTTAATTTTTTAAACAAAAAAAAAATGACTATACACGGCAAAGGTAAAAACTTTAGATTTTATTTATCTATTGAAGATTTCTGTGATGGTGTAATTAAAATAATTAAAAAAGGAAAAAATAATACTATCTATAATATAGCATCTGATAAATGTTATAATATAAAACAGGTAATAAAAATGATAGCTAATCATATGGAATTAGATTTTAAAAAAAATATATCATTTGTAAACGACAGGCCATTTAATGATAAAAATTATAAGATAGATTGTAGTAAATTAAAAAAACTTAATTGGAGGGTTAAAAAAAATTTAAAAGATGACATACCAAATCTATGTGAGTGGTATAAAAAAAATAAATATCTTTTTAATTTATGAGAATTGTTTTTCTTTCTTATAGCGATTTTAAAGGAGGGGCATCAATTGCAGCTTATTCAATTTTTAAAGCAATAAAAAAAAAAAATATTTTTTTTTTAACCGTAGAAAAAAAATTTAAAAAATCTATTTCAATTTTTAGTTACTTTAAAAAACTTTGTATATATAAATTTAGGATTATAGAAAAAATTTTAATATTTTTATTTAACGAAAGAAAATTTCATCAATCGTTAAACATATTCAACACATTTATAAGTAATAAAATAGAAAATTATAACCCTGATATTATAAATTTACATTGGATCAATAGATCGATGATATCTTTAAATGAAATAAATAATCTTAGATCAAAATTAGTCTTTAGTCTTCATGATATGTGGTATTTTGGTTCAACACAGCATTATTTTACAAAAGAAAAAACAAAAGGTTTTATTTCAAAATATTGTTGGAATATTAAAAAAAAAATTATTTACAAAAAAAATGTTTTTTTTATCGCTCATAATAAATGGATGTTTGATCAAATTGTCAAGAGACATCCAAAATTAAAAAATAAAATTTATCTATCAAATAATTACCCTGTTGATACAAATTTATTTAAACCAAGAAATAAAATTTACTTAAGAAAAAAATATAATTTACCAATTGACAAAAAAATTATCTTTTTTTCAGCACAAGATATTGGTGATGAGAGAAAAGGTTTTAAATACTTTATGAAAATTGTTAAAAAACTTTCAAATAATAAAAATTTATTTTTTTTATCGCTAGGTGGTAACGAGGTAAATACTGAGATTTATGAAAATTATAAACACATAAATTTTATTTCAAATAAAAGATCATCTGAACTTTATTCATTGTCAGATATTTTTTTATGTACATCAATAATTGATAATTTACCCCTTACGATTTTAGAAGCACTTTCTTCAGGCAATTTAGTGATAAGTTTTGATAATGGTGGCGCAAAAAATATTTTGAAAAATGTTGGTTATGTATTTAAAATTTCAAATATCAATAATTTGATTAAATTAATTGAAAATTTAGACCAAAAACTAATTAATAAAAAATCAATACAGTCAAGAAAATTTGCAAAAAAAAATTTTAATAAAAAAATAATTGCCCAAAATTATGAGAGAATTTTTAAAGAAATATATAACAAAAAAATTTAATTTTAATTTTTTTTATATTTATTTAAATTAATAATAATAATTGAATAAATTACTATATTTAAAATAATCAAATAAATTGGGTTTAAAGTAAAAAATTTTAAAATTAAATTAGGCCACAATATTAAAGAAATATAAAATACTAAGGATGTTGAATGATTATATTTTTTTATAAATAGATGATGCAAATGATTTAAATCACCTTTAAAAGGATTTTTCTTTTGGCTTATTCTTAGACAGAACAATCTAAACATATCAATACCAGGTATCATAAAAAACATGAATATTTTTTCACATGATAAATTTGAATTACCAAATTTATATTCATGGATTGTATATAGTGATATTAATACTGCTAAAAAGTAAATTCCAGAATCTCCCATATAAATTTTTTTATTAAAATTAAAGATTAAAAATATGAAAAGAGAAATAATTATAAAATTAATAAAAAAATTTAATTCATTACTTTGATTAAATAATAAAAAAATATATGTCAAAAAAATTAGTCCAGAGATCCCATTAATTCCATCTGCCATATTCATACTATTAAGCATAAGTAAAATAAAAAATGGAGTTAAAAAATATGAAAAATATTTAAATACAAATGTTTTATTGGTTGTTTCAAAATATAATTCATTTAAAACAAATCTATCATCTAATAATAATAATAATAATAATAAAAAAAAAATTGAAACTAATCTTAATTTATAACTTAAATCATAAATATCATCTAAAATTCCAATCACAAAAATTGCAGATGAAAATATTAATAAATAAATATTCGAATAAACAACTTCTTTTTTAAAAAATAATAAAAAAAAAATTCCAAAAATAAAAAAAAAATAAATACCAATTCCACCAATTAACGGTGTTTCATCAACATTTTTTTTAAATAAATTTGTTCGTAGAGAAATTTTTTTTGAATTTAAATATATTGTAGTAGTAAAGATTATACCCAAAATATAAATAAAAATCATATTCATTTAATTTTTTTTGCTGGGTTACCTGCATACTTACCTGCTTTAGTAATATTTTTGGTAACAACTGAACCAGCTCCTATAACTACATTTGAACATATATTTACTGGTAAAATAGTTGAATTACTTCCTATAAAAACATTTGATTTTATTTTTGTTTTCAACCATTTTTTTTTGTTTCCTGACGCAGGTTTCCCATCTTTGAACTTATCATTAATAAACATAACACCATGTCCAATAAAACAATTATTTCCAATTTCAACTAATTCACAAATAAATGAGTGCGACTGTATTTTTGTGTTGTTTCCAATTTTGACGTTTTTTTGAATTTCGGTAAAAGGTCCGATGAAGCAATTATCACCAAATTTGGCATTGTAAATATTTACTGGGTTAATAATTTTTAAATTTTTACCTTTTTTTATTTTTATTATTTGAGATTTTAAAATTTTCATTTATTTATAATTATACATCCAGTTAATATAAAATG
>MDTG01365647.1_pt1 | contig 20336 bp, 21 predicted proteins | sample 811421 | NCBI WGS metagenome assembly MDTG01 (sample SAMN05326645, study PRJNA326480) | marine metagenome | isolation source: seawater | place: Pacific Ocean: South East | collected 2011
AAATTTGTCACAATCCCTTTTTTTGTAAAGCTTTATCCGTTGAGAAAAATTAATTTCTTCCTTGGTGGAACATATAATTTTTACCAAAATGGGTTTAATCGGATGAATAAAGAAGCAGAAAAAGTTGAGATTTTAGAAAGAGTTTTTACTAACTCTGTGGGCGTTTTTACAGGGATAGAATATATAATTAAAAAAAGGTTGTCAATTTCAATAAGTTATAAAATTCAAAAGAGAAATTATAGAAATTATCAGACAGAAACTCAAAATTTTAAGGGTTTTTATCTAAGTTTAAATTTTAAAGTGTTAAATCCAGAAAAAGCCAAGAATAGATTTAACGGCATTACTAATTGAATTAATTTTAATAGTTATTTAAAAAAATAAGAAACAGAAAGTTTGTTGTAATGGTGCTGTTTTTTTGGTTGTATAAAATTATCGGGGGTACGATTTTTATAAATAAAAATGAACTTCCAGTTTTTAACTCTGTAACTTAATCCCAAATCTAATATGAGCCTTAGGGCTTTCGATTTCACAGTGAATAATGCATCTTCTTTTTGAAAACCTTCGCCTGAGAGCATAAAATCGTGAAAAATAAATGAAGGATTAACCCCAAAATATAGTCCTAATCCTTTTGAATTTAAATATAAAGGGTTAAATATTTTGTCATTCACATTTATCCCATAGTTCAATCCATAATTAGCTTCAACACTAATTCTTTGAGTACCTAGTATCCCTTTGTATTTTCTATAAAAAAATATTTTTTGAGATATTAAAGATTGGTGATAATAAGAAGTAAAAAAATTGAAGTGCACTGCATTGGGAATCTGGGCCTCCCAGGAGGGTATATCTGCATTTATAATTTTTTTGTGATAGATATTTTGAATTTTGTCTGCAAGTGACCACTCGCCAGTAAAACCAATTTGAAATCCATATTCGAAAAAGCTGTTATTTTTTTTCCCTCTTTGTAAAGCATATTTTAAAAAGGTCCATCCGCCAAAGGGATAATCAAAATTTTCAAAGTCTTTAGAATCAGTATCTGATGGGGTATATATCTCTTGACCTAACTCCAAGGTCTTAATTTTTCTTATTGAGTCATTTTGAATTAATTTACCTTTTTCGATAAATATACCGCTAGAATAGTATTCATCTGTAAGGAAGTATAGGTCATTCTCAACATCTAGATTTAGATATCTTGATTGAGCAATTGTTACATTAGTTACTAAAAAAACGCATATGCATTTTAAAAATTGGATTATTGATTTTTTAAAAACCAAGATCTTCAAGGTCTTCATCAATTCCATTTAATTTGAAATTATTTGAATCAAATTTATCGCAATCTATTGGAATAGTAATTTTCTCAGGTGCCTCAAAATCATCTACCGAAATGCCTAAGTTTTTGTTTTCATAAACGTCTTTCATAAATAAGGCCCATATTGGTAGTGCCATAGATGCTCCCTGACCATAAGCAATATCTTCAAAGTGAATTGATCGGTCTTCACCTCCAACCCATACCCCAGTAACCAAATTAGGTACAATTCCCATAAACCAACCATCAGATTGGTTTTGAGTAGTACCTGTTTTACCAGCTATAGGGTTTGTGAATTGATAGGGATAACCAGTCACAACTGTTTTATAGGCATAATTGTTTTCATCAGCACCACTATGCCTTAACCTCTGTCCGGAACCACTTTCGGTAACACCCTTCATTAAACTGAGAGTAACGTAGGCGGTTTCTTCACTTAAAACGTCTTTTGTTTTAGGGACAACTTCGTAAATGACTGTCCCATTTTTATCTTCAATGCTCGTTACCATAATAGGTTCTACATAAATACCTTTATTTGCAAATGTACCATACGCACCAACCATCTCAAACAAACTTATATCTGGAGAACCTAATGCAATGGAAGGTACTTTAGGAAGATAGGATTTTATACCCATTTTTCTGGCTAAAGCTACAACAGGTTGAGGACCTACCTTATCCATTAATCTAGCACTAACGGTATTAACTGAATTAGCTAGAGCATTTTTTAGTGTTCTCATTTTCCCATACTTATCTCCAGAATTTTTTGGACACCATGCATCTACATTACCATGTTTAAAAGGCTCAATACAAAATAGTGCATCTGGAAGAATTTCACATGGAGACAAGCGCAACTGATCAATAGCCGTAGCATACAAAAAGGGTTTGAAAGTCGATCCAATTTGCCTTCTCCCTTGTCTTACTTGATCATATTGAAAATGTTTGTAGTTAAACCCTCCTACCCATACCTTTACATGACCCGTCGAAGGCTCCATGGACATCATTGAAGCCCTTAAAAAATTTTTATAGTATCTAATGGAGTCAAGTGGAGACATTATTGTATCTCTCTCACCAGTCCAATCAAAAACAGTCATAGGGGTTGGTTTTTTAAAAGATTCTTTCATTTCCTTTTCTGACTTACCGGTAAGTTTCATTTTTCTCCATCTTTCCGATCTTTTTGCGGATAGATTAAGCAAAGTGTCAATTTGACCTTCCCTTAAGTCTAAGAAAGGTGCTGTTGGATTTAATTCATTGGTGTTTTGTCTGAAAAATTCTTTTTGTAAGTTACTCATATGTGTATTGACAGACTTTTCAGCGATATCTTGAAGTCTAGAGTCTATTGTTGTATATATTCTAAGCCCGTCTCTGTAAATATCGTATTTCTCCCCATTTCCCTTAGGGTTTTCTTTGACCCATTTCTGTATAAAGTTTTGAATATAAGCCCTAAAGTACGTAGCAAGACCCTCTCTGTGTGAATCAGGAGTAAATCTAATATTTAAGGGTAATATTCTCAATGAATCTAAATCTTTTTTTGACAAAAGACCGTTCCTAAACATCTGGTTAAAAACAATGTTTCTCCTATCTGTGGTTAACTCTGGCCTTCGCCTAGGATTATAAAGTGATGAGTTTTTAAGCATCCCCACTAAGGTTGCGGATTCTTCTAGTAGTAATTCAGAAGGCTTTTTATTGAAGTAAATCTTTGCTGCTGACTCAATTCCATCAGCTTGATATCCAAAATCATAAATATTCAGGTACATTGCAATTATTTCACTTTTTGTGAATCTCCTCTCTAGTTTAACGGCTAAAACCCATTCTTTTACTTTCTGTATTACTGCTTCAGTTTTATTTCTGGAACGAACACCCACGAACAATTGACGAGCCAATTGTTGAGTGATTGTACTAGCACCCCCTTTTTTCCCTAAATAAAAGATAGCTCTTAAAGTTCCTTTAAAATCAATCCCTGAGTGACTATAGAATCTCTCATCCTCTGTAGCAATTAATGCATTAACAATATTTTTAGGTAATTCGGAAAAATTAATTGGAGTTCTGTTATCGTTCAAATAAAATTTCCCCAAAACAACACCATCGGATGAATAAATTGCTGTTGCTAAGTTAGTTTTAGGGTTTTCTAATTGTTCAATTGATGGCATTTCCCCTAGCTTTCCTGTTGCAGCACCAGTGAAAACAATTATTAAAAAGGAAATTGGGATTAAATACAAAATCCACATTAATAATACATATCTTGTATATTTTCTATTGCTTAACTTCTTACTCATTTAATATCCTCTCAATTGACAACCCAAAAGATACAATCCCAAATAACTTTTTATCTCCTTTTAATTGACCGATTTTTCTATTTGCCTGTTTTATTTCAAAAATATAAGGTGGTGCAAAATTTGGTTTCCATTTTCTTTCCCAAAACAATTTACTCTCTTTAACCCCCGAGAATCCTTTCCCAAGCCATTCGCCTTTGCTATTAGCCATCAAATATTCTAAGGTATCTGTTTGATATGTCTTTCGATTTGATTTTAAAGTTGCTATTAGAAAAATATTTGAAAAAGGGTAATCATTATTATTTCTGATGTAGAAGAATATATTGGAATAAAAGTCGATGGTATCATTTATTTCAAATTTAATTGATTCCTCAATATCCCAACCATTTATAATGTCTTTATCAATCCTTAGTGAATTTGAATTTGAACAGCCAATGAAGGTACTTAATATTAAAATCGTTACTGCTAACTGGATTGTATTCATTTATTTACAGTGATTTTAGTTTTTTTAAAATTTTTCTACTCACTTTTTCTCCTTTCCTTAAAGTTTTTTGCTCATTTAAAGGAAGTGCATTAATTTTTTTACATTCAATCGAGCAACACCCACTAAATTGTTGGTTACACTTCTTGCATTGTATAAATAGTATATTGCAGGCAACGTTGGAACAATTTACGTGATTGTCTGAATTCATACCACACTGGTGACAGTTTGATATTACATCATTTGTTATCTTTTCTGATAAACGGTTGTCAAAAACAAAAATTTTACCTATAAATTTATTTGCAGTATTATTTTTTTTTGCTTGGCGAACATAGTTAATTATTCCTCCATCCAACTGATATACATTTTCAAATCCTTTGTGTTTCAAAAAGGCTGATGCTTTTTCACACCTTATTCCTCCAGTACAGTAAAGTAGAATTTTCTTTTTTTTATTTTCATTTTGAAATTTATTGTCAATGAATTTTATTGAATCTTTGAACGAATCAACATTAGGGATAATGGCTCCAGTAAAGTGTCCTATTTCACTTTCGTAATGGTTTCTCATATCAACACAAATTGATTCTTTTTCGGATAAAATTTTGTTAAATTCCGGTGCACCGAGATGTTTGCCTACATTAGTTGGATCAAAATTTTTGTCAAGGATCCCATCCACGACTATCCGATTTCTTATTTTAATTTTTAGCTTAAGAAATGATTTTAGATTATGTACAATGGCAAAATTTAATCTTATACTTTTTAGAGGCTCTATTTTATTTAATTCAGTAACAAAAGAATTTAGTTTTTTTTTTGGTAACGACAATTGAGCATTTATACCCTCTCTCGCCACATATATTCTGCCTAAAACTCCCACTTTGGACCAAGATGAATACAGATAATTTCTAAAAATAACCAAATTTTCAATTTTAAAATATTTGTAAAAAGATAAAGTGAGCCTTTCTTCTTTAGACTTATCAAGGAGCTCTACACTTTCCAAATTACTTAACTTATTGTATAAATTCATTGGTTATGATTTAATGCAAATTTAAATTAATTTAACAATCTTTAAAAAGTAACTCATTTTGTTAATAATACGTTGTTTTACTAAGTTAGGAAAAGAAGATAAATTGGTATTTTTAGATAATTATGAGCAAAGATAAGTCTGCTAAATTAAAATCCTTACAACTTACCCTAGAGAAACTCGATAAAACCTACGGTAAGGGGGCTGTTATGAAGCTTGGTGATGAGGTTGTTGAACAAGTAGAGTCGATTTCATCTGGTTCTATAGGTTTAGATATTGCATTAGGGATTGGGGGGTATCCAAGAGGTAGAGTCATTGAAATTTATGGGCCTGAATCCTCAGGTAAAACTACATTGACTTTACACGCTATAGCCGAATGCCAAAAGACTGGTGGAATTGCTGCATTTATTGATGCTGAACACGCTTTTGACAGGTTTTATGCAGAAAAATTAGGGGTTGACATAAGCGAACTAATAATTTCACAGCCTGATCATGGAGAACAGGCTTTAGAGATTGCAGATAATTTAATTCGATCCGGCGCGATAGACATAATTGTTATTGATTCTGTTGCTGCCCTAACTCCAAAAAGTGAAATCGAAGGCGAAATGGGTGATTCAAAGATGGGACTTCATGCTAGACTTATGTCGCAAGCTTTAAGAAAACTTACTGGCTCTATCGCAAGAACAAATTGTACAGTCTTCTTTATAAACCAGCTCCGAGAAAAAATTGGTGTGATGTTTGGTAACCCAGAAACAACTACAGGAGGAAATGCTTTAAAATTTTATGCATCTGTTCGTCTAGATATTAGAAGATCTACACAAATAAAAAGTGCGGAAGCTGAAGTACTAGGTAACAGAACAAGAGTAAAAGTCGTTAAAAATAAAGTTGCTCCACCTTTTAAAACAGCGGAGTTTGATATTTTATATGGGACAGGTATTTCGAAAATAGGCGAAATAATAGATATATGTGTCGAGACAGAGGTGATAAAAAAATCAGGGTCATGGTTTAGCTACGGTGAAACGAAACTAGGTCAAGGCAAGGAAGCTGTGAAGAAGTTATTGGAAGATAATCCCGAGTTATTAGAAGAACTTGAGAAAAAGATAGTTGATTCAATCAATTAATTTTTCAAGATTGCTTCTTTTTCGACCGCTTTTTCATGACTTTTTAAAGGGTCTTGTTTTAATCCTTTAAAAATAACTGTCCAAACCTCATGCCTGAAACGGTTCAATTCGTTCATATTTTTAGGAGGGTGTATTTTTTTAAAGGTTTTTACTCTCAATTCCCCAGGATATCCAAATCGAGGATACCAAGGATGTTTGCGTTTACAATCTAGGAAACAAATTGGAATTATTGGGATTTGGTGATCAATAGCAATCTTAAATGCCCCCCTTTTGAACTCATTTAGAAAAATTGTGTCATCGGTATATTTAACTTCAGGGAAAATACAAATGCTATAACCTAAAGAAAGTTGTTTATCCACCCTTGCATAGACTCCCCATCTGCTTTTTTTAGAACTTCTATCAACCATCACCGCAGCTCTTTTGTATATATATCCAAATATTGGGATTTTTACTAGTTCTTTTTTCCCAACAAAAACAAAAGGGTTTTTTGAAACGTTAAACATGACAAATGGATCAAGATAACTAGTGTGATTTGCAACCAAAATAAATGATTCTCCTACAGGGAGTTTTTCAGCGTAATCAACTTTGGTGTAAAAACCTGAAAGAAATAAGATGAACGGTGACCAAATAAATCTAGCACACCAAAAAATAAAATTGTAGCCTTTAGAATGGAATGCAGAAATTGCCAAAAATGGGAATAAAAAAATTACTGGTATCGAGGCAAGTATATAAAACCATACACGCCAAATAAATAGAATTACTAATCTCATTCGATCAAATGTAAAAAATAAAAAAAATTTATTTAAAAAAATTAACTTTGTCAAAAACAATTCCAATGGCTAGAGTATTGACAGGTGTACAAAGTACTGGTGTTCCTCACTTGGGAAATATCTTAGGGGCAATCATCCCAGCCATTAAAAGATCCAAGGCAAAAGGTAATGAATCTTTTTTATTTATCGCTGATCTCCATTCTTTAACCCAAATAAAAAATGCTGAAGAATTAAGGAAGAATACTTTATATACAGCCGCTGCCTGGCTGTCTTTTGGTTTAGATCCAAAAAACAGCGTTTTTTACAGACAAAGTGATATTCCAGAAGTGACTGAATTAGCATGGTATTTAAGTTGTTTTTATCCTTACCAACGTCTCACATTATCTCATTCCTTCAAAGATAAATCTCAGAATATAAAAGATATAAACTCCGGGTTATTTAATTATCCCGTTTTAATGGCTGCCGATATTTTACTCTACGATGCAAAAATAGTCCCAGTTGGGAAAGATCAGTTACAACATTTAGAGATAACAAGGAATATTGCTTCACGCTTTAACAACCATTTTGGTGATACATTTGTAACTCCTGAAGCTGAGCTTGAACAAAATTCTAATTTTGTTATTGGGACAGATGGAAACAAAATGAGTAAATCAAAAAATAATATAATTAATATTTTTCAAGATGACGGCTTGCTTAAAAAGCAAGTAATGAAAATTAAAACTGACTCAGTAGCAATTGATAAACCAAAAAATCCAAAAAATTGCAACGTTTTCAAAATTTTTTCTTTGATTGCTGATCAAAATGATATAAATATTTTGAAAAAAAGATATTTAGACGGTACCATCGGATTTGGCGAGGCAAAAAATATTCTTTTGGATAATTTGAAAAATAGATTTAAAGTTGAAAGGAATAAATTTAATTTTTTAATTAATAATCAAGAAGTCATAGAGAAAGAACTTAAAACTGGATCTATAAAGGCTAAAAGCTATGCAAACAATGTATTAAAAAGAGTTAGACTAAAATTAGGATATAGTAAATAATCCTATAAATCGACAATTTAATTTATTATATTTAATATGTGGATTTAATTAAAAAAATAGAGGAACTATTATACCTTCATGAATGTGTGACAGTTCCTAGTTTTGGCTCATTTTTAGTTAGTAATACGAAAGCAAAAGTTGATTCCAAAGTAGGAAAATTTATTTCTCCTAAAAGAAAAGTTTCATTTAATGCTCTAATCAATCAAAACGATGGGATTTTAGCAAAATATATTTCATCAAAGAATAAAATAAGCTATCAAAATGCCCTAGAGGTAATTGATGAAAAAATAAAAGTATGGGATCAAAAGTTAAAAATTGATACTTTAATTTTCAGAAATATAGGGGAGTTTTATTTAAACCCTGAAAATAAAATGTGCTTTCAACCCTTCAATACCAAAAATTTCTCATACGATTTTTTTGGACTAGAAGATTTTGAAAGATTACCATTAAGTGAAGGTGAGTTAAAAATTACTACAAATAAAGAAAAAAACACTAAAAATATTATTATGGACAATGATAGAAAAGAAAACTTGGCATTTGAACCTGAATCAAAAGATTCAACGAAAAAAGGAAAATATAAAATAGTGGCGTTAATATCGTCCTTGATTGTTTTGTCAGTTTGCGGATACTATTTCGGAAACCAGTATATTCAAAATGAGAGAATGCGTTCAACTGAAGTAGCGCAGAAAAAAATTAAAAATAATGTACAAAAGGCCACATACGACATTGGTTCGATTGCTTCTTTAGAATTAAATTTAAAAGCTAATATAGAAACAACTGAAGATGATACCGTTTTGGTAGAACAAGGTGACTTCTACAGCGTAATTGCTGGAAGTTTTAGAGATGAAAGAAATGCTGAAATGCTTTTAAATAAACTAAAATCAGACGGATTTAATGCCTCTTTTGCAAAAAATAGTCCTTCCGGTCTGTACAGGGTAGCATACGGAAGATTGAAAACCAAAAGGGAAGCTTATCAACTATTAAATTTTGTCAAGTTTACCCTTGAACTTGATGCTTGGTACTTAATAGAATAGAAAATTATAGCCTGTAGATCCATCCCTTTGGATTTAGTGGAGTACTTGATTGAAAAATACTGAATTTAAGTTCTGTTTTACCCGTGTTGGGATTTGTAAAAACTTTACCTATTTTTTCTTTTGGTCCTAAGGATTGTCCTTTCTTAACATAAACGCTCTCTAAATTGGTATAAGCTGTAATATAATTGCCGTGCTGAACTAACACCGTAGGGTTACTCCCTTTGTAACTTAGCACAGTCATTACAATTCCTTCAAATATGGATCTAGCGTCAGCAGTTTGATTTGTGGCTATTGTAATCCCATTACTTTTTATTTTTGTTGTTCTGACCACGGGATGAACTTGTGTGCCAAAATTTTGAATTACAATTCCCTCTTCTACTGGCCAAGGAAGCTTTCCTTTATTGGCATAAAAGCTTTTACCAACTAATTTTGCTTCTGGAGTAATGCTAAATTTTAAGGGACTCGGGGATACTGATTTTTTATTAGCATTAGCAATCGCAACTCTAATTAAGCGTTCAATTTCTTTATCAAATTCAGCAATTTTCTTCTCTTTTGTCCTGATTCTGTATTCTAAATCTTTCTGCTTTTGAATTAGATTTGTAATCATCAACTTTTGGTTTTTTATTTCCTTTTGGAAGATTAATTGCTCTACCTGATTTTCCTTTATTAAAGATTCTTTATTTACTTTTTTTGAAAGTAATTCTAAATTTAATTTCTTTAGTAGGTTTGTTTTTTTAATTATGATCTCCCCTTGTTTTTTTCTGTATTTAGCATACTGGTTAAGATATTTGAATCTATTATAAGCTTGGTAAAAAGATTCTGATGAAAATAAAAACATCAGTCTGCTTTGACGACTTTTACTGTAATACGACTTTCTAATCATATTTGCATAATCATCTTTTAATTTGATAATTTCAGCTTTTAAAACTTCTATATCCCTTTGATTAATATTTATCTGCTTGGAAATAAAATTGATTTCTTGGTTTGTAACACTAATCAACTTACCACGAACTTTTATTTTGACATCCAAATCTTGGATTTCATCAAATGCTGATTTTTTTATACTATTATTAGAGAATAAAATGGTATTAATTTGTTTTATTTCTCTAACTAGTTTTTCTTTTTCTCTTTCCAATCTTTTTTGAGTCTCTTGTTGAGACAAGGAAAAATTTGTAATTAAAAAATGTAAAAAAACCAGAAAATGATATTTATTCATAGTTTTATTTTAGTGTAGCCTTCTGGAAATTTAAAAGGATTTGTTAGTGAATCTGGGTAATCTACTCTAATAAATTCTAAAATTATTACGACCAATTCACCGTTAACAAATGAGCTGACTTGTATTTTTTGGGGTACAATTTTCCCATTTATTTTTTGATATGAAGGATACTTTATGCTTAGTATGCTATTACCTCTATCTAACAAAAGAAATCTTTGTTCTCTGATCCTGAAATTTTCTGTATCAAAAAAGTATGTAGCTCTAAATTTTTCGGAACTGGTATTAATAAATACATAATACTCGGGGTTATCTATTCTCTTTACTTCAGCTTTCTTTAAATTATCAATAGGATTTCCAAGGAATATATTTTGAATATCCTTGAGCCTAAAGCTGGTCCCTAGGACTGAGTTTAAGAGTTCATAGTCTCCTTCATAATATTTTTTTTGAAATTTTTCATAAAAAAATACTTTATCGTTTGTCATGAGTAGTTTTGCTACTGGGACGAGAATGTTTGCGCTTATCCACAAGAATTTATTATCATTAATTCTTAGGTTTAAATTTAAAGATTGTTTAATTTTTTTTGTTGAAAATGTAACCCTGATTCTAGCTCTAAATAAATTTATTTTTTCCTCAGATTTTTCGAAGTTCTCGATTAATCTTTTGGCTTTTATAGATTTAATTGGTGTTTTATTTGGTAAAACAGTTAGAGATTTACATCCAATTATAAACAATAAAATAAAAAAGCATTGGTAATATTTAATCATATTATTCAGTTTGGACCCGTACTACCAAATCCCGACTCTCCTCTTTCACTCTTGCCTATATCCTCGACTAATTTCCAATTAACATTTGTAAAACCAGAAATAATCATTTGTGCTATTCTGTCTCCTGGTTTGATTTCATATCTTTCACTTGATAAATTAATTAAAATTACACTCACTTCACCTTTATAGTCTGCGTCTATTGTCCCCGGTGAATTTAAAACAGTAATTCCGTACTTAAGAGCTAGACCTGACCTTGGGCGGATTTGCCCTTCAAATTTATCTGGTAAAGATATTTTTAAACCAGTTGGAATTAGAGTTCTTTGTAAAGGATCTAAATATATTGGTTGCATTATGTGAGCCCTTAAATCTAATCCTGCCGACTTCGAAGTTTCGTAAGTTGGGAGTTCATAAGGAGACATGTTTATAACGGGTAAATCCATCTTTTTTTTACCTAAAAATATGAACTTAATCGATAAAAAATAATGAGAAAAAAAAAAAATTAAAATAAGTTATTATCCCTAATTACTTTTTTAAAGCTTCTGCACCCCCAACTATTTCTAAAATCTCATTGGTGATTGAAGCTTGGCGAGCTTTGTTATAGGTTAATTTTAATTGTTCAGCAAGCTCTGCTGCATTATCAGTTGCTTTATGCATAGCTGTCATCCTCGCACCATGTTCACTCGCAAAAGATTCTCTTATAGCCTCATAAAACATAAATCTTACTCCTTTTGGGATAATATCTTCAAGAATTTTTGATTTGTTAGGTTCGTAGATATAATCACTTAGGGTTTCTTTTTTTTCTGAATTATCTACTGTGTATGGCAATAAAGTGTCTATTGTGATAATTTGAGTAGCTGCATTTTTAAATTTATTATAAACTAATTCTATTTTGTCATATTCCCCAGATTTAAATCTTGAAATATATTTGTCGGCGACTTGACTTGTGGCTCCATAATTAAGGTTTTCAAATAGACCACTATGATCCTTAACTACTCTATTGATTTTAGACAAAACGTCATTACCCTTTTTACCAATAGTTACTATGTCAACTTCTATATCCTCATTATCATGTAGATAGTTTTTTGTCGCTTTTATTACGTTTGAATTGAACCCCCCACAAAGTCCTCTATTTGATGTAATTGAAATTAATAATCTCTTAGGAGAAATTTTTTCTCCTACCAAGGGGCTTGAATATCCAGGCATTGTATTTAAAATATCTGTGATAATACTGAATAAGTTTTCTGAGTATGGGCGCATAGAAACAATTGCTGACTGGGCTTTCTTTAACTTTGCAGCAGATACCATTTTCATAGCCTGGGTGATTTGCATCGTTGATGAGACAGATGAAATTCTACTTCTTATTTCTTTTAAATTTGCCAAGACACTATTTAAATTGAGCTACTATTTTTGAACATATTTCCTCTAAAGTTTTAAAGATTTCGTCATTTAAAACCCCCACTTTAAGAGACTCTAGTACTTTTTTCTGACTTTTATTTAGTTCTCTGATATAGGCTTGTTCAAAATCTTTAATCCTGTCAACAGGAACTTCATTTAATAAATTTTTAGTTCCTGCATATATAATAGCTATCTGATCTTCCACCTTAAATGGATCATTTTGAGATTGTTTTAAAATTTCAACATTCCTTCTACCTTTATCTATGACGTTTAATGTGGCCGTGTCCAAATCTGAACCAAATTTTGCGAAGGCCTCTAGTTCTCTAAATTGTGCTTGGTCTAATTTTAAGGTTCCAGCAATCTTTTTCATCGATTTAATTTGAGCTGAACCACCGACTCTAGAAACAGAAATACCAACGTTAATCGCAGGTCTAACACCCGAATTAAATAGGTCTGATTCTAAAAATATTTGTCCATCAGTAATTGAAATTACATTTGTGGGTATATACGCTGAAACATCTCCTGCTTGAGTTTCTATAATAGGAAGGGCAGTTAATGAACCTCCTCCTTTAACTTTAGATTTTAGCATATTTGGAAGATCGTTCATTTGCTGGGCTATTTTATCATCCCCAATAATCTTTGCAGCTCTTTCCAAAAGTCTAGAATGTAAGTAAAAAACATCACCGGGAAATGCCTCCCTTCCTGGTGGCCTTCTCAATAAAAGAGAAACCTCTCTATACGCAACTGCTTGTTTTGATAAATCGTCAAAAATAATTAACGCCGGTCTTCCAGTATCTCTAAAAAATTCTCCAATCGCCGCGCCTGACATAGGAGCATAAACTTGCATAGGCGAGGGGTCTGAAGCGTTAGCAGCCACAATTGTAGTGTAGGCCAAAGCACCCTTATCCTCTAGAACTTTTGAAATAGCTGCGACAGTTGATGCCTTTTGACCAATGGCTACATAAATACAGTAAACAGGATCACCAGCATCATAAAACTCTTTTTGATTAAGTATTGTATCTATACAGACAGTGGTTTTCCCTGTTTGCCTATCACCAATAACGAGTTCTCTCTGGCCTCTGCCTACGGGAATCATCGCGTCAATGGCTTTAATTCCAGTCTGAAGAGGCTCACTTACAGGTTGTCTGTAAATTACACCCGGTGCCTTTCTTTCAAGTGGCATATCTATTAAATCTCCTTTTATAGGCCCTTTGCCGTCTATAGGGTTCCCTAAGGTGTCCACGACTCTTCCAACAATTTTTTCGCCCACTTTAATTGAAGCAATTTTTTTTGTCCTTTTCAATCTGTCCCCTTCTTTAATTTGATCTGAAGGACCAAACAAAACAACACCAACATTGTCTTCTTCTAAATTTAAAACCATACCTTCAAGGCCAGAATCAAAACTTACAAGTTCTCCGTATTGAGCGTTTGATAAACCATAAACTCTGGCTATTCCATCTCCTACCTCCAAAACCGTACCTGTTTCTTCTAAGGTTGGAGAGATATTTTTATTAGCAAGTTCTTCTTTAATAAGTGATGATATTTCTGATGGTTTGATTGATGTCATATTTTAATATTAAATAAATGCGTTTTCTTTTTTTAGTGTTGTCTTTAATTTATTGAGACTAGAAGTTACAGAATTGTCAAACTGGATGTCTCCAACTTTTATAATAAAGCCCCCTATTAAATCTTTATCGATAATATTGATAATGTTGGTTTTGTTTTTTGATATTTTTTTTATTAGTGGTTTAAGACTTTCTTGAGTTTTATTGGATATTTTTTTTGCCGAAATTAAATAACATGTATCAATCCCTTTACTCTCTTTGTAAAGCTCTATAAATTGATATAAAATATTATCAAAAAGATATAGCCTTTTTTTTCTCACTAATATTTCAATAAGTTTTTCTAAATTCTCGCTAGTATTAAAAAGTGCCTTTAATAAAATCCTTTTTTTGGTTTGGTTTGGTATTATCTTATTTTTAAGAGCCTTACTCAAACCAGGACTACTAGAGATAATACCTAATACTTTTTCACTTTCAATTTGTATTTCCTTAAAAGAATTTGAAGTTTGGCAGAAGGCAAAATAGGCTTTTGCGTATCGTATAGCTGCAACTTGATTAATCATTTTATTTTAACTTCATCAATTAATTTTTGAATAAAATCTTCATGTTTCTGATTTTCATCTAGCTCCTTTTTAAGGATTTTTGATGCAATTTCAACTGATATATCAACTACTTGAGATTTTAAATCTTTTAATATTGAATCTTTTTCCTTAATTATCGACTCTTTAGCATTTTGAATTATTTTTTCTGATTCAATCTTTGCAACATTTTTTGCATCTTCAACAATTTCTCGACTTGTTTTCTTTGCGTCTAAAATTATAAAGTCCCTCTCTTTTTTGGCATCGTTTAATATCTTTTCATTATCTGACTTGATTTTTGAAAATTCATCCTTAGCCTTTTGAGCAGATTCTAACGAATCTTTAATAGATTTTTCTCTCTCGTTTAAAGTGTCAAGAATAGGTTTCCATGCAAACTTCTTTAGCATTAAAACGAGACCTACAAAGATTAAAAGTTGCCAAAAGAATAAACCAAAAGAAAACTCGTTAATTAATTTTTCCATTTACTTCAAAGTTTTACAGGTGTTAAAATATGACTACAATACAAACATTGCAGCAAAGCCAATTCCTTCAACCAAGGCAGCTCCAATAAGCATTGCAGTTTGAATTTTTCCATAAGCATCTGGTTGCCTACCTATAGCTTCCATAGCACCTCTACCGATACCTCCTATTCCAATTCCTACTCCTATGACTATTAACCCTCCTCCTACTATCGCTGGGATTTCCATAATTTATAATAATTTAATTAAACATTCATTTTAAATATGACCTAGTGGTCATGTTCCTCTACAGCAAAACCAAAATATAGTGCTGATAAAATTGTAAATATATATGCCTGCAAAAGTGCAACTAAAATTTCAATTATTGAAATAAAAAAAGCTAATATAAATGATAGCCCCGACCCTATAAAGTTCCTGAAAAGAAAAATCATTGAAATCAAAGTCATCATAACTATGTGGCCTGCTAAAATATTTGCATACAACCTGATCATTAATGTGAAAGGTTTGATAAATACACCTAATAATTCAATGGGGGCCATTATGATTTTCATTGGCAAGGGCATGCCAGGCATCCAAAAAATATGCATCCAATAATCTTTTGTTCCACTTACCGTGGTAATAATAAATGTCAAAAGTGCCAAACAAAAAGTTACTGCAATATTGCCAGTGACGTTTACACCAAGTGGTGTAAGACCTAAAACATTACAAAACCAAACAAAAAAGAATATAGTTAAAAGAAAACTCATAAACCTCTTGTAGTGTTTTACTCCTATATTAGGAATAGCTATTTCATCTCTTATATACACAATTAAGGGTTCGAAAAATCTACCAATGCCAGAAGAGATTAATCCATTTTTATTATAGCTTTTAGCCAAATTTCTAAAAAGAAGTAACATTAATATTGAGACGAAAATTATGCTAACAACGCTTTTGGTTATTGACAAGTCTAGGGGTTTTTCATTTAATGGAAGGCCTTCCTCATCATACTTAATCGTTCCTTTTGAGTTACTTTTATATATTTTATCATGATATAATGTGTAATAAGAATTACCTATTTCTGCGACCTCGCGTCCATGGTCAAATTTTGAGGACATAAAAAATTTGAACCCGTTGTCATAAATAATAATTGGCAGTGGAACTCCTACGTATACTTTTCTGTCTGTTTTCTTGTCTTTATAGGATAGTAATCCAAAGTAATGTGTGTCTTTAACATGATGAAGTATGTATTCTGTGATTTCTTGTTTTAAACTTTTTTCATCATGCTTAGCCTCTGTTGATAAATTTGTGTACGATATTAAATATGCAGCTAAAATGTAAAGAAATGAAATTGTTGATTTTATCAAAACTGATAATATTTATGGTCTATAAAATTAATTTTTTTAATTTAAAAAAAAACGATTTTACTTCTATTTTTTAAAAATTAATTTGGATTTACCGTGAGCTTGCTAATAAAGAAAATCATGAATGCAGAGGAGAAAATATAGGGAATCAAAAAAATACTTATTTCAAATTTATCAATGAAATTATCATGGAATATGATGGGACGAAAAATAAAAAAAAATGCGATAAGTTTAACTATACTTCCAGACAGAAAAATACCTGCTAATTGAGAGTTTTTTTTTGTCTTCAGATAAATTAAAAGAAAGAAGAGAATCGAAAATAAATAAAAAAAAATATAGGATTTATAAATCATATTGGAATTGTTTTTTGATAAATCAAAAAAAAAATTGTGGAGCTGAAACAACAAAAATAACATTGATGAATAAAGGATAACAAGTTTATTGAATGTCAATTTTATAAGAATTTTGACTGTTTGATTATGAAATATATGATAATAAACATACCGACTACTGAAGATACCAAAATCGGAACGTTAGACTCAATATTAAATCTTATTTTAACCTCTTCTCCAGATATATATGCTATATACATGATAATAGCTATTTGAAAAAACAGACTAGAAAATATCAGCCATTTATTAGGCCGTTTTCTCACGGTTTTCGACTATTGACTTTACTTCCGGGGTACTTTTCATAGAACATTTAGCATTGAAAATTGCTCCAGCTTCAACAACGAGTTTATTTATTTTAACTTCTCCTTCAATTATAGCTGTTGATTTCAAATTTAAGACCTCACTTGCATGTATTTTCCCAATAAATCTGCCTTCTATATCAGCATTTAAACATTTAATGTTCCCCTCAATAGACCCTTCTTTACCAATAACAACCTTGCCTGAAGTTGTGATTGATCCATTTAAACATCCATCTATTCTAAAGTCGGCATTGGATTTAATTTCTCCCGTTATTGTTGTGGATGCTTCTATTTTATTTGGTTGCCCGTTAATTTCACTTGCTTTCATCTTATCAAAATCAATTTATGTTTGGTTTCCAAGTTTTTTGTTTTTGAATTTCTTTATATTCGGAAGACAAAGCTACAAAATTATCTAAATTGTTTTGAAAAATTGGTAGATTGGACCATATTTTTAAAAGAAAATTAATTTCTGGATATTGGTTTTCCGTGTGAATTACAATAAAACTAAATTTATCAGTATAAGAATCTACAGAGATTTTTTTTATTCCTTCAGATCTTTTATTTAGCTCTTTAACCATTTTTTCTCTTAATCTATATAAATCTATTTCGATTGAATTTGAAAAAACAATTATCCATTTAAATTTTTTAGCAGTGGATCTTTTGTCCGTGATATTTATTTTAATACCAGCTAATATTTTTTTAACCTCCAATGATTCTCTTGAATTTGGATACTTTTCTAAAAATTTTTGTAGTTCCTTTTCCCACTCATTTATTCCCCTCAACCTCCCAATTGAATTAATTATTAATAGTTCAAATTTCAGTTCAAACCCTGTTCCTATAAGCCGCTTTCTGTACACTTTTTTATTCACTATGATGTCTAGAAATTCCTGAGACATGAATTTTTTATGCATTGATACATAAAAACTGGAGGGGTCTGATTGTTTTTTCAAATCTTGGTTTTCAATTAAATGTGAAGTATATATTGATTCAGGATATTTTCGGATCAACTTATCTTTAAACTTTTTGGCAAGCTCTGTATCTTTAGTTTGGTGAAGTCTATGTAGGTTATATAGAGCAAGGATTTCTTGATTTTCATTGGGATTCAGCTTCAACAGTTTTAATAATCTATTAACTGACATCTCTTGATTTAGAAATTTTTCTTTATACAACAAACCTGCATCTAAATAGGCTTGTTTTCTGACTTTTTTTAAACTATCAATAATTTCTGTTTTCTTAGGTAAAAGGTCAATGAAATATAAAGCTGATTTAACTTTAATTTTTTTAGTTTCAGCAATATTGTTTTTATTGAGTATTTCATTTGTGAAATTTGACATCACTGGTGATAAACTATTCCAGTTGTCCACATTTAGTTGTTTACCCCAAAGTGATTTAAATAAAACTTTACCCTGATCTACTTGATCTTTATTGTAGAAGTAAAATTTAACTTGAGAACTTTTCTGTTTTTTGAAAATACCTCTTTTGATAACTACGTTGTTTTTCTTTTGAGATTCCATTTTAATTTTTTTTTCAATATACCTATTAAAAAAATTTAATTTTTCCTTTTCATTCATTGACAAAATTGATAAGATACTGTCATTTTGAGTGATTATTTTTTCAAGGTTGATAATTCTGTCAAGTCCTTTTCTTTCTCTCTCTGTCATTTTTTTAACAAACGACTCTTTGTCCATTAATTGAATTAGACTATCTAAATATGCTCCAGATTTAATAAAAAAGCCTTTTTTTAAAAAATAGTTTGACAATTCTCTGTAATTGGCTTTTCGTGTTATTAAATCTACATTTTGTGAGCTTAATGATTTATTATAAGACGAGATTCCTAGGCTGTCAAAACCTTTATCCATATAATAACGGCCCTCAAATTGGTCGATTAAGTGTAGATACGGAAAATTTTCATAATCCCTCTTTAACTTTCTGGTAATTTTTATTGGGTTCATTTCTAATCGTCTTGTATTGATTTTTATTGCATTTAGCTTAGAATGAATCCAAAAAAGTCTAGGGACTTTTCTCCCTATATCTACTATTGAATTGTAAACTTTTTGGGCACTGTCTAACAAATTGATTTTCTCTAAAAGCTGACCATGTATAAATGTGTATCTTGCTTTTTTGGCAATATCTTTAGAAAAAACACTTGCCTTTGAGATGTACAATCTTGCTGAATCTTCATTTTTAATGTTTAAATATGCATGAGCTAAGGATGCGTTTATTTCTGAGTAAATCTTTCGAAATTTGGTTGCCTGGGGCAATAAAGCTTTTAAATTTTTTATTGCGATTTGATTGTTGCTAAGTCTAATGTTTGATTTTTCCCTCCATAGTTTTGCTTTTAAGAAAGTTTCCTTGTTATCATAAATTTTCAATACATATTCAAATGCTTCTATTGCGGGTGAAAATCTTAGATCATAATACCTTGCCTTGCCTAAAATAAAGTAAGCTTTTTGAATCTGAGAATTTTTTTGTAGACCATTAAAATTCATAGAATGTTTTTGAATTGCCTTGGTGGCTTTTTCTTCTGCTAGAATAAAGCTTGGAATTTTTTGATATCTATCTAAATTATCATCTAATAATCCAAGAGGTTCAGTTGAAATAATTTTGCCAAAATCTTCTTCAGCATTTTGGGTTATTAATAATTCACCAAAATTTAATGCTTGGTCTGCATTGAATATCACGTTGTACTTGGAATTTATTTTGTGATACTCTTTATTTAAAAACTTATCTTTTGAAGTAGAACAACTTGTTAAAAAGCTTATTATAAATAATTTTAGAGAATAAATCCTAAGAGCCTTCAATTTATATGTTTTATTATTATAGAACTTTAAAAATAAGTTTTTAGTGTTTATTTGAAAATAAACTATTCGTAATTTCACGCTTATTTTTAATATTAGATGAAATTAATATAATAAACATTAAAATGGACAAGAATTCAGCATCTGAAGCTAACTGTGGTGGAATTAAGGTCACCTTGGATTTTGAAACTTACAATGTGAAATTAGACAGCAGCAAAAGTATACTAGAAAATTTGTTGGATGAAAATATTGATGCTCCCCACTCCTGTTTGGGGGGAATATGTTCTACTTGCATTGCAAGACTGAAAAATGGAGATGCAGAAATGACTGATAACCAAATTTTAACTGACGAAGAAATTGAAGAAGGCTTAATACTAACTTGCATAGCATTTTCAAAATCATCATCTATTGAAATTGATTACGATGATGTTTGAATCATTGTCTTTTTTACAACTTCTATTATTTTGTCAGGTGGGATT
>MDTG01217352.1_pt1 | contig 20333 bp, 20 predicted proteins | sample 811421 | NCBI WGS metagenome assembly MDTG01 (sample SAMN05326645, study PRJNA326480) | marine metagenome | isolation source: seawater | place: Pacific Ocean: South East | collected 2011
CAAAAATTTAGATCTAAGTAATTCATCAAAATTTAATAGGTTTACAGGCTATTGGCAAAATATAGAAATATTAAAGGCAAATAAAGAGTTTTTAATTTCTGCACTTAGTAATAACGAGTATCTCTCTGAGGGTTTCAATACAGTAGCTAAAAAAGGCTCTACCGCCCTACATGTAAGGAGGAGAGACTATATAACATTGGGTGAGAATCTAAAAGAAGAATATTATGTTTCATGTTTAAATTATGCAAAAAAAAATATAGATAATTTCCACTATGAAGTATTTACTGATGATGAAGAGTGGGTTAAAAAAAATAAAACATTTAAAGATGCGACAAAAATCAATTCATTTGAAAACAATAAGGAGAATACTCTTCTCTCATTCTCTTCAATGATTAAAAATGAAAATTTTATTATTTCAAATAGCAGTTTTTCTCTTCTAGCTTGTTTTCTTAAAGAAACTAAAGATACTGTAATTTTATATCCTGATCCTTGGTTCAAAAAACAGGCTACTAACAAACTCGTTAGAAACAATTGGATACCTAGAAAGAATAATTAAATGGTAACTCTTCTTAATTTTAAAAGGAATGGTTATAATTCGAATTATGCCAAATGATTTAGTTAGTGTAATTATCCCCTCTTACAATAGGTTTGAATATTTGACTAATGCAATTAATAGTGTCTTAAATCAAACATATAAAAATTTTGAAATAATAGTAGTAAATGATGCTTCCACTCAGAAAGAATACTATGACAATGTTTTTGAAGATAAAGTAAATTTTGTAAACCTTAAAGAAAATGAAACACAAAAGCATCCAGGTCTTGGTCCAGGAAAGGTGAGAAACTATGGTATAGACATAGCAAAAGGTAAATATCTAGCATTTCTAGATGATGATGATTTGTGGCTGCCTCAAAAGCTTGAAGTCCAAATATCTTCACTTGAAAATAGTACTTGTAAAATGTCAAGCACTGAAGGTTATTTTGGTGATGGAGTATATAATGACAACAAATCTTACCAACTCTACAATAAAGAAAGATTCTATAAAACATTAAAAAAGAAATATCGTGGCAGTGGATTATTGAAAAGAGGTGCATTTCCAGAAATATGGGATTTAGATTTTTTAAAAATACATAATTGTATTATTACTTCAAGTGTCATGGTTGAAAAGAAGATATTTGATATTGTAGGTGGATTTAGAGGCATACCAGCACCAACCTTCGAAGATTACGATTGTTGGTTGGGAATATTACACCATACATCATCATTGTATATTGATAAACCTTTGTTTTACTATGACTCAATGCACGGTAAGGGAAGAGAATACTAAATCTAAAGTTTTGATTTTTCTATTAACTCATTTAAGATTTTTCTATAATTAAACAAATCATCTCTTGAAGAAATCTGAATTAAGTTGGGTATATTTTGACTTCTTAGATAAGAAAACAGCTGTTCAGATTCTACAAAAAAGTAATTTACTTTTTTTCCAAACGCAGCAAAATCTTTTTCAAACTTTTCTTTGTTTAATTTATAGTCATGAAAGAATTGAACTATAACAATCTTTTCCTGTAAATATTTTTTTGGAATTTTTTTCCAATAATCTGGGGTGATAATCCAAATATAATGAGAAGCTTTAATTGTATTTGTAGAGATATCATTATTCTTTTTATACCATTCTGATCTAAATCTTAATGCTTTACTATTCCCATAGCTTTCACTCAGATACACTCTTTTACCTGGGTTTTGATTGACTTTTATACTAAATAATTTTTTTGTTTTAAACATAGGATAAAACATTTTTTCTGAATTATAAATAATTATTGAAAGAAGTGATTGGTCTTGTCTGTGGTTGTCTCTACTGCTCCCAACTGGAGTTATTATTTCTTTTTTAGTAGATTCATTAAACCACCTTTCAGCTGTATTTCTAGAGTTCAAGTTTTCGTAATTAAAACCTACAATACCCCCTGTAAGATTTCTTTTTCGCCTAACTTTGTCTTGAACATTAAATTTATCTAAAACCGAAGAGTAAGTCCATTCTTCAAGAGTTCCATTACTTAAAGGAGAGTAAAATCCCGTGAAGGTTAAAACTATTCTTAAAAAATAAAGCTTTCTATTTATTTTATTTCCTGCATCAAGCCATATGACATTCCCTTTTTTTTCTTTCAATGTCTCCCAAACGATCGCACTTTTCCAGGCATACCCTCCAAGCTTTTCATGTTCATCTCTCTCTTTGAAAAAGTCAGGATATTGTGAAAACTCAAAAATCCTATATTTAACATTTTTATATTGACTTTTTAAATGCTCTTTTTGCGATTCATTTAAACCTAAATCGTAAAATATTATTTCAGTATTTTTTTCATAAATAGAAATAGATTCTATAAGCTGCATAAAACTTTCGTAAAAATATTTATCAGAAGCAGTTACTATGACTAGATCTTCTTTAAAAAAAACTCTATATTTAATTAAATTCCCAATTAGTGCAATAATTAATTTACAGATATCAGCAACTAAATAATAAAATTCTGAAATAAAAGTTATAAATTTTTTAATCTTTATTGAACTTTTAATTGCAATTAACATAAAAAGTTCAATAAGTATTTAGTATTCTTCATAATGCTTTTGTTCAGCTAAAGCAGAATTAAACGATAAATTAATATTATTTTTTAAGTCAAATCTTTTATCGTTCAGTTTGTAAACTGAACGGGCTAATTCTAAAAACTCATTATCAAATTTTTTATTCTTCTCACATATTCTAATTTGATCCTCTATTTCCCAAAGATTCATATTTACCTCTTTTAATTTAGAATAAAAGTTATTAAATTCCTCAATATTGTCTTTCTTTAATTCGGATAAAGCTTCTACAAGTAAGTTAAACTCATTTGTTATTTTCTTTAACTTATCTTGATTAGTAATTTTTGTTTTTTTTATATCTAAAATAGTTAACTTGTCTATTGCTTCTCCATAAGATATCGGGATATTAATTGTCATAATTAATTACATTCCATTTTTCACTTAATTCAAAATTACTATTTCTAACATCATGGTAATAGAGCTTAGAATGTGTTTTTACTCTTTCTACAAGATGGAGAAAGCTGCTATTGATACAGTGTATTTCTTTTGCATTGACTATAAGAGTTTTGTAATAAAACATATTGTTAAATAAATCTGAGTTCTTTGACATATAGATAATATCCTTATTTGAGATGTTGTTTAGTTCATATGTATCTTCATGTGATTGGTTATGAACCAAAATATACCCATCCTTATTTGCTGAATAGTACTTACAGAGATGTTCTTCTAGTTCCTCCCCTTTTGATTGTAAGTCCGGAATTTGAAAATAGTCAAAGGAATATTGGTACGGATAATTCAATTGCTGATAAAACCATGTATTAAATGGATTTTTTCTTACTTGTTCAAATCCAATTCTTAAAATATTTAAATTATTTTCTTTAGCATACTTTGATACGTCTATATCAGAATTGTTATTACTAACCTGAAACAATTTAATCTTGCTATTTTCTGAATATAGAAATTTAATCATTTCATAATAATGTGACTTAACAGGCAAATAAAGAACATCTAATTCTTCAGATAATTTATTTACTAATCCATTGCAAATTATATGGTCTCCTAGACCAAGATGGTGGTGAACAATGATAGTTTTATCTTTAAGTTGTTCTAATTTATAAATATTTCTATTTTTAATTAATTTTTTCTTTTTGATATATTCATTTTACTAATCATTTATGTAGTAAATATTTAATTTTTTAAGAAATACGTTTTAATTTTCTTTATTTTCCTTAGATGAAAAATTACTTTCTTTAAAATACTTCTGTATTTCATATTAACTTTTCTATATGTATCATGAAATAATCCTCTAATATATTCTTCTTTAACTTCTTCAGACATTATTATTTCATTTTTGTTTTTTTTAATTTTATCAATCCAATAAAAAACATCTAACTTTTTATTTTTGAAGGCATCCTGATCTAAAGTTGTAATAAAATCACTCAATAATTCATAAGTTATATCTTTATAATCATCAACAAATAATATAGGTAAGCCTTGTAGGTTTGAAAATGTTTGATGGTATTTTGTTATAGGTATAGAACCTGAATATAATGTTTCCCAAATTCTATGTGTATCTACACCATTCCCCCAAGGTGATAATACAAAATTGTGTAAAGACAAATTATTTACATATTCATTAATTGCTATATTAGGTGAATCGATTTGGACCCAATTATATTTTGCAAATTCTTTATACAAGAGTTCTCTTTCTTTATAGTTGGTAATTCTAAAATTAATATACATTGAGATAGTCTCATCGTTGATGTCTTTATAAATATTTCTGAAATCAGAGTATTTTAGGTTTTTTGGAGAGTATTCATTTGATAAACCGTAAGGGATGGGAACCAAAGACTCAATATCATATTCCACATTTATTGAGTACCACTTTGAAATACAACTTGGTTTCTTATTATATATTCTTTTTGTAATCATCTCATCTGTTTGATTTGTTAAAAGTATTAAATTTTTCAATTTTGAGATTTTTCTTAAATCAGAAAATAGATTGGGCAGGAAATCTGTGTTGCAAAAAATAATATCATTTTCATTTAAAGTAAAATCTGTTTGCTTGTAAGTTGTCATTGAAGGAGAATTGAAATAAATTCTATGTTTTGAGTTTTGTATGTCTTTATATTCATCAGTACTTATATTCTCTGCATATACAATTTCACAATTTCTTGCAAAATTGTAGCTTGATAAGATATTATTTTTATTTAATTCTTCAATATACAGATTCTTCATTACTTTTTATTTGATTTTAATAAACTAACGAATACATCTATTACAAATCTAATTGGTTTCTTTATAAAGATAAACCTAAACGTGACTATACCTAGAAAAAATCTCAAAATAGCATCGGGTCTCCAGGTGTTCACAATATGATACTTATTGTTATTTAATTTCATGTGCTGATTTTGATAATATCTAGACTTTGGATTAAAAATTCCTCTAATTGACCAGGGTTTGTAGCTCCCTACATAATGAATTAAACTTATTTCATTCTTTTCGCTTTTAGGTGTTCTATCAAAAAAATCATCCTTTGTCATAAAAAGGTTATAATTTAAGAACTTGGTTAGTTCAATATATTTACCATCAAAGTATGAGTTTAAAACATCTTGATCCCAGTAATAAACGTTTTCTTTAATCCTATTTAATTCATCAAGTAACTTTGATGAGATTGAGTTCGCTAACCATTTTTTATAATTAATAACCATTACTCCAGCATTAAAATATTTTTTACTGTTAAGATCTAATCGAAAATTTTCATCATCAAAATTATCATCTATAAATGTTTCAGTCTTAGAAGATATTAAATAATCAGATTCTCCAATTAACTTTATTTGTTCCCTTAATTTATCTATAGGAGAACTGATACAAATTATATCTGCATCCAAATAAGTTAAAAAATCAATATCCTTTGGTAGGTATTTCTCTATAAAAAATCTATAGTATGTTGCTTCTGACATATGGGTTTTAAATACTCTAGGAAATGTTTCAAGCATATATTTATCTTTAAAGTGAAAGATTTCTATTTCTCGAATATTTATATTTTCTTTAATCCCTTCTAAATAAGAAGAAAAAGTATCTGGATTTTTATGAATAATATATATGTTTATTTTCTCTGAAATATTTTCCAAAATTGAAGTTATCGAATTATTTGCTTGAATATTGTAATTTTCATCAAAACAATATACAAAATTTATATCTTGTTTACTCATAAATCCTATTCACGCTGTTAGCTCTAAGGTTAATTTTCTTTGAGATATAGTAAATAAATAATATAGTAAAAATAAACTTGTCAATTGATATATTTGTTAGTTCAAATAATAAATTTTGGAAATCTTGATTCTCAACTGGCAATCCAAATTTATTTAAAAAAGAATTTAATTTGTCTGTGCTAAATCCCATCAATAATATCTTAAATACTATTGCGCCTAAAAAACTCGTTGTAAATATTATTAAATAGCTACTAAAACTAACTAACGAGGAAAACAAGCCAAAGAGATAATTTGGCTGAGTATATGGCTCTAGATTACCAAAAGAATTAATCGCTTGTTGTAAAGCTGTGGCTTCAGATGTTTCAAAAAATAATATTCCCAATAATCCAAAAATTGAAAAAGAAGTCAAATAATAGTTGCTAAAAGAATATTTACTAAAGCTGTCTGAAAAATATATAAATATTGAAACAGGAATTAAGGAATATAAGTATCTATATCCATATGAAGAGGCTGTTGAAGTCCAAATAAAAACAGTTGAGAAAACCTGGGTGAATGAAAAAAATAATAGGACTTTTAATAGTAAATTGCCTTTAATCCTTAAAATAAATATCCATACGTAAATAACAGAAATAAATATTATTGGAGAAAACCAAAAGATACCAAATTCTTTACCAAAAAGAATTCTGAATAAATAAATAAAATTATTCTTTAAAAATAAATTAATATTACTGAATGTTCCTAAAAAAATATCAATCTTTTTACTTGCATCACCATATATAACATTAGGGTTAATAGTTGTTATACCATAAACCTTATAGTTTAAAAACATAAAAGCCATAAAGGATAAAAATACCGATAAATAAAAATTGGCTTGTTTAGTTAGTTTTATAGAGTTGTTAAATTTATTTGGGAATAATAGTTTTAGGATTAAAGGCAATAAAATTATATAATAATTATTCCATCTTACTAAAAATGATAATAAGACAGCTAGTGGAATTAAAAAAGAATATATTTTTCTTTTACCATTTTTATCTAAATAAAAATTTGCTGATAAATAAAATATTAACGAGATAGTAAATACTTCATATACATGCGTCATGCTGTATCTTTCAAAAGCAAAATAAGGTAGCCCTGAACCTAAAAAAATAATTAAAATAAAATAAATATTTACATTGACACCTAAAAGTTTTAATACTTCATAAATTAAAAATATTGAAAGAAAAAAATAAAAAACAGGAGTTAAAGAGTATAACAATATTTTATAATTCAATAGGCCATTAGGATCTATTTGAAATAGATTAAATAAAGTATTATCAATTAAGTTTCCAATTAATAAAAAAGGTGCTGACAGGAGACCAGTCCCAATAAAGCCCTTGGGAGCTATTTTGTTATTTTTATTATATCTTTTAGTTTCAAAACCTTTTAGTTGATTAGAATAATCGAAATCAAAATCAATTACCAAGCTTTCAGCATGAGAAAAATAATCATGATCATCACCACAACATAATGGTTTTTCAATAAACCTATAATCTGATCTGAGAAGTAATAAAAACAATAGAATTAAAAAAAAGACTAGGCTTTTTTTATTAATTATTTTCATTCTAATTACTCATTCTGAAAACATAATATCTATTGAGTGAAAATCTTAATATATAAATTCCAAATCCAACTATTAAAAAAGCTACAACATTTAATTTAAATATATCTAAAAGAAGAGTTGAAAAAATATATTCCAAGACACCTAAAGAGGTTGATACTAAAACAAATCTATAAAATGAGTTGGGATTTTCTGATTTAAAAACAAATTTCTTTTGAATAAAAAAACTATTTAGAGAAACCAAGAAAAAAGAAAGCCAGAAAATTATTGAATAACTAAATGTAAGTAAATCAGTAAAAATATAGATCGAAGTTGATCTTAATGTGACACTTAGAAAAGAATTTGCTTGATATTTAAAATAAAGAAACATTTTTTTATTTTTATTTTCCATTATTCAATTATATTTATTATATGGCAAATGGGACATATAATATATGCATACCAATCTTCAATGAGGCTGAAAATGTTGAGGAACTAATTGAGAAGTTAAATAATTTCATAAATCATGAAAGTACCAAAAACAAATTCAATATTGTTTTTTATGATGATGGTTCAACTGATAATACAGTAGAGAAATTAAAAAAATATACTGAAATAAAGGTAATTGAGGGAAGAGAGAACAAAGGCTTAGGTCATGCAGTAAAGAGCCTTCTTGATTTTTCTATTAAAGACGGTGTTGACGGAATATTTAAAATTGATGGAGATAATCAGATGGAGATTTCTGAAATAAATAATTTTATTAGTCATGAGAAATTCAAAGATAGTGATGTAATTTATGGAAACAGATTTAATTCAAACTTAAATTACACTATGCCAAAATTCAGAAGACTAGGGAGTATCTTTTTTAAATATATTTTAAAATTATTTTCAATAAAAATAAGTGACCCTACCAATGGCTTTGTGTATCTAAGCAAAAAGTTTTTAAGTAACTACAAAATTATTGGAACCTATAATGTTGCCCAACAAATTTTACTTGATGCTCAAATAAGAAATCTTACTATTAATGAAGTAGATATAACTATTAATTCAAGATCTGTAGGAAAATCATTTATAGGACTTAAATACCCAATAATTGTAATTTCAAATCTAATTGCTCTTCTTGTTTACAGAAGAACTGTTAGGTATTTAATATCTCCAGGGTTGATAATCTTTATTGGAGGCATAATTTTACTTATAATAAATATAGTAAATTGGGCTTTTGGATATAAAGATACAATAATCTCAGATGACATATTGATTTTAATGATAATTGTTGGAATTCAACTTTCAATCACAGGTTTTTTACTTGAAATATATAAAAATCAAACCAAAAAATGATTCTATGGTTTTATTACTTTCCAAGAAATTGCATCTGAATCAATAATTTCATATATCATAGATAGAGCCCATAAAAGTAAAGTCGTGCCATGAATATCAGGCACTTTATTGCCTTTCGTAATTTTTAATCCATAATAATGAACTTGGCTTTTATTTTTATAATAAGAGAAACCTCCGATGCCATAAAAATAATGTTTCTCAATCAGAGCAATCTGATTGTAAAGAAAATTCTTTATCTCTTCTTCCTTATAGTTTGTTTCTTTATGGCAACGATATAGGACATATACTATATCAACTAAGTCACAACCCTCCTGTGAAGGGTTTTTTTGAATACAGAGGTCAATTAATTTTTCTGGATAATGTATTGGTTTTTCTAACCAATCAAGACCGGTAAGTACTTTCATGCAACCATTTATTAATTCGTTTCTTTCTGGTTTAGAATATCTATAATATGAACCATCATCTTTGCTTACAATAGAATCAATAAATTTTCCTAATTCTTTTGATGAAGATAAAAATTCATTTTCATCTAATTGCGTTTTTGAAAAAACACATAAGGCTGAAAATTGTGCTCCTGCAGACCAAGGTCTTTTCCAATTTAAATTTTCTAAGAAATTATTTATTTCATTATTTTTAAATGGGAAATCCAAATATTTGCTAATATTCTTCGCTTCAACCTGAAATAAGGTAGAAATAGCCTGTTTGCTTTCTGCTCTAATTCCATCATTTTTTATTTTTTTGTCATTATCAAAACTATATAAAGTAGTTAAATTAAGTAACTTCTTTACTAATTTTTTACTTGTCCTAGAAAAATCTAGACTAGTAAAGCCTCTCAAGTAGTTTTCATCAATAAACGAATTATCCGGATATCCGCTGATATTTTTTTGAAATGAATTAATATGTGTAATCCATCCTTTTTTCTCTTCGTTACTTAATTGATCCCATAAACCTGTTATATAAAAAGACTTTAGCGCTAAACAGCTAAATCCTAAATTTAAATTTTTTCCATTTTTTAATAGACCATCTTTTGCTGGAAAAAAATGATACCGATTTTCGCTATCTTCTAAGGACTTTAAATAATTAAAAACATTGTCTTTTAAGTCATTTTCAAATTTTTTAATCATAAGTTAATTTGTAGAGTTATTCTTATAGAGCCCAACCATTCTAATTTTGCTCATTTGAGTTAATGAAAAACCATTTTGAGATAATATCTTATTTACCTCGACAATCGTACTTTCTTGTTCTATCCCTCTTTCATGCCCAAAATCTACAGATATATATTCAATTATTTTAAAAATACCCTTTGCTCCTTCTATGACTTCTGGCTCATAACCTTCTGCGTCAACTTTAAGCAACTTAATTTTCTTATTGTCTTTTATTATTGAATCTAGCCTAGAAACCTCAACTTCTTTAACTTGAGAGACCCCAAAATCAACAAATGAAGAATTGCCTCCTGTACTATCAATAAATAAGTCCTTCGTCGCGTCTGTATCTGATAATCCTATATTATATAAAATAGAATTTTCCTCAGAATTATTATATTGAAGACAATCAAATATTTCTTTATCTGGTTCAAAAGCTATATATTTCAAATTTAATCCTTTCTCTTTTAAAGAAATGTTTAGCTCACCAATATTTGCACCACAATCAATAACAGTTTCCTCGTTGGAAAAATTTATTACATCTAATAAGTAAGCATCTCTAAATTTTTGAAGTTGTGCATCATATCTATTTACTAGTCTTAATACCCTCTTATTAGTAAAGGCAACTTTTCTACCATCTTTAGATTCCTTAATATAAAAATTATTCTCATACAGTAACCTTCCATCATTTCGATAAAATAAGTTAATAATAAAGCAAAATAAGTTTCTTTTTGTAAATAAAACAATAAAAGAAATAAATTTTCCACTTATTATCAAAATAATTTTTTGAAGAAAATTCATTTTATTTAAGTCTTTATTCCTTAAAAAAAATGGAGGAAGGTTGATAATATAGTTGTTTGAGTTGTTCACTATATATATGAATATAGTAGATTTTTACAATATTTGAAAAACAATGATAACTTTTTATAGATGTATTGTTATTATATTTTTATATATATGAGTAAAGATAAAAAAATTAAAGTATTAGTAGTGGGAAGCAATGGACTAGTTGGGTCTTCAGTAGTAAGGGTTTTAAGTGATACAAATAATAACTATGAAATTATTGCTTCTAGCAGAGACGATACTGACTTGTTTAATGTTGAACAGACAAAAAATTTAATAGAAACTTCTAGGCCGGACATGCTTATTATTGCCGCAGCACGTGTGGGAGGTATAGTTGCAAATAACACAAAAAGAACAGAGTTTATATTAGAAAATCTAAAAATAAATATGAATCTTTTAGAATCGTGTATCCCATATCCTGAAATAAAAATAATTAATTTAGGCAGCAGCTGTATTTACCCATTAGAAGCTAGTGATCCAATTAGTGAAGATAGCTTTATGACTGGGAAATTAGAACCTACAAATTCTCCATATGCAATGGCGAAAATAGCAGCAATTGAAATTGGTAGGTCTCTAAATACACAATTCAACCATAATGTAATTAACTTAATGCCAACAAACCTTTATGGACCAAATGATTTCTACTCTGAAACAGACAGCCACGTTATACCAGGCTTGATATACAGAATGCATAAAGCGAAACTTGAAGATGTTGAAAAATTTAATATCTGGGGAACTGGAACTCCATTAAGAGAATTCTTATATGTTGATGATTTGGCTTTGGCAATAAAATTTGTAATTGAAAATGAAGTAAATGTTGATTTGTTAAATATTGGAAGTGGAGAAGAAATATCAATTAAAGAGCTTGCCGAGAAAATACAGACTGTAGTTGGATATAAAGGATATCTAGAATTTGATAAATCTAAACCTGATGGAAACCCAAGGAAACTACTTGATTCCTCAAAAATAAATGAACTTGGATGGAAAAGTACTACAAATTTAGATGAGGGTCTAAAGAAAAGCTATGATTGGTTCTCAAAAAATATAACTTAATTTATTGGATATTCCCAAGTTGGGCTTAATAAATTTTCAGAAAGTAAAATTTCTTCTCTTTTAGCCAAATTAATATCATGTTCAACCATCATTTGAACCAATTCTTTAAAACTTGTCTTGGGTGTCCATCCTAAATTCTTTTCTGCTTTAGATGGATCTCCTAATAAATATTCAACTTCGTTTGGTCTGTAATATTTTTCAGAAGTAAGAACATAATCTTCCCAGTTTAAATCTACTGCTTCAAAAGCTAGCTTTGCAAATTCCTTAACAGTGTGAGTTTCTCCTGTTGCTAATACCCAATCATCTGGCTCAGTATGTTGCATCATTAACCACATTCCTTCAACATAATCGCCGGCAAACCCCCAGTCACGTGATGCGTCTAAATTGCCTAAAGTCACCTTAGATTGTATCTTGTGGTATATTCTACCAACTGCTTTTGTTATTTTTCTAGTTACAAACGTCTCTCCTCTCATTGGAGATTCATGGTTAAATAAAATCCCATTAACAGAAAATAAATCATATGAATCTCTATAAATTTTTGTTAAATCATGTGCAAAAACCTTTGATGCAGCATAAGGGCTCTTTGGCTCAAAAGATGAATCTTCGTTTAATTTTTCTTTTATTCTACCTCCATACATTTCTGAAGATGATGCTTGATAGTATTTTATTTGCTTCTCACTATGTCTTATAGCTTCTAATAAAGCTACGGATCCTAATGTTCCTGTCTGTGTAGTAAATGCTGGATTTTTAAATGATACTCCAACATGAGACTGAGCAGCTAAATTGTATACTTCATCAGGTTGTAAAGTATTGATTAAAGTATTTAAAGAAGTTGAATCTAATAAATCTGAAAAATGAAGTTGTAATTGTTCGCTTTCTTGGTATTGAGATATCAACTCTTCTATTCTTGAAGTATTAAAAGTAGACGATCTTCTAATTGTTCCATGGACGGTGTACCCTTTTTCAAGCAACAGTTTACTTAAATAGTAACCATCTTGACCTGTAATTCCTGTGATTAATGCTGTTGACATATGTTTAATATTATATATCTAATAGTAATTAAATATCTTCTACTTTTCTATTAAGAGATTCTTGTAAGTGGAAGAAAATACCCAACATAGAGTAAAAAATAAAGGGAAACTGAACACCTTCCATTGTAATATCTAAAGATGAATTAAGCATTATTGGAATGTAGTAAAGCAATATTTCAAAATTATTATTTTTCCTATGCCAAGATTTTATAATTGATAAATGAAAATAAATAAATATTAAGAGTTGAATTAGACCGCCTCTCGCTAAAATATTTATAAAATAATTATGAACATTTTCATTTAGACCGTCCCTCCCAAGCCTTCCTGGAGCAGAAGGGTCAAGCATCACGGGAATAATTTCGTTATACCCATAACCTTTCAAAATAATACCCTTATTTCTCATATCTTCTATAACGTCTTGCCAAATATCTAATCTCCAATTAGTAGTGTTGTCATGGGAAACAATCCTCCCATTCTCAAAATAAAGTGATAGAAATGCCTTTCTTGTATCATGTTTTTTTGCAATTTTTTGAATAGTTTGATCAAGAGGCTGAACAGTTTGCTCTCCTATACCAGGATTGAAGTTAAAATCTACTCCTCCAACATTGTATGTTGAAGCAGTAAAAACAATCCCTCCTATCAAAATAATTATTACTGATATCTTAAAGTTTGAAATGAGGTACCTTCTGTTATAAATAAAGATTCCGAACAAAAATACAAGTGCAGAAAGAAAAGACCCCCTGCTCATTAAAAGTAATAACGGCAATAATAAGGAGATTGAAACGACTGAATATAATAATTTATAAAATTTATTATTTTCGACTTTAAAATATAAAAAATTAATAGATACAAGAGCAATCATGATATCGGATGCTTTGTTAAAAGTAAATTTATCTGAGTATTTAATAAAAAAGTCCATAACAAAATTTGGATAATAACCTGTTGAAAAAATGTAGTGTACAAATGGTATAAGTAAAACTGGAAAAATTAAAAAATCCATAAGTTTCCTATATCTATTTATATCCATAAAAACAGTAAAAGAAATAAAGAAAATTGATACAGTCCAAATATATGAACTTGACTTAAATGTATAAGCTGAAAAAATATCTGTCTTATATAGAAAAAGACTTATAAAGAATGTTAAAACTATAAGAGTAAGAAAATTTAAAGTGGATGAAAATTGATTAAGTTTTAATAAATGTATTTTATAAAATCTTAAAAAAATAAAAAGAAAAGTTGCTAAAAAACCAACGGCTACAAGAAGCTTTCCTAACTGTTGCCCAAAAATCATAAATCCAATTATTGACCTATCAAAAATGAAGACAAGACCGATGAAGAGAGAATAAAGAATTACTGAAGTGTCTTTTGCTTTAATTATCAAATTATTCATAATTTTATTAAATCTAAGAATACACTATAAAATATAATATAAATTAATTTTCTAACGATGTATGTAAATTTGAAGAATAAACTTAATAAAAAATAGGATTTAATTTAAATACTGTGAACACTAATAAAGTAACATTTGTTTTCTTGTCTGATAGAAAAAAAAGAATAGAGGGTGATGATCCTTATGCGAAAGAATTCTTCTATGCTTACCATTACATTAAAGACAACTATAAAAATGTAGAAATTATTGAATTAAACGATTCTAAAGATTCAATTTTAGATAAACTATTTAGAAAACTAACAGATTTGCCATTCTTTAGTTCAAAGATTATAAACAGAAAAAATTTCAAATCATTGCTTGAAACTAAGATATTAATATTAACAAATCAAAGAGTTGGTTTTTCTACTCTTCCCTTGTTACTAATATTGAAAACCTTAAAAAGAATTAGAGTAAATGTTTTTATTATGGGCTTGTTTGATAAAAAAACCAATTACAAAATTAAAGATTTTTTCAGATCAATTTTCATAGGAATATTCATACTTTTTACAAACAAACTAATCTTTCTGAGTAAAGGTGAATATGAATATGCCTCAAAAAAGCTACCATTGTGGAAGAAAAAATTTATATTTATTCCTTTTTCTATTGATACAGATTTTTGGAAATTTGTAGAAAAAAATAATAAAGATAAAGAAATATTATTTATAGGCAATGACGGCCAAAGAGATTATAAATTTGTATTAGAACTTGCAAAATACCTTAATGATTTAAATTTTACATTTGTAACAAATAAAATTATAGCTGAAGATATTTCATCTAAAAACGTAAAACTCATACAGGGTTTTTGGGGTAATGATAATTTTTCAGACCAATTTATACATAATCTTTACACTTCTGCAACAGTTACCATAATCCCAATTAAAGAAAGTCTCCAACCTTCAGGACAAAGTGTCGCACTTCAGTCTATGTCTAGTGGAACTCCGGTTATTATCACAAAAACAAAAGGTTTTTGGGCACCAAATGATTTTAAAAATGAAGAAAATATTTTATTTGTTTCAAGTAATGAACTTATTGAATGGAAAAATAAAATTGAATTAATAATAAACAATAAAGAGCTGAGTCAATCAATATCCTATAAAGCAAGAGAAACTATAGATAAGGCTTATAACTTAGATATATTTTACAAAAAGTTAAGTGAAATAATTTAAAATTTACTTTAGTTTTTCTAAATTTCGTAGCTGAAAATTTCTCTTTATATTAAATAGATAATTTTTTATAAAACTAGTTTTTGGGTCTATGTTTCTTGTATCTAAATACTTTTCCTTATCTTTAAGCATATTTAAAAATAATTCTTCATATTCTTTACTCATGTTTAAAGAATTGAATCTGTAATCTTTAACTTTTAATATATAATCATCGTACTTTTCAATCATTTCACTTAATTTGATTTCAAGATTATCAACATTAAATTCAATTCCATATTCTTCACAATACTCTGGCATTCCACCACTATTTACATATAGCAAAGGTAAGCCACATTGAGCTCCTTCTATATGATGATTTCCAGATGGTTCATTTAAAGACCCCGTAATATAAAGATGACTATTTTTAATTTCTTCAGCAAGCTCTAGTCCTGAAAGAGGAGAGATAACTTGTGTATTTTCAAAAGTAAATTTCTTTGGCAAATTTCCAATATATGTAAAGTCTATTTTTTCGTTCCAATCTTTTTGTTTTAAAAGATTATCTAATTTTAAATAAACATCGAATCCTTTGTTCCAGTTTGCTCCCCAGTGGTGAGTAACTAATCTTAATTTAGATTTCCTATCCCAAGGTGTAAAGTCTTTGTTGTTAAATATTTCATTATTTGCTCCAGCCAAAATAACTTTGTTATTTTTTTTATTGAGGCCTTGGTCTAAGTATAATTTCATTAACCACTCACTAACGAAAACTGTTTGATCTGCTATATTATTTGCACCTATGAGGTACTTATTTACAAAATTTGTTCCTTTTCTTTCATCACATTCATTTATTCTGTGAACAATTAAGGTGTCTTTTTTTACATGTTTGATGTAATCCATTACATCTAAATGAGTGAAAGCTGAAGACTCTGAAGTCCTTCTAGGTTCAGTTATAAGAATTAAGTCAATGTCATCATCTAAAAGATGGTTTATAACCACATGGCCATTGGCTCGTAAATATTCAATTAAATTTTTTGCAAATAAATTGCCCCCTCCCCATGGACCTTCTTTGATATTTGTTCCAATACTAAATTTCATTTAACCTACTAAATAAATTTCTAAACTCTTTGAATCCTTCGGGAATGGTATATTGTAATGATTTATTATATGCAAAGTCTACATCAGGCTTAGCATTTTTAAAGTTGTCCATATCAAATAATGACTTACCTGGAAGAATTTCTTCAGCGATCCCAACCCTTGTTGAGATTATAGGCGTTTTAGTTAAACCACATTCTACAACAGACTGCGGTCCTCCTTCAAACCTAGATGAAACAATATATAAATCTAAGCAATTATATAAATTATTGATCATATCAAAATCGGCCATTTCAAAATAATGGAAAGGAATACCTAGTTTTTTAAAATTATTAATTAAATAATTTCTTCTCTTGCCCGTTAAAACAACTTCAAGATTACTTTTATCTTTAATCATTTCAGTAATTATTTCTAATAATTGATCCGGTCCTTTTGATAGTTTCGGACTTATCAAGTCGGACCCTTCAGTGTCTCTTTGAAAAGAACCAATTAGAAATGCTTCTTCTTTAAAGTTAAATTTTTTTCTTAAGTTTTTACTTTCTTTACTGAACCAAATATGTTGATTAACCCAAAATGGTATAGATGTAATTTTTTTATTTGTAATCTTTAAAAGCTGTCTTTTAGTTGTATTTGAAATTACATGATATTCATCAACAAACTTATCCCTTTTGAAAAATTCACTTTTTTCTTTTGGACCAAATTTTTTTTCATCTATGTGATAAATTGAACAAACAACCTTTTTATTTTTTAAATGTCTTTTTGGAATTTTCCTCCAGGTCCAAGGAGCTATAATCCATATTATTTCAGATTCTTTAATTGATTTTGTTGTAAAATCTTTATTGTATTCCAACCATTCATCTTTAAGTCTGTCAACGACCCACGATTCGTTTAATGAATTTAGATATATTTTCATCGGCTGAAATAATTATAATTTGATTAGGGTTATTGTAATGAATCAATTAATAAAGTTGGCTTTTATATGTACATCATATATGTAGGTGTAATATAATTTAAAAATGAAAACACATAACTCATGAGTAAGCAAAAGATACTAATTACAGGGATTACTGGTCAAGATGGAATATTTTTAACAAAAAAATTGTTAGAAGAAAATAATAATATCCACATATCAGGATTCTCAAGAAATCCTGAAACAAAACAATTCTATAAAAAACTTGAGTATTTAAACAAAAACCTTGCTTTAGAAAACTTAAACATAGTAAATGTAAATATTTCAAATTTTTCTGCAGTTTCTGATTTTGTTAATCAATTTAAACCAGATTATGTATATAACTTATCTGGACCAAGTTCGGTATATGATTCTATAGAAAACCCTGTTAACACATCTTTAGAAATGACTACAAACTTTTTGAATTTGATTAATGCATTAATTCTAAATAATAATTATTCTAATTTTTTTCAACCATCAAGTTCAGAAATGTTCGATCATGATACATCTGGCAGTTTAGATGAAGAGAGCGCTTTTAACCCTCGTTCTTCTTATGCTCTTTCTAAGTTCTATATTCATAAGTTTATTGAAATACTTAGAGAAAAATATGAATGGAAAATATCTAATGGAATATTATTTAACCATGAATCAGAATTTAGAGTGGAAACTTTTCTCATAACGAAAATCATTAATGGTGCCATGGATATCAAAAACGGAAATAAGGATGAACTCAGCGTTGGAAGTTTAGAGATGACAAGAGATTGGAGTTTTGCTGGAGATATCGTTGAAGCTATGCAACTATTAGTTGAGCAAGGAAATAATTCAAACTATGTATTGGGTTCTGGAGTTGGAAAATCAATAAAGGATATTGTAGAGTTTGTTTTTGAATATTATAAGCTTGATTGGAAAGATTATGTTAATGTTGATGAAGAACTTTTAAGAACAGGGGATCCATTACATATTGTATCTAACCCTAAAAAAATATTGAATGATACAGGGTGGAAAACAAAAACAAGCTTCGAAGAATTACTAACAAGATGCATACAATACAATCAAAAAATTAAGTGATTTTAATCGGATCTATGTTTCTTTTTACACAATTTGCATAATATTGTTGCTCTTTTTTAAATTTCGTTGAAATATTATTACTAAAATTTAAATTGTACAATGGTGTCTTAATTATTGATACCCTATATCCTTTTTGTAAAATATCACTCATTAATTTGTAATCCTGAGAATAAATAAATCTCTCATCATAACCTCCAAGATCGCTCAACACAGTCTTCTTAATAAATAATGTTCCATGAATAAAAGGGTTTTTGTACTTCATTATTAATTTTATTGGAAAAAAGTAAGATAATCCTGGGATTACTCTTCTATGCCCAATTATATTGGAACGAGCCGAACATCCGTCCAATTTATTTGATTTAATAAATTCAAACTGCTTTTGTATCCTTTCAGGCATGCTTGTATCATCTGCATCTTGTCTGGCAATATAAGCACCCTTGGAGTGTTTAAGAAGCTTATTTAATGATTTTGTTAAACCTATGTTCTTGTTATTTCTAAATAAAAATATATTATCATTTGTTCTTGAATAATTTTCACAAATTTTATATGTATTATCATTGGAACTATCATCAACTATAAGTATTTCTATATTTTCGTATGTTTGATTTAACATGCTGTCTATTGATTTCGAAACAGTATCTTCAGAGTTATAAGTACTCATAATAAAAGAAACTAAGGCTTTATTACCCTTCATCTGATACTCTTTGAAATTGATCTAATAATTTTTGTTTGTTCAAATAACTTGATATAAAATCAAAATTTTCTTTCCCAGTTTCAAGTATGAATTCTTGTTTTTTTATTAACTCTAATTTTTTCTTCAAATCATCATAGTCAAATTGATTAAATGATAGTTTGTAATCTTTAGGAAAATATTCTGACACACCACCTGTTCTTGGAAATATTGATGGAATCCCCATAGAAGAAGCCTCACATAACAACATAGGCTGACCCTCGTATAATTTAGTTACTGTTACAACGGCTTTGGACTCGCTTATCAAAGTGAGTACTTCTTCATTAGTTTTTTCACCTAAAAATTTAATATTTGAATTATTATATTTATTTTTCAAATTCCTTAATAGTGGTCCGTTTCCTACAATTTTTAATTCGATATTATCAAAATTACAACTTATGAAAGTTGCTATCAAATCTTCAACACCTTTTTCCTTTGAGATTCTTCCAGCGTAAATTATATAGTCTCTCTTATTTTCAATTTTTTTATTATTATTTATATCTACAAAATTAGGAAAAACTTCTATATCTCTTTTCCCAATTAAATTGGTTAAATAATGTTTATGAAAGTTAGTTAGGACAAAAATCTTTAAGTTATAATTTTGTAGTATTTTGAAATACTTTTTACCATAAATGTTAATAAATACTGACTTTATAAAAGATTCTTTATAGTATTTATTAAATAACCCTAAAGATTTTCTGTCTAGACCACAAGCATTGCAAATAGAACCGTTTCTTAAGTGAGTATTTGTATTAAAAGACCTGGTGCAATCATACCTAAAATTATGTAATTTTAAAATAACCTTAACTGGATGCTTTTTTAATATTTTAAAAACACCTAAAGAAGCTTTAAACCAAGTATTGTGAACGTACACGATATCAGGCTTAAATTCGGATAATCTTGTTTTAAGTTTTTTTTCACTACCTTTGTTCCTGTTAGATATAAATGAGATTAATTGAGATAAATATTGATTTATATTATTTGAAAAATAGAGTGTTTCTACTTCATAATTTTCTTTTAGCAATTCAACTTCATTATCTACAGCTACGTCTTCACCGCCCAGAGTTTGATAATTTGTATGAACAACTAGTATTTTCTTCATTCTGAATAAAGCTTAATATATCTTGAAATCATCCTCACTAAGTTAATATTAACCTAATGA
>MDTG01155681.1_pt1 | contig 20332 bp, 18 predicted proteins | sample 811421 | NCBI WGS metagenome assembly MDTG01 (sample SAMN05326645, study PRJNA326480) | marine metagenome | isolation source: seawater | place: Pacific Ocean: South East | collected 2011
AATTAAAGCACCAAATGGCCAAAGGCCAAATATGATATTAATACTATCATAATTAATCTCGTTTTTTAATTTTTTGAATATAAATAAAGAAAAAAATTTTTCTATAACTTTAAAATTTTTTATTAATCCAAGAGGAATATTTCCAATTGATTTTACATTATAGGGGAGTTTTTTATTTTTTAAAAATATATAAGAATTTTTTGAAGTAATTAAATTTACATCGTAACCTAGCTCTCTATATGTAATAGCCATAGAATGAGCGCAAACTTGTGCACCACCAATACTTGGAAGAAAAAAGTAACTATATAAGTTAACTTGTTTTTTTTTTAACATATTTAATTGATTTATATATATATTAAAAAAAGATAAACATATGCATAATAACATATCTGAATATAGACCAGAAATAGATGGTCTAAGAGCTTTCTCAGTTTTATTTGTAATTTTATATCATTTAAATATTCCTTTATTTGGAGGAGGTTTTTTAGGTGTTGATATTTTTTTTGTCATTAGTGGATATCTTATTTCCAAACTAATTTTTTTTGAGATTAAAAATAAAAAATTTTCACTTTATAACTTTTATGAAAGAAGATTCAGAAGAATACTTCCTAATTTATATTTTGTAATTTTAATAAATATAGCTGTAGCATTAATAATATTTACCCCAGATAAATTAATTTCATTTTCTCAAAGTATAATTGGAAATTTATTTTTTGTACCAAACATAGTATTTTGGAAACAAGGTGGTTATTTTGACTTAGTTAATACAGCTAAACCATTGTTCCATACTTGGTCACTGGGTGTAGAAGAACAGTTTTATTTAATCTTCCCTATATTTACAATTCTCATAATTCGATTTGGTTTTAGTTTAATGTCGAAAGTAATAACTTTTTCATTTTTTCTAAGTTTGATTTTTATGATTTATTATAACGAGCTAAAACCAATATTTTCTTTCTACATGTTACCTACTAGAGGATGGGAGATTATTTTAGGAATAATTATTTCTTTATATGAACAATCTAGATTAAAAAAAATTGATAACAACAATGTTAAAAATCTACTTTGCATAATTGGTGTCTTGTTAATTATTCTTTCAATAATTTTTATTAATGAAAAATTTATATTTCCTGGCTTAATTCTCTTGGTGCCAATGACAGGAGTTCTACTATTTATACTTTATTGTGATAAAACCACCTTCATTTATAAGATCTTTAGTAACAAAATTTTAGTTTTTTTTGGTTTGATAAGTTATAGTTTATATTTATGGCATCATCCAATTATTGTTTATTCTTACGAACTAGAAATTAAAAGAAACTATTTATTTTATATCTTATTCTTTATATTTTTAATATTGTTATCTACATTTTCCTGGCATTTTGTAGAAAAAAATTTCAGAAATTTTAAAAGAATTAATACAAAATACTTTTATTCAATTCTAATTTTGAGCTTTATATTTTTGTTAACTTTTGCCAATGTCATTAAAAGTAAAAGAGGTAACTTTAAAGGGTTAAGTGATTTTCAATTAGAATTTTTTGACACAAATTCCAACGATATCTATGTGTGGAAAAATTTTAAAAATAATAAAATAAATAAGGAAAACCTAAAGGAAGCAGAAATTTTAATTATTGGAGATAGTTTTGCAGCTGATTTATTTAATATTCTTGTAGAAAACAAAAAAATGAAAGAGAGAAAAATAAAATCATTCGAGATTCCAGTAACATGTAAAAATTTTGATATTGATTTAAGACTGTTTGAAAATAAAATATCAAAGAAATCATTAAAAAAATGTAAAAAAATTAACTGGTATAACGGAAAAAATATTATTTCTGCGATTAAAAATGCAAATATTATTTTTCTCTCTTCAAACTGGTCTTATGATGAACATAATTTAGTTTTAAAAACATTTAATAATCTTACAAAAAAATATGGAAATAAATTTTTTATATTTGGCCAAAAAAAAATCAGTATGGATATTGAAAATATAGATTTTAATCAAAAGAAAATATTTGTAAAAAAAAATGAGGATGGAGCTAAATTTAATAAAAAATTAAAAGAAGTTTTGAATGAGAGATTTATAGATCCCTATGATTTATTCTGTGAAAATAATATGTGTTTTTTAGGTGAAACAACTAAAATTCCTATTATTTACGATAAAACTCACCTTACTTCCTCTGGTGCAAAATATATAAGCAATAAACTTTTCAAAAATTTAGAAATAGACCAATTTTTAAAGTGATGAGAAGATATTTTATTTATACTTACTTGCTTTTAATAAGATATCAATTTTATAGTCATTTTCTTAATTTGATATTAATAAAAATAAAAAATATATTTACTTTCTATAAAATAAAAGAAATAGAAAAAATTGAAAAAATAAAATCTGAACAATTATGCAATAAAAAATATATTAATAATCAGGATTTTTTTAATAGCTACAAAGAAAATTATGTTAGTTTTCAATTAATAAATAAAAATTTGGATTTTTATAAAAAAAAATTTTATCATAGTTATGAAAAAAAAGGCCCTGCAAACTTAGAATTATTATATTTTTGTTCTAAATTAATATCTGCAAATAAAATTCTTGAAACAGGAGTTGCAGACGGATGGTCATCTTTAATTTTTCTACTACATCTAAGCGAGCAAAAAAAAGGAAATCTAATTAGCATTGATCTGCCATACTTAAATACTCTTCAAAAATATCAATGTGGAAAAGTAATAGATAAAAATTTAAAGTCTTTTTGGAATTTAATTGTTAAACCAGATGAGCAAGGTATAAATATGTTGATAAAATCATCTTCAAAATTTGACTTAATTCATTATGACTCAGATAAATCTATTCAAGGTAGAGAGAAAAATTATCCAAAATTATGGGATATGTTAAATAACGGTGGAATTTTTATATCTGACGACATAAATGATAATATGAGTTTTTTTAAATTCTGTGATGTTATTAATAAAAAACCTCTAGTCATTAAATATAAAAAAAAATTTCAGGGGATAATTTTGAAATAAATGACAAAAAATATTTTCTTATGTCATGGGGATATAACTTTATTCAGAGAAATTTTAACTGAAATTTCTTTAAAAGAGAAAAATATTTTATTTAAAGGTATGTTTTCCACAGGAGATAAAGACTTGCCATCGGTTAATAAAACTGACTCTTTTACACTTTATGATTTTATTAATGGTAAAAAAAAATATTACACAAATAATAATTTGACACCAGATGAAATAAATTATTTTAGGAAAGAATGTTTCTACGGTTTTATTAGTCAGAGTGATCGATTGTCAATAAATTCAATACCAGCAACTAAAAAAATAAAATTATTTGATCAATTTATAAGTTATTTTTTAGAATATTTTAAAAATAATAAAATTACCCACGTTGTATTTCACACTACACCACATTTAGCATTTGATTTCATTTTATTTCACATTGCTCATTTTCTTAAATTAGAGAAAATTATTTTTTTTAGAACATATTATGAAGATATGACTTTAATTTCCAAAGATTATAGAAAAAATAATTTTATGCCTCTTGTAAATCAACAGCAAGAATTAAAAATTGAAATTATGAAAAAAAATATCTCTGCATGGGGAAAACTTGGAAAATCAATAAATAAAGCTTCAACTCGAAGCAACAATTTTACCGGAATAATTAATTTTATTATTATTTTACTAAAAAAATTGAAATATACTTTTATAAATAAAGAATTACAAAGTTACAATTTATTGAATACGAAAAATAATATTTTTTCGTTTATCTATATTCATTTTTATCATTTATTTCATACATATAGTTTAAAAAAAAAATACTTACAGATTTGTAAAAAAATAGATTACAGCACAGATTATGTATTTTTTGCAATGCATAATCAGCCAGAAAAAACAACCAGCCCTGAAGGTCAAGAATTTGATAACCAAATAAATGCAATAAAACTTCTTAGAAAAATTATTAATAAGAATATCAAAATTTATGTTAAAGAGCATCCTAAGCAATTGAGCCCATTTACAGGAGATGTAAGACAAATAAACTCAAGATCTATTGATGATTATTTAATGATAGACAATTTAGAAAATTGTGAATTATTAGATATATCAATTGATACTAGTGAAATTATAAAAAGTGCAAAAATAAATTTTACAATCTCAGGAACTTTAGCATGGCAATCATTGCTTAACAATGTACCAACTATGACTTTTTCTAATACTTGGCACTCTAATTGTAGATCAAGTCCAATAATTAAAGATGATATTAGCCAAGTAATTGATCAAGTAAATGAGTTGTTACAGAAAAAAAAAGAAGATGTGGTAAGTGATCTTAAATTATTTCAAGAAAATATAAGTAATAAATTATTCTTTACTTCAATAAGTGAATTTGAAATTAAAAAAAGTTCAAACAAAGAGGGTGTTTTAAAAGATAATCTTTATAAAGCATTTATAAGTATTATTTAATTAAATGTGTGGTGTTTACGGAATTATAGGCAAAGACGCAAAAAAATTAAAAAAAAATTTTGAATGTATGGGGGATCAAATATCACATAGAGGACCAGATTTTTCAGGTAATTTTATATCAAATAATTTGTTACTTGGTCATAAAAGACTGTCTATTCTTGACCTATCAAAAAAAAGTAATCAACCAATAAGTTCATTCAATAATAGATATCTTATCTCTTTTAATGGAGAAATTTATAATTATCTCGAATTGATAAAAGAAATTGGCTTAAAAAAAACTGGTGATACTAGGGTTTTGGTTCAAATTTTAGAAAAATATCAAATAAATGGCTTACCTAAATTAAGAGGGATGTTTGCATTTGCATTTCATGACAAGTTAAAAGGTTTTACTTATTTGGTAAGGGATCGCTTTGGTATAAAACCATTGTATTATTTAAAACAATCTAACCATTTATATTTTTCAAGTGAAATCAAACCATTGCTCAAAATTTCTTTAGAAGTTAATCCTGAGGAAAAAGTAATTGATGATTATTTAAGGTTTTCGTTAATAGATCATACAAATAAAACTTTTTTTAAAAATATTTATCAATTAGAACCTGGAAGTTACCTAAAAATTGATCGGTTTGGGAATATAATAAAAAAATTTAAGTGGTATAATTTACGTTCAAAATTAAACACAAAAAAAATTAATAAAAATTTAACTGAACAGTTTCACAGTATATTTGAGGAAACAATTAAACTTCACTTAAGATCTGACGTAAAAGTCGGATTGTCATTATCAGGAGGAATTGATTCAAAAATTATCCTAGATGAAATAATAAAAAATTATAATTATAAAAAATTAAATACTTATTCTTTTTATTTTAAAGGAGAAAAATATTCTGAGAAAACAAATATTAAAAAAAATATTGGTGAAAAAAAGTTTAACGCTAATTTAATTAATCAAAACAAATTACTTCTTACAGAATTTAGAAAGAATATATTAATCCAGGAACAGCCATTTGGAGGAGTTGCAACTATGGCTATGAATAATATTTTTAAAAAGGTTAAAGACGATGATATAAAAGTAATGATTACAGGATCTGGTGCAGATGATATTATGGGTGGGTCTAATAGAGAAATTATTTATTATTTATCGTTTATAGAAGATAAGAAAAAATTTAATTTTGAATTAAATATGTTTTGCAAAAATAATAAATTAAAAAAAAATAAAATTTTAAAAATTATCAGTAAACTGAAAAAAAATAATTTAACATCCGCAGATGGGACAAGTGCTGTAAACGATTATTTTCTAAATAATAAAAAAATAAATAAACATAAAATAAATTTTAAAGATTTAAAAGAAACCTTAATAAACAGAATTCTAAGTAATAAATTACCAAGAAACTTAAGATATGAAGATAGGAACTCAATGTATAATTCTGTTGAAAATAGAGTTCCATTTTTGGATCATGTTTTAGTGGAATTTTGCCTTAATCTTCCTGACAGCTATCTAATTAAAGATGGTCTAGGAAAGTATATTTTGAGAGACACTCTTTTTAAATACTATAATTGTAAATTTGCTTATAAGAATAAACAAAGCATTCAAACACCTCAAACAAAATGGATCTTATCAAAGGTTGGAAAAAAATTAATATCTTCCATAATAGAAAAAAAAAATCCTTTTATTGAAAATTATGTCAACCTGTCTAAAGTTAAAGATTTTGTAAAAAGTGATAAAATTAACAAATTAAATAATTCAAATTTTATATGGCAATGGATTTGTTTAGAAAAATGGTATGAAGAATTTATTAAATAAAAAAAATTTTATAATATTATTAATTATATTTTTATTAATAATTATATCTTCATATTCTAAAATTAGATTTAAAGTTTCAAGATTAATATTAAGCCATGAACTTTCTATTTTACCTAATCTTGTATTTAAAAAAATAAATAAAACAAACGAGTTAAATATGTATGATCCTAAGAACAAAAAAAAAAGTGCAATTATATTATCCCAATATGTACACGAACATACTTTACCAATCGAAGTAAATTTAGATGATGGTGCTTCATGGAAATTACTACATGGCTCTATTTGGTGCGATGGAGTATCAGATATATTTAATAGACTTTTAGAGGTAAATGAGACCAGGTCATATATAACTTTTCTCTATAATGATAAAAATATTTCACCTCATACAATTAACTTTGTTGATTTTCTAGATCAACAATTAGTAAATGATAGAAATTCAAGTTTAGAAAAAAAAACTTTATTTATTTTTGATACACAAAATAATTATAAACCATTAAACCAAGAAGGAAAAATGGTTGATATTAATTACATGATTAATAATAAAATAGAATTTAGAGATATGGAAAAATTAGATTCTGATAATCTGTATTTAAATTTATTAGAAAATGATAAAGGTCAATTGTGGGATAGAAATATTTTTGGAAATCAAAATTCATATATAAGAAACATTTCAAAAAAATTAGTAAGGTATGTTCCTGATTTTATTTTTGAAAATTTAGTGAAATTAGCAATTTTTATAAATCCTAAACTTGAAGGTAATTACAAAACTTATCTTTTTGCTAGATTTGATCATATAATGCAAAATTATGAGTCTGCATTAAATAAATATCAAAGATTAAAAGAAGCAGATATTTATTCTTTAGAATCACAAAAATGGATTGAGAGGATAAAAAAATTTAACTCCTAAAAACATAGTATAATATTATTAGCAATATTTTTATATTTACGCTTATAGCTGAACCTACCTTAGCATTACCATTTCTTTTGTTAGTTAGTATGTTTAAATTTTTAATCTTATAATTTTCTTTAAAATAAATATATGAAAGGTCAACTAGGTAATTTTTTTTTACAGAATTTAAATTTATTTTTTTTAAAGTACTAACTTTAAAAGCCTTGAAACCAGTTAAAGGATCTTTAATGTTAAATTTAAAATTAAAAACAAAATCCAGTAAAATTTCTCCAAACCTATTTTTTTTTAATCTATTAAATAAATATAGGTCACATTTAGACTTAAAAATCTCTTTTTGGGCTCGTTTTAAATCTTTTAATTTATGCTGACCATCAGCGTCAAATGTAATTATATAATCAAATTGCTTTTGTCTTATATATTTTAATCCTGTTAAAATTGCATTCTCATAACCACTATTTTTTTTAATATTTATTGATTTACATTTATTATTTTTAATTATTTGTAGAGTGTTATCTGTAGAACCATCGTTGACAATCAATATTTTTCCAATCTTTTTTAATTTTGGTAAAAGCATTTCAAGATTAGATGCCTCGTTAAATGCAGGCACTAAGATGATTATTTTATTTTGTCCCAACTTATAATATCTCCAGCTTTTATTTTTTTTCTTGCATTTTTATTAACGACTCTTTCAAATAAAAAAGGACTTATTGAGTTTCTTGGAGCTGGTCTTAGACAAACAAGGTCTTCACTTTTAATTTTTTGATTTAATAAAATGTCAATCTTTGCTCTTATGCATCTTCTTTGAACTAATGAGCTCTCATTTTCATTTTTTTCAATAATTTTTTTTCCATTACCTAACGCTTTTTCTAATTTTCTTGTTTCTATTACCATAGATCTCCAAGTTGTTGGATTCATTGCAAATTTGTGATCAGGACCAGTTCTACTGTTATCGTCAGTAAAATGTTTTTCTACTACCCTTGCGCCCATTGTAACAGCTGAAATAACTGCTGTATGACCTTGTGTGTGATCACTCAAACCAAGAATTACTTTATTTTTAAACCTCTCTTTAAAAGTTTTTAATACGTTCAAATTAAGATAATTGAAATTATTTTCATTATTAGTGTAATTTGTATTGCATTGCATCAGAATAAATTTTTTTTTATATTTTGATATTAATTTCACAGCATCATCTACCTCTTTTAAATTTGATGCGCCGGTTGCTAGTATTAATGGCAACCTTTTTTTAGCAATTTTAATTATTATTTCTTTCCAGGTTATGTCTCCCGATCCTATTTTATAAGCTTTGATGTATTTGAAAACACTATCTACATAGTTCAAATCATAGGGCGATGTTAAGAAATCAATTTGATATTTATCACATTCTTTTTTTAAAATTTTTGTCCATATATTATTAATACTTGCATCTTTATAAACTTTAAAAACACTTTTTTTCCATTTTTTTTGATGACTTAATTTACCAATTTTTTTAAATCCATAGTCACTAACAATAGTTTCTGCTTTAAAATGTTGAAATTTTGCAGCATCTGCTCCTGCGAGTGCACAAAGTTTAATTAATTTTTTTGCCCTCGAGAGAGAACCGTCATGATTCGCTCCTATATCAGCTATAAAATATGTTTTTGAATTATCAGATATAATTTTTTTTCCAATTTTAATTGTCATTACTTTTTATAACTAATTTCTTTTTTAAATTCATTTACTAAATAAGGTAATTTGATTTTGAATCTATTCAGGAATTTCTTAGTATTCATATACATATTTTTTGGCCTTTTCGTTTCCACCAATTCATTAATCTTTTTTATTTCATAATTTTTTTTATATATATTACATAATTTTGCATATTTAATAGCAAAATCCTTTTTTGAAATTTTGTCTTTAGATCCCAAGTTATAAATTCCAGAGAAAAATAATTTTTTTTTAATAATTTTATCTACAATTTCACTTATTGTTGTTAAACTAATAGGATTAAAATATACATCATCAACTAAATAAAACCTTTTATTTGACATAAATTTCTTTCTAACCCAATCTGAAAAGGTTCTTCCTTTATTTGAAACTCCAAAAAAATTTATTCTGAACACTAAAGCATGATTATTTAAACATATACGTTCTGACATTATTTTTGTTTTAGTATAATAATTTTTTATAAATATTCTGGAAATTTCTTTACTTGAATTATATTTTTTATCATACATTTGATCAGTTGAAAAATGTAAAAGTTTAAAATTTAGATTATTTTTTTTTTTTATTAAAAATAAATTATTTATTAGATCAAAATTTATTTTTTTACATTTAATTTTGTTTTTTTCACATTCATCGATATTAGTTAAAGCAGCACAATTTATTATAACGTCAGGACATATTCTTTTTAATAATATTTCAAGATTTTTATAATTAAGATTTAGTTTCCTCTTAATAAGCCCATTATGATAAACTTTGTAATTAGATTTTAGCTTGATATATAACTTATAACCAAGTATTCCAGATGATCCAAATATTAAAATTTTCATATATCTTTTAATATTATATATTTTAATTGAATTATGAAAAAAGTACTATGCATAATACCAGCAAGGTTGGGTTCTAAATCTATTAAAAATAAAAATATTTTTAAGTTTAAAGGTAAAGAACTAATTTATTATTCTATAAGATTTGCCAATTCTCTCAAATTTATAAATAAAACAATATTTTCTTCAGACTCTATTAAATATTTAAATATTGCTAAAAAATATGGCTCTAAAAATAATTATTTAAGACCAAAAATTTATTCAACAGACTTTGCCAAAACTATTTCACTAGTAAAATACTTATTAAAGGAAGAGTTGAAAAAAGGTTTGAAATATAATTTTGTTTTAATTTTACAACCAACATCTCCTTTTAGAAAGGTTAGTGATTTTAGCAAAGCTTTTAATTTATTAAAACAAAAAAAATATGACACAGTAATAACTATAAGCGAATCCAGTGAACATCCAATGCGAATGAAAATTATAAATAAAAATAATTTAGTAAAAAATTATATAAAACTTAATGCAGAGTCATTAACACCTAGACAAAAATTGAGCAAAGTCTATATAAGAGCTGGATCGATGTATTTTATAAAAGTAAAAAGTCTAATAAAAATTAATTCATTAGTAGGAAAAAAAGTTTTTGGAATAAAAGTTAAAAATCAATACTCATTAAATATAGATACTAAAAAAGATATAATTTTAGCAAAGCACTACTTCAATGATTAAAATAGGAAAAAAATATTTAGGAGATAAAAACCCGTGTTTTATAATTGCTGAAATCGGTTTGGCTCATGAAGGTTCTGTTGGTATAGCAAAATCATTTATTGATTTAATTTCGGAATCTGGTGCAGACGCTGTTAAATTTCAGATGCACATAGCTGAAGAAGAGTCCTCACCTAAAGAAAAATTTAGAAAAAAATTTTCATCCCAAGATAAATCTAGATGGGAATATTGGGAAAGGACATCTTTTTCAGTTGCACAATGGAAAGAATTAAAAAATTACTCTGAAAAAAAAAAATTAATTTTTTTGTGTAGCCCCTTTTCATTAAAGGCAGTTGAAATTTTAAACGATTTAAAGATAGATGCGTGGAAAATCGCATCAGGGGAATTTTCTAATTATTTAATGATAAAAAAAATTAAGGATGTGAGTAAAAAACCACTTATTCTAAGCACGGGCCTGTCAAATGAAAATGAAATTAAAAATCAAATTAATAATATAATGGGTAAAAATTTCGCATTATTACAATGCACATCACAATATCCAACTCAAATAAAAAATGCTGGACATAAATATATAATAAAATTTAAAGAAAAATATAAGTGTGTATCAGGACTGTCTGATCATACTGGAAATATTAATTCGTTAATAACCGCAATATCATATGGAGCAAATATTATTGAGACACATGTTACTTTTAATAAAAAATTTTTTGGCCCAGATACTTCATCATCTATTTCGTTTAAACAATTAAAATTTTTATGTAAATTTTCTGATGATTTTTATAATATACAAAAATCAAAGTTTTCAAAAAAAAAAACTTCTAATTCACAAAAAAAAATGATCAAATTATTTACAAAATCAATAGTAGTTAATAAATATAAAAAAAAAGGTGAAAAAATTTACTTTAAAGACTTAGATTCAAAAAAACCTCTTATTGGTATAAAGGTTTCTGATTATAAGCAATATATTGGAAAAAAAATTAAATATAACTTAACTAAAGGGACATTTTTAAAAAAAAATCACTTTAAATGAAAAAAATTTGTTTTGTAATTGTAAATAGAGCTAATTACGGAAGGGTAAGACTGTTATTAAAAAAAATAAAAAAAAATAAAAAATTAAAATTACAAATAATTTTAGCCTCATCTACCTTATTAAAAAATTATGGAAGACTAGATGCAATAATAAAAAAAGATGGTTTCAAAGTAGATAAAAAATTTTTTAATCATATTTCTGGAGAAAATAATGAAACAATGGCCAAAAGTGTTGGACTACTTACAATTGAACTATCTTCAGTATTTTATGATTTGAAACCAAACCTAGTAATTACCATTGCTGACAGATATGAAACTCTAGCAACTGCAACTGCAGCTTCATACATGAATATTTGTTTAGCTCATTTACAAGGTGGCGAATTGACAGGATCAATTGATGAGAGTGTAAGACATGCTGTTACAAAATTATCTCATATCCACTTGACATGCACTAAAAATTCTAAGAAGAGAGTTATTCAAATGGGTGAAAACCCAAAAAAAGTTTTTAATGTTGGGTGCCCTTCAATCGACCAGATCAAAAGCATAAACTTCAAAAAAAAATTGTCATTAACAAAATATAAATTTGGAGTAGGTTACAAAGTCGATCTTAAAAAAAAATACTTAGTTGTTATGTTACATCCAATTACAAATAACGAAAAAGAAACAGTAATGAATATCAAAAATACGCTAATAGCAATATTAAGAGTAAACATCCAGTGTGTTTGGTTCTGGCCAAACATTGATGCTGGCACAAATAAAATATCAAATTACATTAGATCATTTAGAGAAAATAATCCTAAAAATAAAATAAATTTTTATACAAATTTTGAAACAGAGGATTTTTTGAAGTTAATAAAAAATACCAGTTGTCTTATCGGCAATTCATCAAGTGGAATAAGAGAAGGATCTTATCTACAAGTGCCCGTAGTTAACATTGGCTCACGCCAAGATAGCAGAGAGAGAGGGGATAATGTATTAGACACAAACAATTCTAAAATTGGTATTTACAATTCAATAATCAAACAAATAAATAGGAAAAAAATTAAAATTAATAAAATTTACGGAAATGGAAATAGTTCAAAAAAAATATTGAATATCATTAATAATATAAGTTTAGATATAAATAAAAAGTTTAGAGACATCTAGAGTGATAATTTTTTTAAATGAAAACTTAATTAATAATGAGAATGAAAAAAAATTACTAAAATATTTTGTCATAAAAAAAAATAATAACCTAAAAAAAAAAGATCATAAAAAAGTTTATGCAATTTTTGTAAAATTGAATAAAAAGATCAAATTATCTTATTTAAAGAAATTTCCTAATTTAAGATTTATTTTATCACCTACCACTGGGTTAAATCATTTAGATGAAAATATTTTAAATGATAGCAAATTAAGAATAATAAGCTTAAATAGATTTAAAAAAGAAATAAATAATATTTTATCTACATCTGAATATTCTTTGACATTGATTTTATCAGCCGCTAGAAGACTATTAGAGCAATCTTACTTCAGTAAAAAAAATTCATTTAACAGATACAGGTATAAAACTTACCAGTTTAAAAATCAAAAAGTTGGTATTGTTGGATTTGGAAGAATTGGTAAATACGTAGCAAAAAAATTAAAATATCTGGGTTTCAAAGTAATTATTCATGATCCAAAACAAAAAAATATTAAAAATGTTAAATTTAGTTCATTAAAATTTTTATTTAAAAATTCTAATATAATTTCATTTCATTTAAATTACTCAAAGCAAAATGATAATTTCTTTGATAAAAAAATATTTGTTCATTGTAAAAAAAAACCAATAATTATAAATACCTCAAGAGGAGAGATAATTAATCAAAATGATCTTATAAAATATATACTTAATGGAAAAATCTCATCTGCTTATTTAGACGTCATAAAAAATGAGCAGAACCAATTTAATTCTAAAAAATCAAAAATTTTCAAATTAAATAAAACTGAAAAATTGTTTATATTACCTCATTTAGGTGGATCAACAGTTGATGCCATGTTTAGAACAGAAAATTTAGTAATAAATCATTTTATAAAAAAATATGCATAAAATTTCATTTTTGGAATTGAATAACCAAAAGAAGCATTTAGACATAGTTAGTCCAAAAAAATTTTATAAATCAAAAAAAAAAAATTGTGAAATTTGTGAATCATCAAAACTAGAAATACTTCAAAATGTAGGAAGAATAGGTTCTCCCTTAGAGTATGGTCGATTAATTATAGTGATTTGTAAAAAATGTGGTCACAAATTTATAAATCCTATATATGAGGATAAATTTTATAAATATTACTACAACAAAATATACAGAAAAATTGCCTTTGGAGATATGACTCCTTCAAAAAAATATTTGTATTATCAAAAAAAAAGAGGTCAAGGTGTTTATAATTTTTTCTCAAAGAAAATAAAAACCAATAATAATATGTTTTTAGATCATGGATGCGCCTCAGGTCTGACTATGATCCCTTGGACAAAAAAATGGAAATGTTACGGAATTGATCCCCATAGACCAAGTGTAAACTATGGAAATAAAAAACTTAAATTAAATATCAAATGCTCATATGGAGAAAAGTTGCCTTTCAAAAAAAACTTTTTTGATGTTGTCTTAAGCTTAGGTTCCCTTGAACATTCATATGATATAAAAAAATCTATGAAAGAATTAGTTAGAACTTTAAAAATTAATGGTTATTTAATTATTAGATGGAGATCAAATAATTTAATAGGCTCTCCTCTGGAGTATTATAATCATAATCATTATAGATTTTTTTCTAAAGAAACCTGGAACTCGCTTTTAAAAAAATTTGGTTTTTTATCAATTCAGCATTTTAATGATAACGTAGAAGGTTATGAATCTTACTCATATATTCTTGCAAAATTAAACAAAAAAAAATTAGATTATAATTATAAAAATGAAAAAAATGTATACAGAAGAGAAATAGATAAATATACAAAATATTTAAATAATTATTATCTCAAATGTTTAAAACTAAAAAAGAAATTAGATAATGAGGATAGTTATGTTAAAAGAAAAAATTTTATAAAAAAAAATAAAGTTTATTTGTTAAATGTTGGAGAAAAAACTGCAATTAATAGATTTTGTGACGAGGCACTATCATTTTTAAATTATGTAAAAATAAAAAATTAAATTATGAAAGTTGATAAAAATATAAAATCTACAAGATCAAACTGGAAATTTGATAAACAAGTTACAAAAAAATTCGATAGTCATGTAGAAAGATCAGTTCCATTTTATAATATTTCACATGAAATTGTTTTAGGGTTATCAGATTATTTTTTAAAGAAAGGTAGTCTATATTATGATATTGGTTGTTCTACAGGTACATTAATAGAAAAAATTTATAAAAAAAATAAAGAAAAAAAAATTAAATTAATAGGTCTGGATAGCTCTAAAGCTATGATTAAGACGGCTAGTAAAAAAAAAATTAAAAATTATATAACTTTTAAAAATACTAATATTCAAGATTATAAATTTTTAAAATGTGATATGATAACTAGTCTCTACACAATACAGTTTCTTCAACCAAAATATAGACAAAAATTATTTGATAAAATTTACAAAAGCTTAAATTGGGGAGGGGCATTTATACTATTTGAGAAAATTAGAGGGGATGATGCTAGATTTCAAGATCTTTTAACTTTTCTTTATTATGATTTTAAAGCTAAAAATGGACTCAAATCTAACGAAATATTAAATAAAGAAATTTCATTAAGAAGTGTTCTCGAACCTTATACTATTCAAGCAAATAATGATTTTATGAAAAGGGCAGGTTTCAAAGATATTATGCCTATAAGTCAATATTTGTGTTTTAAAGGCTTCTTAGCTATTAAGTAGGTATGTTAAATAATAAATCTATACTCGTTACTGGAGGCACAGGATCTTTCGGATCAGCTTATATTATTCATTTATTAAAAACATTTCCAAAAATTAAAAGGCTAGTAATATATTCTAGAGATGAACTAAAACAGTATGAACTTCAAACAATTTTACCTCAAAAAAAATACAAATGTCTCAGATTCTTCTTAGGTGATATTAGAGATGAATCTCGACTTCAATTGGCTTTAAAAAATATTGATATAGTTGTTCATGCTGCTGCGCTAAAACAAGTTCCGGCTGCAGAGTACAACCCAACAGAATTTATTAAAACAAATATCATTGGAGCCCAAAATCTAATTAATTGTTGTTTAAAAGAAAATATACAAAAGGTTATTGCTTTGTCGACTGATAAAGCAGCGGCCCCTGTCAATTTATATGGAGCAACGAAACTATGTGCTGATAAATTATTTATCGCTGCTAATAATATTAAAGGTAAACAAAAGATTTCATTTAGCATAGTTAGATATGGAAATGTTATGGAAAGCAGAGGTTCAGTTATTCCTCTGTTTAAAAGTCTTAAGAGTAAAAATATTTTTCCTGTCACAAATTCTGAAATGACTAGATTTAATATTTTGATGAAAGAAAGTATTAATTTAGTTAACTTTGCTTTAAAATACTCTTGTGGTGGTGAAATTTTTGTACCAAAAATACCATCTTATAGAATAATTGATGTTGCTAAAGCCATAAATCATAAAGCTAAATTAAAGATAATAGGTATAAGACCTGGAGAGAAAATTCATGAAGATTTGATTACAGCTAGCGAAAGCTACAATACAGTTTCTATTGGTAAATATTTTGTTATTTTACCAACCAAAAAACATCAATTCATAAATAAATATTTAAATAAATTTAATATTAAGTATATACAAAAAGGATTTAGTTATAACTCTGGTACTAATGAGAGATTTTTAAATATCAAAGAGCTTAAGAAATTAATTTTTAATTGAATATAATAATTTTGAAATTCTCAAATCTTCTGGATTATCAATATCAATAATGCTATTTGAAGGAACTTCTAAGTAGCTTATTTTACTATTTTTATTAATTTCTGAATTAATTAGCTTATTTATTTTGTAAAAATATATACTACCAGTATCTTTAAAATATTTATTTAAATCTTGAGTCCTTTCACGATAATACTTAGGATTTTTTAATTTCATAAATTTATTATTTAATTTAATATATGCTTTTTCTGGTGGGTACTCATATTTACTAATTGTGACTAATAAATCAGCATCGTTTTTTAAAAAAATTTTAAATGCTTTTTTAATTATTGTTTTATTCAAAAAAGGTCCAGAGCAAGGATATATACAGCACAAGTAGCTATAATTTATTAAATCATTTTTTTTTATCTCATATTTTAAAACATCTTGTACCGTTGAAAAATTATCAGAAATTTTTTTATCTCTCAATCCATTTGTAAAAGCTCCAGCTTTCCTTGCTAAATTAATAATTTTCCTTGAGTCACTGCTTACAATAACTTTACTAAATAACTCTGCATTTAAAGCATTTTTTATTGAATATGTGATAATTGGTTTACCAAAAAATTTTATTATGTTTTTATTTTTTATTCTTTTGCTTCCACTTCTAGCAGGTATAATACAAACTGTTCTATTTAATAATTTCATTTAAAATTAATTTTCAATTTATTGATAATTTACATAATTATTGAAATATTTGATATCTTTCAATAGAAATAGATATGCCATTACTGCAAAATAAGTTAATTCTTGGAACTGCAAATTTTGGAAGGTCTTATGGCATTTCAAAGAAAGTTGTAAAAAAAAAAGAAATTTATAAAATTACTAAAAATTTTAAAAGTAAAATTAAATTTATAGATACAGCTTTAAAGTATAGAATACCTAAAAATAAAATAAATTTAATAAAAAATTTTAAAATAATTACTAAAATAAACTTTGAAAATGGAGCAAATATTCAATCAATCATTGAAAAAAAAATAATTGAATCTCTAAAAAATTTTAAAGCAAAATCATTTGAAGCTATTCTACTGCATGATACAAGAATTCTTAATAAACATAACACTAATTCTGTTGAATATGTGCAAATTTTAGAAAAACTAAAAAGAAATAAATTGTGTAAGAACATAGGTGTTTCAATTTACGATCCGAATGAATTAAAAATAGTGCTTAAATATTTTAAACCAGATATTATTCAAGCTCCTTTAAATATATTTGATCAAAGATTGATAAAATCTAAGTGGTTTAAATACCTTTTGAAAAATAATATTAAAATTCACATAAGATCAATTTTTTTAAAAAAAATTTTATTAATTGATAGTAAAGAATTACCTAAATATTTTTATAAGTGGAAAAAAACATTTTATAAGTTTGAGGATTTCTGTAAAAGTAATAATCTTTTAAAAATCGAGGCATGTCTAAATTTTGTTTTACAATTCAAACATGTTAAGGGTATAGTAATAGGTGTAGATAATATTAATCAACTTAATGAAATTACTAAAATCAAAAAAATAAAAAATAAATATATTATGTCTCAACTCAATTCTTTCAGTTTAAATAACAAAAAAATAATAGACCCAAGAGTTTGGAAACTTTAAAGTGAATATATTTGCAATAATACAATCTAGAGTAACTTCTGAAAGATTTCCTAATAAGGTAAGACAGAAAATTTCGAATAAATATTTATACGAGTATCTCCATGATAGATTATTAAAATCAAAAATTCTTAATAAAATTATATTTGTAATACCTAATAATAAAAAAAATAATTCTTTTTATAAAGACTTAAAAAAAAAAAAATTTAATGTTTTTAAAGGTAGCGAATATAATGTTTTAAATAGATATTATAAAGCAGCAAAAAATTTTAAAGCTGATATTATTGTTAGAATAACTGGTGATTGTCCTTTAATAGATGTGAATTTAATGGATAAAATGTTATTTAAATTTATCGAAAAAAAATTTGATTTTATGTCTAATAATGATCCAGCTACATATCCTGATGGATTAGATATTGAAATTTTTAAATTTAAATTACTACAAAAAGCAAATTTTTCAGCACGAGAAAATTACGATAAAGAACATGTAACTCCTTATATAAAAAAAATGAAAAATATAAAAAAATTTAATTATAAAAATAATTTAGGTGATTTTTCCAAGATTAGATTAACTGTCGATGAGAAAACAGATATAGAATTTATAAAAAAATTAGTAAAAAAATTTGGAAATAAAAGTATTAACTGTAAAACAATTATTAATTTTTATAAAAAAAATAAAAAATTTTTCAAAACATCATTACTAATTAATAGAAATGAGGGTTCTTCTTTACAAAAAGGTCAAAAGTTATGGGTTAGAGCAAAAGATATTATTGCGGGAAATAATATGTTATTTTCAAAAAAATCAGAACTTTTTTTGCCTAAATACTGGCCTGCTTACTATAAAAAAACTAAAGGATGCGAAATTACAGATTTAAATGGTAATAAATATTATGATCTTAGCCTAATGGGTGTTGGAACAAACATACTGGGTTATAGTAATAAGCAAGTTGATAAAAAAGTTATGCAAGTTGTAAAAAGCGGAAATATGTCAACCTTAAACAATCCTGATGAGGTAAAGCTTGCAGAAATGTTATTAGATATTAATAAATGGGCAGATCAAGTTAAGTTTGCACGAACTGGAGCAGAGGCATCAACAATTGCCTTAAGATTAGCAAGAGCTGCCTCAGGAAAAGATAATGTCGCATTTTGCGGATATCATGGATGGCATGATTGGTATCTAGCATCTAGATTAAATAATCCTGATGCTCTAGACAATCAATTAATGGCTGACTTAAAGTCCGATGGAGTACCTAAATATCTTAAAGGAACATCTTTTCCATTTAGATATAACAACATATCAGATTTAAAAAAAATAATTAGCTACAAAAAAATTGGTGCAATTATAATGGAAGTATCAAGAAATATACCGCCAGAGAATAATTTTTTACAAAATGTAAAAAATATTGCAAAAAAAAATAATATTGTATTAATTTTTGATGAGTGTAGCTCTGGATTTAGAGAGACATATGGAGGTATAAATATAAAATATAACATAAATCCAGATATTATTATTTTTGGAAAAGCTTTAGGTAATGGTTACGCAATAAATGCAGTAGTTGGCAAAAAATCTGTAATGAATAAAATTGATAACACTTTTATAAGTAGTACTTTTTGGACAGAAAGAATTGGATATGTAGCTGGCATGGCTACATTAAAAGAGATGAAAAGATTAAAATCTTGGAAAATTATATCTGCTAAAGGAGATTTTATAAAAGATGAATGGAAAAAAATTTCAGAAAGATATAATCTTGATATAGCTATCTCAGGTTTAAGACCAATGCCATCTTTTAAATTTAATTTTAAAGAGCACAACATATTGAAAACTTTTATAACTCAAGAAATGCTAAAAAAAGGTTTTCTTGCATCTAACACTATTTATTTATCTGTTTCTCATAATGAAAATATATTAAAAAAATATCTGTATAATTTAGAAAAAATTTTTTATAAAATTTCAAAGTTTGAAAACTTTAATGATATTTCAAAAAAATTAATATCTAATATTCCGGCACAATCTACTTTTAAAAGACTAAATTAAAAATTATAAAACTTATGAATTATAGTAAATATTATAAGTCATCATCATACTATGGATCCGATAAAATTATTAAAAAATACCTAAAATTAAAAATAAACAAAAATTTACCTATAGTAATTCCACATGGCGTTGATTACTTCCAACATGAAAACTATATTCTAGATTATAGTAGTTTAGAACCAGTATATTTATGTTTAAGAGATGATATTTATAATAAGGTAAAAAAGACTAACAGAATACCAATCAAATTGCCTCATCCGTGGATTTTTATTTTAAATGAAAATAAAGTTAAAAAAGGTTCAGGCACAATATTTGTCGCTCCACCTTGTTCTCATAAGCAATATCAATATTTTTACGACAAAATAAACTTAAAA
>MDTG01389669.1_pt1 | contig 20330 bp, 22 predicted proteins | sample 811421 | NCBI WGS metagenome assembly MDTG01 (sample SAMN05326645, study PRJNA326480) | marine metagenome | isolation source: seawater | place: Pacific Ocean: South East | collected 2011
AGTAAGACCATATCCTTGTAAAGTTGGTAAACCAATGGCATTTAAAAAAAAACCAACTTCTTTATCTAAAGCTCCTCCTCCTGAAACAAAGGTTTTTAAAGATCCCCCAAATTGAGCCTTAATTTTTTTTCTTACAATTCCGTCTAAAATATAATCTTGTATTTTTTCGATAAAATTTAGAGGTATTTTTTTAATTTTTTTCAGACCTAGATTTAGCATTTTTTTAACTAGAATTTTTTTTATCCCAGTAGCCTTGTTAAAACTCGCATTTATTTTTTGATAAAGATTTTGATAAAACCTTGGAACTGCAGTCATAATTTCTGGACTACATTCGTTCATATTTTTTATTAATTTTTCTATACTCTCAGCATAAAAAACTCTGGCTGAGACTGTAATTTGAACAAATTGAACTGTATGTTCATAAGAATGAGACAAAGGTAACCAAGTTAAAAATCTTGTTTGGTCATTTTTTATTAATGGTTTCAATATTTCAACTCCACCTTCACAATTATTTAAAATCCCACCATGACTTAATATTACACCTTTCGGATTACCTTGTGTACCAGAAGTATAAATAATACAGGCTGGATCTTTTCGTGTTAGCTTTGGTTTAGAAATTTCATCTTGATTATTAAAATTTAAAATCAAATTACCTAAATTTATATATTCATTTTCATCTTCATTTTCCAAATTTTCAAAAGAAAATACTTTTTTTATAAAATCTTTAGTTTTAATTATATCTTTAACTTTTTTAAATTGTTCGGTATTTGAAACAAAAACTACTGAAGGTTTACAGTCATTAATAATGTATTCATAGTCTCTCTCTGCATAAGTTGTGTAAGCAGGTACTGTTATTGCCTCTGATAACATTATTGATAAATCTGAAATAAACCATTCGGGTCGATTTTCTGAAATTAATAGACATCTATCGCCTTTACTTACATAATCTTTTAATTTTTTCGAAATTTTATTTATTGAATCAAATGTTTCTTTCCAAGAATAATTTTTTTGAGGATTTTTTAAAGATGATAGTAGAATTGTATTTTTATCTTTATTATTTTCATACTGATGAAAAAATAATTCTACTAAATTATTAATATTATTTAAATTCATATTATCATTGGTGGGCAAAGAGAGAATCGAACTCTCACAGTATTGCTACTATTGGATTTTGAGTCCAACGCGTCTACCAGTTCCGCCATTCGCCCCTGTTTATTTAAATTCATATATTTATAATAATAGTATAAAAAGAATTATTGTAATAAAAGAAAATATGTTCAAAGAACTTTACCAAAAATCAATAAAACTTGCAGGTCATAAAAGTTCTAAAACATTTTTAGGATTTATTTCATTTATTGAGAGCTTTATTTTTCCAATTCCACCAGATGTTATAATCATTCCAATGACAATTGCTAAAAGAAAAGAATGGCTAAACATAGCTCTTATTGCTACCATAGGTTCTGTTGCGGGGGCTTGCCTAGGATATTTTATAGGATACGTTTTTTTTAATGAAATTGGATTAAAAATTTTCGAATTATACGGGGTTGATAATGCATCTTTTTTAAAAGATAAAGTTTCATCTGAAGGAGGTGTAGTAGCATGGCTAACCCTTTTAGCTATAGCTGGCTTTACTCCGGTTCCATTCAAACTTTTAACTATTACTAGCGGTTTTGTAAATTTTAATATTTTATACTTTATTATTATTTCAACATTGACAAGAGGGTCTAGATTTTTTTTAATTGCTTTTCTTATTGGAAATTTTGGACCAGCAATGAAAACAATTATTGAAAAAAAACTTGTAATGTTTTCTTTAATTATAGGATTGATATTAATTATTGTTGTCTATTTTGTTTACAATTTTTTGATAAATTTTTAATTCATAAATGAATAATTTTTTTAATATTAAAAACTTCTATTTTTTATTAGCCTTATTGAGTATTTGTACTTTAATTAGTGCAGTTTACATTGAATATGCAATAGGAATAAAACCCTGTAAATTATGTTTGTACCAAAGACTTCCATATATTGTATCTATTTTTTTATGTTTTTTTGGATATATAAATTCAAAAAATCCAATTTGGATTGGTCTTTTAAGTCTAACTTTTTTAGTTAGTATTATTTTATCTGGTTATCACTGGGGAATTGAAAGTAATATTTTTCCAGAATTTTCTGGTTGTACTACAAATAATTTAAATATTTTAGATAAAGAGGAATTGCTTAATTCATTAAGTGAAATTTTACCTAATTGTAAAGATGTAAGTTTTAGAATATTTGGATTATCACTTGCGACTATTAATTTCTTTATTTCGCTGTTAATAGTTTTAATTAGTCTAGTAGTTATTAAAAATGAAAAAAACAGATAAAAAATTAATTGAAGAGTTTATTAGAGTTGATCATGCAGGTGAAAGAGGAGCAATTAAAATATACGAAGGCCAACTTTTAGCTTTAAAAACTTTTAAGAAAAATGACGAACTTAAAGCAAAAGTTGAAGAAATGAAGGTACATGAGCAAGAACATGCAGAATTTTTTGATAAAGAAATAAAAAAAAGAAAAATTAAACCAACAAAATTTTTGCCTTTATGGGACTTGTTGGGTATTGGTTTGGGATTTGGTTCAACTATTTTAGGTAATAAAGCTACTATGTTATGTACCGCATCAGTGGAGGAAGTTATTGATGAACATTATCAAAATCAAATTAATAAAATTGGGGATGATGAAAAAGAATTAAGAAAAAAAATTATTAAATTTAGGGAAGATGAACTACATCATAAAGACATAGCATATAAATATGGCGCTAGCAAAGATGGCTTTTATTCTTTACTAGATAAAGTGATTAAAACTGGATCAAGAATTGCAATTACAATATCTGAAAAGATATAATTAGGGTTCTAATTCAACATCCCAATATAGATAATCCATCCAACTCTTATGCAAAAAATTAGGTGGAAAATTTTTACCATTTTTATGAAGATCCTCAGTACTTGGTTGAAAAGGTTTTTTATTTAAGGTCATCCCTGAATATTTTAATAGTCTCCCTCCTTTTTTGACATTACAACTTGAACATGCGGTTACCACATTATCCCAATTAGTTATTCCACCTTTTGATCTTGGTAACAAATGATCAAATGTTAACTCATCACTGCTTCCGCAATATTGACAGCTAAATTTATCTCTCAAAAAAACATTAAATCTTGTAAAGTTTGGATTGGATTGAGGTTTGATAAAAGATTTTAATGCAATTACACTTGGTAGCTTCATGCTGAAAGATGGACTTCTAACAATTCGATCATAATAACTTACAATTGAAACTCTATCCAAAAAAACTGATTTAATAGAATCTTGCCAACTCCATAAAGATAATGGATAGTAACTAAGAGGTCTATAATCAGCATTCAAAACTAATGCTGGGCATTTTTCTAATGAAATATTTTGATCATTCAAATTAAACATCTGGAAAGACTAGCTTAAATAATTTTACTTTTCAATGGAACAAATTAAACATTAATTTTTTGTTAATTATTGATTTAAATTATGTTTAATAAAGTTTAAAGCTAAACTTGATGCTTCAACTGGTATATGATGATCACAATTATTTAATAGCTTTGTTGTAACTTCAACTTTTTGTCTTATAAGAAAATCTTTAGACTCAAGAAGATTACTTGGTGGAACAATAGTATCTTGGTCACCATGAATAAGTAGAGTTTTAGTTTTTGATTTCATTCTACCAGACAAATTATTTTTATTTATAATTTTTCCTGAGAAACCAACAATGCAATTATAAGATTCCTCAGAAGTAAGTCCTAAATTTATAACCATCATGCATCCTTGACTAAAACCCAATAAACAAATTTGAGAGTTTTTTAAACCATATTCTTTTTTAATCTCTGCAATAAATTGATTTAATTTTTTTTCAGCTACTAATGATTCTTTTAGAATATATTCTGGGTCCTCTTTAGATAGATCAAACCACTGATAACCATTTGGATTTACTTCACAAGTTTGATATCCATCTGGGCACAAAAATATAGAATTTTTTAAAAATCTTTTCCAATTTATAGTAAGCATACTTATATCTTTTCCATCACCTCCGTAACCATGGAGTAATATTATTGCATTACTAACTTTTTCAAAATTATCAGATTTGATAATTGTAGTGTTTAAAGAAAATGACATTTTTTAATCATATTTTTTTAACCAATTTATAAACTTTTCATTTTGAAAGTCTATCGAGCCAACTGCTCTTGCAAATTCTAGACCATTTTTATCAATAAAGATAGTTGTAGGTAATCCTCTTAACAAAAATTTATTTGGTAAATTAAGTGATTGGTCATGATAAATATCTAGATTTTTAATTTTGTAATCTTTGTAAAAATCTTCAGATTTTGAAATTTTCTCTTGTCCAACATTAATAGGAAAAATTTTTAAATTTTCTAACTCTTCATCTATTTGAAGTTTATCCAATGATGGCATCTCTTCCCTACAGGGTGCACACCATGTTGCCCAAAAATTTATAATGATTAGTTTGCCCTTAAAATTTTGAAGATTAACTATATTTCCACTTAAATTTTCAAATTCTATATTATCTATTTTTTTACTCTGCTTGTGTATTAGTAAGTTTTTAATATCTAGTTGTTCTATTGAATATGCTGAAGTAAATGATATTAGATAAATAAGTAGAAAGTAAAATTTTAAAGTTAATAATTTCATTCTAAAGGGTATAATTGCTTATCATGGCTAAAAATAAAAACAATAGTCCAATTTGGAATATAAGAATTAATAAAAAAACATCCTCAATTTTTCAAAAAGTTGGAAGCTCAATAGATATCGATAAAAGATTGTTTAGAGAAGACATTGAAGGATCAATTGCTCATGTTGAAATGTTATTTAGACAAAAAATTATTTCATTTAAAATTAAAAATAAAATATTTTTTGGACTTAATAGAATTAAAAATGAAATAATAAAAAAAAAATTTGAATTTAACTCAAATCATGAAGATATACATATGAGTATTGAAAAAAGACTTTTTGAAATAATAGGTGATGATGCAGGATATATTCATACTGCAAGATCAAGAAATGACCAGGTAATAACAGATTTAAAATTATGGTTAAAAGAAAATACAATTCAAACTATTAAGATACTAGACGCTTCAATCAAAATTATTATTAAAAATGCTGAAAAAAACATAAAAACTTTAATGCCAGGTTTTACACACTTAAAAAATGCACAGCCAATTTCATTTGCACACTATCTTCTTGCTTATGTTGAAATGTTTAATAGAGACAAAAAAAGATTTAAAAATAATTTAGAAAATCTAAATGAAAATCCACTAGGTGTTGCTGCTCTATCTGGAACATCATTTAATATAGATAGAAATTTTACTACAAAAAAGTTAAAATTTAAAAATCCCACTGGAAATTCTATTGATACTGTTTCTGATAGAGATTTTGTTGTTGATTATCTCTATGCCTCATCAATTTGTGCAATGCACATTTCAAGATTAGCTGAAGAATTGATTATATGGAATTCTGATGCATTTAGATTAATTCAATTTAATGACAAGGTTGTAACAGGATCATCAATAATGCCCCATAAAAAAAATCCTGATCCTCTTGAATATTTAAGAGGTAAAACTGGAATTTTGTATGGCAATTTAATTTCAATGCTTACAATTTTAAAAGGATTGCCACTTTCATATTTTAAAGACCTTCAAGATGATAAAAAAATTGTTTTTGAGTCTGTTGATCAACTTAAAAATTCTATAACAGTAATGAATGAAGTTTTAAAAAATTTTATTGTAAATAAAAAAAGAATGTTAAGTTTAGCAGAAAAAGGATATCTAACTTCTACAGATCTTGCAGACTATATTGTAAAAAATTTAAATTATCCTTTTAGAAAAGCTTATGAAATAACTGCAAAGATAGTTAATTATTGTGAGAAAAATAAAAAAAACCTTAATGATTTAAAAATAGAGGAATTAAAAAAAATTGAAAAAAAATTAGATAATGAGGTTTTAAAAGTCTTAAATTTAGAAAATGCAGTAAAATCTAAAAAATCATATGGAGGAACTTCTTTTGAGAATATTAAGAAAATGATAAACAAATATAAAAAAGAAATAAAATGAAAAAATTAATTATATTAACGATACTTTGCTTTCTTGTGGTTACTTCGTGTGGTAAAAAAGCCGACCCAGAATATAAAGCAAAAAAAAATATCTTTATAATTAAAGTTTGATGAAATATATCAATAATAAATTTTTAATTGAAAAAGTAAGTGCTTTAAATCTTGTAAAGAAGTTTGGAAGCCCGATATATTGTTATTCTTACGAAAAAATTAAAAATAATATTTTTAATTTTAAGAAAAATTTTAAATTATTAAATCCCTTAATCTGCTTTGCTGTTAAATCAAATAGTAATATAAATTTAATAAAAGAAATAAAAAAACTTGGATGTGGAGCTGATGTGGTATCTAAAGGTGAACTTATAACAGCACTCAGAGCAGGTATTAAACCAAACAAAATAGTTTTTTCAGGAGTAGGTAAAACTTATGAAGAACTAGAATTTGCAATTAATAAAAAAATATTATTAATCAATGCTGAAAGTAAAAGTGAAATATTGCAAATTGAAAGAATAGCTAGATCTAAAAAAAAAATTGTAAATATTGGAATTAGGCTTAACCCTAATATAGATGCAAAAACTTTAAACCAAATTTCCACAGGAAGAAAAGCTAATAAATTTGGAATCGAAGAAAAAGTTTTTTTTGAATTGGTGAAATATTTAAAAAAATCGAAATATATAAAACTAATATGTTTAAGTGTTCACATTGGAAGTCAAATTCTTAATCACCAGCCATACCTAAAAATGCTTAAAATACTAAATAAAATTATAAATAAATCCGGACATAGATTTGATTTTATAGATTTAGGTGGAGGGATGGGAATACCTTATGAAAATAATTCAAAACAATTAAATTACAAAAAATATAACAATGCAATTTACAAATTTTTGAAAAATCATAACTCAAATGTTATTTTTGAGCCTGGAAGATCTATTGTAGGAAACAGTGGAGTATTAATTTCCAAAGTAACTTATATTAAAGAAACAAATAATAAAAACTTTATTATATTAGATGTTGGAATGAATGATTTGATGAGACCAGCGTTATATGGTGCAAAGCATAAGATCATCCCTGCAATTAAAAATAGTAATAAGATAAAAAAAACTTACGAATTTGTTGGTCCAATATGTGAAACTACTGATAGTTTTTTGATTTTAAATAAATTTCAAAAGTTAAATGAAAAAGACATAGTAATTCTTTGCGATGTTGGAGCCTATGGAATGTCTTTAAGTTCAAACTACAATTTAAGACCAAAAGCAATAGAAATATTAATTAAAGGATCTAAAATTAATATTATTAAAAAAAGACAAAAGCTTTTAGAAATAATTTAGCTTTTGACTAAAATGATAAGAAATTTTTTATTTTCGTTTTTTTTCTTTTTAGGAATTATTTCAATTTCAATAATCTTTTTACCATCACTTTTTTTGCCTCAAAAATTTGTTTTATTTGGAGGTAAAATAATGGGTTATTGGTCAGCAATTTGCTTAAAATTTATTTTAAATATTAAAATAATTATTAAGGGTAAAGAGAATATAATAATAAAAGATAAATTTTTTATTGCATGCTCGCATCAGTCAATGTTTGAAACTTTCTATTTACAAACAGTTTTTAATTCTCCTGTTTTTATTTTAAAAAAAGAGCTAGTTAATATACCTATATTTGGTTGGTACTTAAAAAAGATTGGATCTATTTCAATTAAGCGTAATAAAATTTCTAAAGACAACTTAGGTTTTCTTGATCAAATATCAAAGCTAGTAAATATTTCCAATAGGCCTTTGATAATATTTCCTCAAGGAACAAGATTACCTCCCCATGAAAGAATCCCTTTCAAAAATGGAGTTGCAAAAATATATGAAAAATTAAATATAAAATGTCAACCAGTTGCAATAAACTCTGGAAATGTCTGGCCAAAAAAAGGATTAAAAAAATCTAATTTAACTTTAACAATTTCTATTTTAAAACCAATAGAATCAGGAATTAACAAAGAAGAGTTTCTCAAAATATTAGAAAAAAATATATACTCTGAGTTAGATAATTTAAATTAACCTTTCATAGGCATAACTACAAAAATACTATCAAAGTCTCCTGGGTCTTTTATAAGTGCAGGTGATCCAGTGTCTTTTAAATAAATTTCAATTTTATTTCCCTCCAATTGAGATGCAACATCAATTAAATATCTTGAATTGAAACTGATATCTAAGTCGTGATCGAAGGTAACACTTAAGCTTTCTTTTCCATCTCCACTATTAGTATTATTTACTGACAAATTTAAATTATCTTTTGAAAGACTAAATTTGACTCCATCTTTTTTATCTAAAGATACTGAAGCTACCCTATCAACAGAATTTAAAAATAATTGAAGATCTACCTCTAACTTTTTTTTATTATCTTTAGGTATCACCTGAATATAATTTGGAAATTTTCCATCAATAAGTTTAGAAATTAAAATAATGTTGTTTAACTCAAATTTAATTTTTGATTTGATATTTGAAACTTTAACTTCACCTTCATAATCCTCAAGTATTGAACAAAGTTGAAAAATTGTTTTTTTTGGAAGAATTATGGGATCAAATTCAATTTTATCTTTTAATCTTATTTTTGAAATAGACATACGATGACTATCGGTAGCAGCTGCTGTTAAAAAAAATTTTTCGTCAATTATTGTTTGATGTAAAAAAATCCCACTTAAATAATGTCTAGTTTCATCATTTGAAATTGAAAATTTACATTTATTTAATAATTTTAATAATTGCTTTGAGTTAATAGAAAATTGATTTTCATTAAAATTTTCATCAGATAGAGGAAATTCTGATGCACTTATACAATTAAGATTAAAAATTGATTTTTCAGAATCTAAATGAAGTTTATTTTCTCCTTCTTTAGAAAAATTTATTTTTTTGCCTGATGAAAACTTTCTTATTATATCATACATAATTGAGGATGAGGTTGTTGTCTTGCCTTCCTCAATAATCTCTACGTTTTGGATTTGATGAACAAATATTAAATCTAAATCTGTTGCTGTTATTATTAATTTTCCACTATTTGCATCTAATAAAACATTGGAAAGGATTGGCAAAGTGCTTTTCTTTTCAATTACTCCCTGGCAATAATTTAAGGATTTTTGAAGGTCTTGTTGATTAACATTAAATTTCATTTTGATTTTTATATAAAATCTTATTTTTTAAAATGTCTATATTATTATTCAATTCATTATCCTCTTTTTTTAAATTATCAATTGTCTTTACTGAGTGTATTACAGTAGTATGATCCCTATTAGAAAAAGCTCTTCCTATTTCTGGTAATGATTTTGAAGTTAAAATCTTTGATAAATAAATAGCTGTTTGTCTCGGTCTTACAAGATATCTTGATCGCCTTGAGGATAACATTTCATTTTTGCTAATTTTAAAATATTGGCAGACTGTTGTTTGAATATAATCAATTGTAACTTTGTTTTCCGTTAAGTTTAATAAATCTTTTAATATTATTTTTGTTTCACCTAAATTAGGAATTTTATTATAAATCCTAGAAAAAGAAACTATTCTGTTAAGTGCTCCAATCAATTCCCTAATACTTGTTTTTATTTCTGAACTTATAAATTTTTTTATATCCTCTGAAATATTTATTTCATTAGAATAGAATGATTTTAATTCTTCAGCTTTTGATTCAACTATTTTATATCTAAGTTCATAATCTGGGTTTTGAATATCAATTACAAGACCACCAGAAAATCTTGATTTAATTCTTTCTTGAATTCTAGAAAGTTTATTTGGTGGCCTATCAGCAGAAACTATAATTTGAGAACCTTTATCAAGTAAGGCATTAAAGGTGTGAAAAAATTCCTCTTGCATAGCTTCTTTGCCATTCATGAATTGAATATCATCAATTAATAAAACATCTGTGTTTCGAAAGTATTCCTTAAATTTCACCATTTCATTCGATTTTAAAGATTTTACAAATTGATACATAAATCTTTCTGCGGAAATAAACATTACTTTATACTTTTGCTTTAAATTTAATCCTATTGCATTAAGTAGGTGAGTTTTTCCCATACCGACTCCTGCATATAAATAAAGTGGATTATAATGGGCTATTTCTTTTGAAACTTTCTTTGATGCTTCGTAGGCAAGTATATTGCTTTGTCCAACTATAAAATTATCAAAATTTTTATTTAAATCTATTCTATTGTATTGAAGTATTGAATCTTTAATAAATGAAATATTTTCATTTTTGTTATTTCTATCCTTAAAATTCTCATCTAAATTTTTTGAATTAACATATTTTTTTTCATTAATACTTATTTCAATTCTTAAAATTTGTTTTTTATAATTTCTAACAATTTGTAACACTTGGTCTAAATACCTTGAGGCTATCCAATCACGGATAAATCTTGTTGGAACTGAAATTAATATATAGTTATTAAACTCCTCAATTAGGTCTATTTTTCTTAACCAACTCTCAAAGATTTCTGAACCAAAAGATTTTTTCATATCTGACTGTATTGTTGACCAGTCTATGCTTTGATTTTGTTGTAAATCTTTAGCATTATTATTTAAATTATTTTTCATGGAAGGATTCCAATTAAGACGTAAATATAATTAATGCAATAATTTATTTTGTTTTTTGAAAAAAAAATAAAATCTCCAATTGAATAAGTTTCAATTTAAAAGTTATTAAAGTAAAAATTGAATCCAGTTATATTTTAGTAAATAAATTTTACCTAAAAAAAATCTAGATGTAGTATACTAAAAAAAAAAAAAATCAGATCTAGTACAAAAATTACAAACTAAAGTATCTGAAGTTGTAAAATTTATTTTACTATTATTTTAAATTATTAATTTAAAAAATTATCTACTTGAAGTTGTTATAAAGAATTTATTTTTTTAGTTATTCTAGAAATATTTCTTGAAGCGTTTCTTTTCTTGATTATTCCCGTCTTAGTAATTTTCATCAATTCTGAATTGAGTTTTGGTAAGTAAGATAATGCTTCCTTTTTATTTTTTTTTTTAAGGATGATATCCATTTTTTTTAAAGCATTTTTGAATCTGCTTCTTCTCGATCTATTTACTGCAGTTTGCCTGGATATTCTTCTAACTCTTTTGATTGCAGATTTTGTATTAGCCATACGCGCGATTGTATAGCTTTCAAAATATGAAGGGTCAATAAAATAATTGACTATTTTTGACAATTTTTACAGTAAAAAGTTGATCTATTGCTAATTACAATTTTTTTTATAAATCCATTGCATTTTCTTGTTGAACATTCTTTTCCTTCTCTATCATAAACTTTAAATTCTTTTTGATATGATCCATCTAGCCCCTCTGAATTGATAAAGTTTCTTATTGTAGATCCTCCTTTTTTTATAGCTTTTTTTAAAACATGTTTTGAAAACTTTTCAATTTGTTTAATTTCACTATTTTTTACTTTTCGTCCAATTTTATTTGGTCTTATTTTTGAATAATATAAAATTTCACTAGCATATATATTTCCTATTCCAGAGATAAATTTTTGGTCTAAAAGTAAATTTTTAATTTTTTTTTTACTTCCTTTAATTTTACTTTTTAAATAATTAAAATTAAATGATACATCCATAGGTTCAGGTCCATACTTTCTTAAAAAACTTTTTAATTCTTGATCAGAATATAGTAGTTTGACAAATCCAAATCTTCTTGGATCATTGTAAATCAACTTAAATTTAGAAAAGAAAAAAACTATATGATTATGTTTTTTCGGGAGTCTTTGCTTGTTATAAAAACTCAAATTTGTAATTTTATTTGAAAATTCATTGTTAGATAAATGCAGTGTTCCTGACATTCCAAAATGTATCAATAAAAATTTACCTTCATTTAAGTGAATTATTAGATATTTGGATTTTCTTGATATATCCACAATCTGTTTATTTTTAATATTTTTTTCTAAATTTTTATCAATTTTGAACCTTAAATTTCTATTATAAATCACTACTCTGTTTATTTTTTTATTTATTACCTTTTTTACTAGTGACTGTTTGACTATTTCTACTTCTGGCAATTCTGGCATTTGAGACTATATTATAAAAATAAACAGAGAATAAATTCATGCAACAAAATCTTCAACAAAATAAAGATCTTGTAAAAAGAGTATTTGATAGTGTGTTTGATAAATATGATTTAATGAACGACTTAATGTCTTTAGGAGCCCATAGATTGTGGAAAAAAGAATTAATTAAGATGATAAATCCAATCAATGGTCAAAAATTAATAGATGTAGCATGTGGCACTGGGGATATTGGAAAACTATATTCATTAGCCTCAAATCACACTTCTGAAGTACTTTCAATTGATCCAAATAAAAAAATGATAGAAGAAGGAAAAAAGAAATTAAAAAATTTTAATAACATAAAGTGGAAGATAAGCTCAGCGGAAAAATTATATGTACCTGATAATTACTATGATTTTTATACAATTAGTTTTGGATTAAGAAATACTAAAAATATAAATAAAAGCATATCAGAAGCATATAGAGTTTTAAAAAAAGGAGGACGTTTTTTTTGTTTGGAGTTTTCTAAAGTACAAAATTCAAATTTACATTATTTATATAAAAACTATTCTAAAATAATCCCCTTAGTAGGAAAGCTTATAGTAGGAGATTCAAAACCATATGAATATTTAGTTTCAAGTATTGATGAATTTTTAAATCAAGTTCAACTGATAGATTTAATGAAAAATAATAAATTTGAAAATTGTAGTTATAGAAATCTAAGTGGTGGAATAGTATCTATACACAGTGGTTGGAAAATTTAATGATTAAAAAAATATTAATTCTTTTAAAAATTGCTAGAAAACTTGCTGTATCTGATGCCTTAAAAGTTATTTCAAAAACTCATGAGCCACCAAATTTAATAAAGCTATTATTTAATATTCTTTCTGTATCTTTAACATCAAAAAATAATCAAATTCAAAATCTTACGGATGAAGAAAAGTTATGCAGATCAATAGAAAATATGGGACCGACATTTATTAAGTTGGGACAATTTTTAGCTACAAGACCTGATATTATTGGAGATAGTTTATCTAAACAATTAGAAAAACTTCAAGATAGACTTCCACCTTTTAATATTTTTGAAGCAAAAGAAATAATAAAAAAAAATTTAGGTAATGAACAGTTTAATTCAATTATTAATTTTAGTGAACCTGTTGCAGCTGCCTCGGTAGCTCAAGTTCACAAAGCACAAATTAATGATGATGGGATTATAAAAGATGTAGCAATTAAAATATTGAGACCAAATATAAAAAAAAAATTTAATGATGAAATTGATTCACTTATGCTTCTTGCATATATTATTGAGGGTGTCGCAAAAAAAACCAAAAGGTTAAAACTTGTAGAAGTTGTTTTTTTATTAAAAGAAATAACCAATCATGAAATGGATTTAAGACTTGAGGGTGCTGCAGCTAATGAATATTCGGATAATACAAAAAATGATGAGGGGTTTGAAGTTCCTAAAATTTATTGGAATTATACTGGTGAAGAAGTCTTAACTTTAGATTGGATCGAAGGAATATCTATTAGAGAGACCGAAGTACTTAAATCAAAAAAAATAGACGTAAAAAATATTGCTTCAGATATTATTCAACATTTTCTGAGACATGCAGTCAGAGATGGGTTTTTTCACGCAGATATGCATCAGGGTAATTTATTTATTGATAGTAGTGGAAAAATAGTTCCAATAGATTTTGGGATTATGGGTAGAATAGATAAACTAAATAGAAAGTATTTAGCTGAAATACTTTATGGATTTATTCAAAGGGATTACAAAAAAGTTGCTGAAGTTCATTTAATTGCAGGTTTAGTTCCTAAAAATGTACCAACTGATGAACTTGCTCAAGCACTTAGATCTATTGGAGAACCAATATTTGGACAATCAGTTAAAGATATTTCTGGTGGAAAATTACTTAAACAATTGTTTGATATTACAGCAAAATTTAATATGCAAACTCAACCACAATTACTTCTTCTTCAAAAAACTATGGTCGTAGTTGAGGGAGTTGCAAGAAAGCTCAATCCTGATACAAATATTTGGAATACTTCAAAACCAGTTTTGGAAAAATGGTTAAAAGAAACCAAAGATCCAATAAATAATTTTACTGAAACATTAAAAAGTTCGACAGAAGTAATCAAAAGACTTCCAGAACTTCCTGAAATTATGGACAAAGCTAATCAGGCATTAACTTTTTTGGCCAGTGGAAATATACCTCAAAATTCTAACTCTTATTCTGCTCTAAATGAAAAAAAATCAGAGATGAAATCTCTTAGAAATCAAAGTATTATTGGATTATTATTGCTTGTATTTTTGGTCTTCTTGGTATTTTAATTCTGACATGAATAATTTTGAAAGTAAAAAAATTTTACTTATAATCTGTGGAGGAATAGCAGCATATAAAAGTTTAGAATTAATAAGGCTTTTTAATAAAAAAGGGGCATCCGTAAAAACTATACTTACAAAAAGTGGAGAAAAATTTGTAACACCTTTATCGATTACATCTCTATCAAAAAATAGAGTTTACTCTGATTTATTCGATTATCAAAATGAGGCTGAAATGGATCACATATCTCTTTCAAGATGGTCTGATTTAATTTTAATTGCTCCAGCCACAGCAAATACTATCGCCAAACTTAGTTACGGCTTATCAGATGATCTTGCTTCTACGGTAGTATTAGCTTCAGACAAGAAAGTTTTTTTGGCACCTGCTATGAATGTAAGAATGTGGGAGCACCCTTCAAATAAAGACAACCTAAAAAAACTTAAAAATTATGGTTATAAAATCATTGGTCCTGAAATTGGAGATATGGCTTGTGGTGAATATGGAGAAGGAAAAATGACAGAGCCAGAAAATATTTTACGCTATCTTGAAGATTACTTAAAAAATATAAAAAATAAAAAAAAACTAAAAGCTCTAGTGACTGCTGGTCCAACACATGAGTATATTGATCCGGTAAGATATATTGGAAATAAATCAAGTGGAAAACAAGGATATGAAATTGCTAAATCATTAAACAATAATGGTTTTGAAACTACATTAATTTCAGGTCCTACAAGTTTAGACATAACTCCAGAAATAAATATCATAAAAGTAAATACCGCTGAGGAAATGTTTGAAAAAACTTTAAAAAATCTACCAGTTGATGTAGCAATTTTTTCTGCAGCAGTTGCTGACTGGAAAGTAAAAAATATTAAAAATAATAAAATAAAGAATAATAATAATTTAAATTTAGAATTTGAAAAAAATAAAGATATTTTAGCCCATGTGTCAAAACATAACTCATTAAGACCAAAAATTGTTATAGGCTTTTCAGCAGAAACTAATGATTTAATTGAAAATTCAAAAAAAAAACTTCAAGATAAAAGTTGTGATTGGATAATTGCAAATGATGTTTCGGACTCTAATATTGGATTTGGTTCTGATTATAATGAAGTTATAATATTTGATAAAAAAAATAAAATTGAGAAAATTCATAAATCCAAAAAAAATGAATTAGCTGATAAAATAGTAAATAGAATTATATCTGAAATAAATTAATTTAATGATAAAAGTTTTACTGAAAAAACTTGACTCAAAGGTACAAATACCATCATTCAAAACCGAAGGGTCTTCAGGAATGGATTTAATGGCTTTCATTAAAGATCCAATAATAATTGAACCAAATAGTTCAGCTTTAATTCCAACAGGCTTATCTGTCGCCATACCTAACGATGTTGAGGTACAGATAAGACCTCGATCAGGACTTGCCGCAAAATCAAATATTGGAGTTTTAAACTCACCTGGAACTATTGATAGTGATTATAGAGGTGAAATTAAAATTATTTTATTTAACCACGGAGATAAAAAATTTACAGTTAAGAATAATGATAGAGTTGCTCAAATGGTTATTGCACCTATTTTGAAAGCAAATTTTGAAGAAGTAGATAAATTACCAGATACTATTAGAGGAATAGGTGGTTTTGGATCTACTGGAAAATGATTAACAATTTAAATAATAAACTAATTGAGAGATATTCGCGTCAAATAGTAATTAAGGACATTGGAGTAGTTGGACAAAAAAAAATAATAAACTCAAAAGTACTTATAATTGGAGCTGGAGGCTTAGGTTGCTATGTTTTAGACTCTTTAAGTAGGGCAGGTGTAGGAAAAATAGGTATCGCAGACTTTGATAAGGTTAATTTATCAAATATACATCGACAATCTTTATATAATTCGAAAGATGTTGGAAAAAATAAAGTTAGTGTCATTAAAAAGAAAATCAAGATAATAAATCCTCATATAAAAATTGAAATTTATAATAAAAAAATAACTGAAAAAAATATAAAAAAAATTATAACAAAATATGATATTATAGTTGATGGCTCAGATAATTTTAAAACTAAATTTTTATTAAATGAATATTCAATTAAATACAAAAAAATATTGATTGTTGGTGCTATTAGTAAATTTGATGGTCATATTTTTACTTTTAATTTTAAAAATAAAAAAACTCCTTGTTTAAAATGTTTTTATGAAGCAGAACCGTCTGATGATATTCTAAATTGCGAATTTGAAGGAATCTTGGGATCTGTTGCTGGAATTGTAGCAAATATTCAAGCTAATGAAGTTATTAAAAAAATATTAAATATTGGATATGATTTGATGGGATCAATACTTATATTAAACCTACTATCACTTGATATGAAAAAGGTTAAATTTACTAAAAAAAGAAATTGTTTATGCAAAAAATAATTTTTTTAATTTCAATTTTAATATTTAGTACTAATATTTATGAATCAAATCTTTTTGCTAAAGATATTAGTTATTTTTTAATGTTAAAAAATAAAAAAGTTAATGTAAGATATGGACCAAGTTTTGACTATCCCATAAAGTATATTTATAAAAAGAAGCTCTTGCCTCTAGAAGTAATTGATACAAAAGAAAACTTTAGAAGAATAATTGATCATAAAAAAAATAGTGGGTGGATTCATATTTCACAACTAAAAAAGTCCAGTTCTATTATAGTTTTAGAAGATAAAATAGTTTTTAAAAAAGCTAGTAAATTTTCTAAACCTATTGTGAAGTTAGAAAAAGGACGTTTAGCAATCGTCAAAAAATGTACCTCTGATTGGTGTAAAATAGAGATAGATAAGTTTAATGGGTGGATTAAAAATAATAGTGTTTGGGGACTGAACTAAATCTTAATTAAAAACGATCAAGATTCATAACTTTTGTCCAAGCTGATACAAAATCGCTAATAAACTTAGGCATAGAATCTTCACATGCATAAACCTCTGCAAGTGCACGTAGTTGAGAATTTGATCCAAAAATAAGATCAACTCTTGTACCAGTCCATTTTATTTTTTTTGTTTTTCTATCTTTTCCTTCAAATAAAGTTTCATCTTCTGATTTTTCTTTCCATGTAATATTCATATCAAGAAGATTTATGAAATAGTCATTTGTTAAAGTTTCAGGTTTTTTTGTAAAAACTCCATTTTTAGAATTATCAAAATTTGTATTTAAAACTCTCATTCCTCCTACCAAAACAGTCATCTCAGGACCTGTTAAATTCATTAATTGAGCCTTATCAATTAACATTTCCTCTGCAGATACATTTGATTTATTTATAGAGCCATTTTTTTTCGTCTTAATATAATTTCTAAATCCGTCAGCTTTTGGTTCAAGCAAACTAAAAGAATATTTATCTGTTTGTTCTTGCAAAGCATCTCCTCGACCTGGGGAGAAAGGCACTTTTATTTTATATCCTGCCTTCATTGCTGCTTTTTCAATTGCTGCCGAACCACCTAAAATTATTAAATCTGCCATTGATATAGAACTCTTTTTACTGTCGTACTTTTTTTTAATTTTCTCAAGGACTTTAAGGACCTTTGATAATTCTTTTGGGTTATTTACATCCCAATCTCTTTGAGGTTCTAATGTTATTCTAGCTCCATTTGCACCACCTCTTTTGTCAGATCCACGAAATGTAGAAGCAGATGCCCATGCAGTTTTTACAAGTTCAGATATAGATAAACCAGATTTAAGTAATTTCGATTTTAATAATTTTAGATCTTTCTTCTTAAATTTATACTTAGGTTTTGGAATTGGATCTTGCCAAATTAATTGTTCCTTGGGAACTTCTGGACCTAAATAACATGCTCGAGGTCCCATATCACGATGAGTTAATTTAAACCAAGCTCTTGCAAAAGCATCTGCAAACTCCTTGGGGTTTTTGTGAAAATGTTTTGATATAGGTCCATAACTTGGATCCATCTTAAGTGACAAATCAGTAGTTTGCATCATTGGAAAATTCTTCTTAGATTTTATGTGAGCGTCAGGCGTCATTTCTATATCATGACCATTTTTTTTAGGCTTCCATTGATGTGCTCCTGCTGGGCTCTTTGTTAACTCCCAATCGTATCCAAATAAATTATCAAAATAACCCATATCCCATTTAATGGGATTCGTTGTCCAAGCTCCTTCTATACCACTACTTATGGTATCTTCACCAAGTCCTGATTTATAATTACTATTCCAGCCTGTTGCTTGCTCTTGAATTTTAGAACCTTCAGGTTCTGGACCTTTATGTGACTCAGGAGCAGCTCCGTGTGATTTACCAAACGTATGTCCTCCTGCTACTAATGCAACTGTTTCATAATCATTCATCGCCATACGACCAAAAGTTTCTCTTATATCATGTGCAGCTAAAAGTGGATCAGGGTTTGCATCAGGACCTTGAGGATTTACATAAATTAAGCCCATGTGTGATGCTCCTAAAGGATTCTCTAATTCTCTTTTTCCACTATATCTATTTACACCAAGCCATTCTTTTTCTGATCCCCAATAAATATCATCCTCTGGTTCCCAAATATCTTGTCTTCCTCCACCAAAACCAAATGTTTTGAAACCCATTGACTCTAAGGAAACATTTCCAACCAATATAAATAAATCTGCCCATGAAATTCTTTTTCCATATTTTTTCTTTATTGGCCAAAGTAATAATCTTGCTTTATCTAAATTAACGTTATCTGGCCAACTATTTAAAGGAGCAAAGCGTTGATTACCCGTACCGGCTCCACCTCTTCCATCACCAGTTCTATAAGTTCCTGCGGCATGCCAAGCTAATCTTATAAAAAGTGGTCCATAATGACCATAATCTGCTGGCCACCAACTTTGTGAGTCGGTCATAAGTTTTTTCAAATCTTTTTTTAAAGCTTTATAATTTAATTTTTTAAATTCTTTTGAATAACTAAAATTTTTATCCATAGGATTTACCAGAGAAGAATGTTGACTTAAAATTTTTAAATTTAAGTTATTTGGCCACCAATCTCTGTTTGATGTTCCTCTTCCTGTTGGAAATTTAGAGGGTGTTCCTGTGCCTGTGAAAGGACATTTTGATTTTATATTACTAATTTTGTTCTCCGAACTCATAGATATTTTCTAATATCATTTCGATTTAAAGTCAATAGTTTAGAATTGTTCTAATGTAGTAAAAGTTGAAACTAATTACTATTTGCAATTTTTACCAAAACTTCTACGGACTTTATTTTTTTTTTTTGGTAATATTTTTTTAATTTTTATTTTACTAACGTCTCTATTATCTAAATCTATAAGTTCTTCAGTTTTTTCATCATAAAAATGATGATGATGTGTGACATTTGTGTCAAAAAAACTATTATCAGAATTTATAGAAATTTCTTTCAAATAACCTTTGGCCTTAAAAGCTTTCACAGTGTTGTAAATTGTCGCTAGTGAAATTTTTTTTCCAAATTCTTTTTCTAAAATTTTATTAAGTTTATTTATTGAAAAATGAAATGTTTTTTCTCTATTAAACAATACCTCACATATTTTTATTCTTTGTCTTGTGGGTCTTAGACCTGAAGATCTTAATTTATCAATAAAAATGCTATTATTTTTCATTTTTTCGCCTAACTTATAACAATTCTAAATGAATAGTATATTATAATTATACTAAATAAAGTATTAAAGGCTTATAATTTATGAAAAAAAAAACTTCCTATACTTACAAAGAGTTAATTAGTTGTGGAAATGGTGAACTTTTTGGACCTGGGAACGCAAAATTGCCCTTACCACCAATGTTGATGTTTGATAGAATAACTGAAATTAGTGAAAATAAAGGTTCTTTTAAAAAAGGATTAATGAAAGCTGAACTTGATATAAAAAATGATTTATGGTTTTTTGATTGTCATTTTAGA
>MDTG01008761.1_pt1 | contig 20327 bp, 19 predicted proteins | sample 811421 | NCBI WGS metagenome assembly MDTG01 (sample SAMN05326645, study PRJNA326480) | marine metagenome | isolation source: seawater | place: Pacific Ocean: South East | collected 2011
TCTCGACGATGCTGTACGGGTCGCCGTCCAGAATGATCTTCAGACCGCCCTTGAACTGTTGCGTTGAATACTGCGCCATGGATCGAACATCCTCATCTGCTGTCGCGCCTGTCTCTGATCAGGCAGCGCGAATCGTGGAACGGGTAAAATAAGTCCATGGCGATGTCTCCACCCCAAGCGACTGGCCCGCACATTGCGGCGCGCAGTCTATCGTATCCGATGACCGGCTGGCAGCAGGCCATGCGCGAGTCGATCACCGATGTCGATACGCTGTTCGACACCCTGGCGCTGCCGACGGCTTACAAACCCGCAGCCCGTCGCGCGGCCGCGCTGTTCGGGCTGCGCGTGCCGGCCGGCTACGCGGCGCGCATGCGCGCCGGCGATATCGACGACCCGCTGCTGCGCCAGGTGTTGCCGCTGGGGGCCGAAACCCGGGCGAAATCCGGCTTTGGCACCGATGCCGTCGGAGATCTGGCCAGTAATGCCGGCAACGGCCTGTTGCACAAGTATCACGGGCGTGCCTTGTTGATCACGACCGGGGCATGCGCGGTGCACTGTCGCTACTGTTTCCGGCGCCACTTCGACTACGGCGCCCACCACGCCGGCGGCTCTCATCTACGTGAAGCCCTGGCCCGTATCGCCGATGACCCCACTCTGGCCGAAATCATCCTGTCCGGCGGCGATCCGTTGTCGCTGACCAACGACCGACTCGCGGTTATCGGCCGGGCGCTGGACGCCACGCCCCACGTCGCGCGCATCCGGTTGCATACGCGTACCGCGATCGTGCTGCCCGAGCGCATCGATGACGGCTTGATCGCCTGGGTCGCAGCTCGCCGTGCCCGGGTCGTGGTGGTCGTGCACGTCAATCACGCGCGAGAACTTGCCCCCGATGTCATCGAGCGTCTGAGCGCGTTGCGCGCCGCCGGGGCGACATTGCTCAACCAGGCCGTGCTGCTGGCCGGGGTCAACGACGACCGCGACAGCCAGGTCGCGCTCAGCGAGGCCCTGTTCGCGGCCGGCATCATGCCCTATTACCTGCATCTGCTGGATCGGGTGGCCGGAGTGCATCATTTCGAGGTGGCCGAAAGCCGAGCCGTGGCCCTCATGCAATCCGTGGCAGCCGTGCTGCCGGGTTATCTCGTGCCGAAGCTGGCGCGTGAACAGCCGGGCGATTCGGCCAAGCGTGTCGTCGGACTGTGAAACCGTCGGCGGCGCTGGGGCCACTCATGTGCTGGTTCTGTCTTGCGGGGCAACGTCAGGAAACGCTCGCCTCGTGCTCTAGCGACTGACGGGATCGGCCACCGCGGCCTTGTCGACCTGAGCCAGATGGCCGTCGGTGAGTGTCCAGATCTCGTCCATACGCTGGGCCAGGCTACGATCATGGGTCACCATGATCAGGCTGGTCTTGTGCTCGGCGTTGAGCTCGAGCATCAGATCGAACACGCTGGCTGCCGTGCGATGGTCCAGATTGCCCGTGGGCTCGTCGGCCAGAATACAGGACGGCTGGGTGACCAGAGCCCGGGCCACGGCCGCGCGTTGGCGCTCGCCGCCGGAGAGTTCCGTGGGCTTGTGTTCCAGCCGATTGCCCAGCCCGACCTTGTCCAGCAGATCACGGGCGCGGGCCAGCGCCTGTTTGTTCGAGCCGCGCCGGATGAGCAGCGGCATGGCCACGTTTTCGGCGGTGGTGAACTCGGGCAGCAGATGATGGAACTGATAGATGAAGCCCATGCGCTCGTTGCGCAGCCGGCCTCGCGCGGCATCCGACAGACGTGTCATGTCCTGACCGGCGATCTCCACCGTGCCGCCGGTGGGCACATCCAGCCCGCCGAGCAAATGCAGCAGTGTGGATTTGCCCGATCCAGAGGCACCGATTACTGCGATACGCGCGCCGGGGGTGACGTTCAGACTCACATCCGACAGCACCGTGATCGGCTCGCGGACTTCGGTGAAGGTTTTGGTCACGCCCTTGGCCGCCAGTACGTAATCACTCATAGCGCAGCGCCTCGGCCGGCTGGATCCGCGCGGCTCGCCAGGCCGGATACAGTGTGGACAGGAAGGAAAGGCCCAGCGCCAGTGCCGAGATCTGCCAGACGTCGTGCCAGTGCAACTCGCCCTTCAGCTGGCTGATGTAATAGACATCGGCCGAAAACAGACTGGTGTTCAGCACGTTCTCGATGAACGGCACGATATGCACCATATTGACCGACAGCAATACGCCCAGAACCACACCGATGATCGTGCCGATCACGCCGATGAGCATGCCCTGGGTGATGAAGATCGTCATCACTGACCGGGGCTTCATGCCCAGCGTGCGAAGGATTGCGATATCGCCCTGCTTGTCGGTGACGACCATGACCAGCATGGACACGATATTGAAGGCCGCCACGGCGATGATCAGACTCAGGATGATGAACATCATGGTCTTTTCCGTGGCCACGGCATGGAAGAAGTTTGCGTTCTGGCGGGTCCAGTCCGTTACGCGATAGCGATACGGCAGGGTTTCCGACAATGCCTGGCGGACTTTGGGCGCAGCGAACAGATCATCCAGGCGCAGGCGCAGACCGGTCACGCCCGTGCCCATGTGATAGAGCTTCTGGGCATCGCCGATCGACATGAGCACCATGCCGCTGTCGTACTCGTACATGCCGACGGAAAAGATGCCCCCGACGTGGAAACGCCGGAAGCGCGGCACGATGCCGGCCGGGGTGACGGTGGCCTGGGGAATGAGGATATCCACGTCGTCACCGACGCCCACCCCGAGCTGATTGGCCAGATCGACACCGATCACGATGTTGTACTGGCCGGGCACGAGCGAATCGAACGAGCCGGCGACCATATTGCCGGCCACATCGGATACGTCTGCCTCGAGCGCCGGATCCACCCCGCGCAGCAGCGCGCCCGAAATGGCGCGCCCGCTGCGCACCATGCCCTGGCCCGAGATATAAGGCGCCGAAGCGGTGACCTCGACGTTGCGCGAATCCACGCGCTCGCGCAGGCTCTGCCAGTCATCGAGCGTGCCGTCGGCCGACTGCACCTCGACGTGCGCCGCCATGCCCAGAATACGATCACGCAGCTCCGACTCGAAGCCGTTCATGACGGACAAGACCGTAATCAAGAGCATCACGGCGAGCGCGATGCCGCCCATCGATATCGCCGAGATGAACGATATGAAATGATTACGACGCTTGGCGCGCGTGTAGCGCAGGCCGATATAGAGTTCTAGGGGTCTAAACATCGCCGCGCATTTAACCACAGTGACCGGTCGGGGGATACGAACATTTCGCCGCTGCCCCGCCCTGACCGCAGCCCGCCGGGCGGCGCGCCGGCTTATCCCGAGACAACAGTTCCGATAACGAGACACATCGATTTCAATGCCTACCCTCTTCCTGCCCGCTGAATGGGCCCCGCAAGCGGCCATGCTCATGGTCTGGCCCCGGCGCGACGGCGACTGGGGCAACGGCCTGGATGATGCCCGGAACACGTTGCAGGCCGCCATCAACGCGCTGGTCGCGCGCCAGCCGGTGATCCTGGTCGCCCCGGACCCCGATGCCCGTTACGACATCGGCCAACGCCAGTCCGACGGTCGCCTGGCGCACGACGGGTTGTGTGTGGCCGAGGTGGCCGCCAACGATATATGGGCTCGCGATACCGGCCCGATCACGGTGATCGCTGACGGCCAGCGCCGGTTTCTGGATTTTCGCTTCGACGGCTGGGGCGGCCAGTATCCGGCCGCCGCCGATGATGAGCTCTGCGCCCAGCTCCATGCCGGCGGCTGGCTGGGGGGCGATCCGCTGGATCGTCTGGACATCGTGCTCGAAGGCGGCTCGGTCGAGTCCAACGGGGCCGGTACGCTGCTCACGACAACACGATGTCTGTTGAACGGCCGGCGCAACCCCGGCCTCGACCAGGCCACACTTGAAACCCGCCTGCGCGAAGCCTTGGGTGCCCATACCGTGCACTGGCTGGATCACGGGGAGCTGTTGGGTGACGACACCGATGGTCACATCGATACCCTCGTGCGCTTTGTCGACAAGACAACGCTCGTCTATCAGGGGTGTGACGACGAAAACGATGCCCATTACAAGACGCTGGCCGAGCTGGCCCGTGTGCTCTCCGGGCTGACCACGGCCGATGGCGGCGCGTATCGCCGGATCGCACTGCCGCTGCCGGCGCCGCAGTACGATCCCGACGACGGCCATCGCCTGCCCGCCGGCTATGCCAATTTTCTCATCGCCAACGGCTGTATTCTGATGCCCGCCTTTGCCGATCCGGCCGACGATATCGCGGCCGCGCGCCTGGCGGAGTGTTTTCCCGATCGTCGGCTCATCCGTATCGACAGCCGCGCGCTGATCCGCCAGCACGGCGGGCTTCACTGCGCGGCCATGCAGATACCGGCGCTGCCGATCTAGACGAGGAGCCGTTGGTGAAAATAGCGATCGCCCAGTACGCCTGCACGCCGGAGGTCGACACCAACCTGGCGACTGCCGAGCGGCATATCGCAGCCGCCGGCGCTGCCGGTGCCGCGCTCGTCATCCTGCCCGAGCTGCACAACACGCCCTACTTCTGCCAGATCGAGGATCCCGCGCGTTTCGATCATGCCGAACCCATCCCCGGGCCCTCGACCGAGCGCCTGGCCGCGTGTGCGGCGGCGAGCGGCGTGGTTGTGGTGGCCTCGTTGTTCGAGCGCCGGGCGGCCGGGCTGTATCACAACACGGCCGTGGTGCTGGATCGTGACGGCACGATCGCCGGGCGCTATCGAAAGATGCATATTCCCGATGACCCCGAGTATTACGAGAAATACTATTTCACGCCGGGTGATCTGGGTTTCACGCCGATCGACACCTCGATCGGCCGGCTTGGCGTAATGGTCTGCTGGGATCAGTGGTACCCGGAAGGCGCTCGGCTGATGGCGCTGGCCGGCGCCGAGCTTCTGATCTATCCCTCGGCCATCGGCTGGGACGACGCCACCGACGACGCCGACGAGCAGCTGCGCCAGCTGAGTGCCTGGCAGGGCGTACAGCGCGGGCATGCGATCGCCAACGGCCTGCCTGTAGCGACCTCGAATCGCGTGGGTATCGAGGGTGAGGCCGATACCCGGATCCGTTTCTGGGGCCACTGTTTCGTCTATGGCTGCCAGGGCGAAACCCTGGCGCAAGGCGGCGACACGGGTGAGCTGCTTGTCGCCGATATCGATATGCATCGTAGCGAGCAGGTCCGGCGTATCTGGCCGTTCCTGCGTGATCGGCGGATCGATGCGTTTGCCGATCTGACCCGTCGTTATCGCGACTGACCGTCCTCTGCATGACCCGGGTCATGCCATAATCCGCGCGCTATGGCCGACACTCGATCGAAAACCCTCTTGTCTGAAACCGACCTCCCCCGCCCGCTGGCACCGCCGGCTGCGGCCCCCGGCGACAGCCAGCGCTGGCAGAACCTGCCGGGCGCCGCCAGCGCGCTCGCGCTGATCCACACGGCAGACGCCCGTCAAGGACTCACGGTCGCCGTGGTGGCCGACGAGCACCGGGCCTATCGCCTCGAGGAAGAGCTGCGCTTCTTCGCCCCGGACGATCTGGCGATCCATCATTTCCCGGACTGGGAGACGCTGCCCTACGACGTCTTCTCGCCGCATGCGGATATCATCTCGCAGCGGCTGGGACTGCTGGTCGAGCTGCCGCGCATGGGCCGGGCCATTCTCATCGTGGCCGCCGACACGCTGCTTCAGCCATTGCCGCCGCAATCGTTTGTCGCCGGCCGGGCCATGGCGTTCACCGCCGGTCAGCAGCTGGATTTTCATGCCCTGCGCGCCCAGCTCGAGGCCGCCGGCTATGCCGCGGTCTCTGAAGTGCGCACCCACGGCGAGTTCGCGGTGCGCGGCGCGGTGATGGATCTGTTCCCCACCGGCGCGGAGCAGCCCTATCGGCTGGATCTGTTCGACGACGAGATCGAGACCATCCGCGCGTTCGATCCGGAAACCCAGCGCTCGACCGACAAGATCGAAACGATCCGATTGCTGCCGGCGCGCGAGTTCCCGTTGGACGAGGACGCGATCAAGGCGTTTCGCTCCCGCTACCGCCAAGCCTTCGACGGCGACCCCGGGGCGAGCGCGATCTACCGGGATGTCTCTCGGGGCGTGCCGCCGGGCGGCATCGAGTCATACCTGCCGCTGTTTTTCGACGAGACCGCCATGATCGGCGACTACCTGCCGGACGAGGCCTGTCTCGTCGAGCTGGGCAACGTCAACCAGGCACTGGATACAGCCTGGGCGGCTATCGCCGATCGCTACGAGCAGCGTCACGTCAATCCGGAGCGTCCGATCCTGGCGCCCGAGATAGCCTTCGTTACCCCGAATACGCTGAAAACGCTGTTCGATGCCCGTACCGCGGTGACGATCACCGCAGATGATGACGGCCAGGGCCAGCGCTTCGACGCCGCGCGCGTACCGAAGATCGCCGGCGCGGATGTCGCAGCGACCGGCAAGGCACTAAAAGAATTCTTCGAAACATTCGACGGCCGGGTGTTGATCACCGGCGACTCGGCCGGCCGGCGCGAGGCCATGCGCGACTGGCTCACCCAGCTCGGCATGGCCCCGGCCCGCGCCGAGTCCTGGCACGATTTTCTGACGCAGAACAAGCGTATCGCCGTGACCACGGCGCCGCTGGAGGCCGGCTGCGTGCTGGCCGGCGACGGCCTGGCGATCATCGCCGAAAACGAGCTGACCGGCGCCCGCCCGCCGGCCAAACGCCGACGCCGGCGCGAGACACGGGACCCGGAAACCGCGATTCGCGAGCTGACCGATCTGGCCCCCGGCGCGCCGGTCGTGCATCAGGACAACGGCGTGGGCCGCTATCAGGGCCTGATCAAGCTGGCCGCCGGCGGCGTGGAGAACGAGTTTGTCACCATCGAGTACGCCGGCGGCGATCTGCTCTATGTGCCGGTGGCCTCGTTACATCTGGTGCACCGTTTCACCGGCGGCGATGCCGACACCGCCCCGTTGCACAAGCTGGGCAACGAGCGCTGGTCCAAGGCGCGCAAGAAAGCTGCGGAAAAAGCCCGCGACACGGCCGCCGACCTGCTCGAGATCCAGGCCAAGCGGGCCTCGCGCCAGGGCGTTGCCATGAGCCCGGACGAAAACGATTACCAGAAGTTCGCGGCCCAGTTCCCGTTCGAGGAAACGCCGGATCAGCAGCGCGCCATCGACGAGGTGATGGCCGATCTGTCGCGCGCCAACCCCATGGATCGGGTGATCTGTGGCGATGTCGGCTTCGGCAAGACCGAGGTCGCGCTGCGCTCGGCCTTCGTGGCGGTCTCCTCGGGTTATCAAGTGGCCGTGCTGGTGCCCACGACGCTTCTGGCCCAGCAGCACTACCAGAGTTTTTCCGATCGTTTTGCCGACTGGCCGGTCCGTGTCGGCGCCCTATCGCGCCTGCGTACCGGCAAACAGCGCGAAACCATGCTCGAGGATATGGCCAACGGCAAGCTGGATATTGTCATCGGCACCCATCGCCTGCTCGGCAAGGACATCAAGTTCGACAAGCTGGGCCTGCTGATCGTGGATGAAGAGCATCGCTTCGGCGTGCGCCACAAAGAACGGATCAAGTCGCTGCGTGCCCAGGTGGATCTGCTCACGCTGACCGCCACGCCAATTCCGCGCACGCTCAACATGAGCCTGACGGGCCTGCGCGATCTATCGATCATCGCCACCGCGCCCGAGTCACGCCTGGCCATCGAGACGTTCGTGTCTCGCTACGACGGCGTGCTGATCCAGGAGGCCGTGCGCCGCGAGATGCGCCGCGGCGGCCAGATCTACTATCTGCACAACAAGGTCAAGGACATCGAGCGCAAGGCCGCCGACCTGGCCGAATTGTTGCCCGAGGCACGGATCCGTATCGCGCACGGCCAGATGCATGAGCGCGAGCTCGAAGACGTGATGCTGGATTTCTATCATCGCCGCTTCGATATTCTGCTGTGCACGACGATCGTGGAATCGGGCATCGACGTGCCCAGCGCCAACACCATCATCATCGATCGGGCCGATACCTTCGGCCTGGCCCAGCTGCACCAGCTGCGCGGGCGCGTGGGTCGCTCGCATCACCGGGCCTATGCCTACCTGCTCACGCCGGAGGAATCGGCGATGACCGCGGACGCCCAGAAACGTCTGGAGGCACTGGCCTCGTTGCATGACCTGGGCGCCGGTTTTGCTCTGGCGACCCATGATCTGGAGATCCGCGGTGCCGGCGAGCTGCTCGGCGAAGGTCAGTCCGGCCAGATCCAGGAAATCGGCTTCGATCTGTATCGCCAGATGCTCGACCGGGCGGTGGCTGCCTACAAGCGCGGTGAGGTGCCCGAGGCCGATGCCGACGCCCTCATGGGGGCCACCGAGGTCGAGTTGGGGGCCACAGCGCTCTTGCCCGAGGACTATATTCCCGACGTGCACATGCGTCTGGTGCTGTACAAGCGCATCAGCGCCGCCAAGGACGCCGAGGCCCTGCGCAAGTTGAAGGTCGAGCTGATCGATCGCTTCGGACTGCTGCCGCCGCCCACCGAAACCCTGTTCGCGGCCACCGCGCTCAAGCTCCAGGCCGCCCCGCTGGCCATGGCCAAGATCGAGGGCGGCCCGGACGTGGGCCGGCTGCATTTCGGCAAGTCCAGCAAGGTGGATCCGGCCACACTGATCACCCTGGTACAGGCCGATGCCAAGGCCTATCGCCTGGAAGGCGATTCCAAGCTCGTGTTCTTTCGTGACATGCCCGATGTCGAAACCCGGGTCGAGCGGATCGCCGAGCTCTTGGAAAAGCTCGGAGCCCAGCGCATTGCCCAGACCGAGAAAGTGCTCGAAACGGCTTGAGCAGTCTCAGGCCCGGCGCTGCTGTTGACATATTCAACGCGCGGCCGGGCCACGCGTTGGCAGCGGATGCTCTCGGCGTGCTCGATGCACATCGGCATGACGGGCCGGTTCGCGAGCGATTTTGTCCGTGAGCGGGCCGCGCGCTCGATCAATGACAGCTAGAGCGCGGGCATCACGACCTGTAGCAGGCGCTCGATATCGCCCATTGCCGCAGCCAGTGTGGCCTCGATTTCGGCGTGTATGGCCAGGCCGCCGGTGCGTCCGGCGGCCTTGTTGACCACGACCGCACAGCAGGCATAGGCCAGACCGGCTTCGCGCGCGAGCGCGGCCTCGGGCATGCCCGTCATGCCCACGACATGACAGCCATCGCGATCCATGCGATCGATCTCGGCCGCGGTTTCCAGACGCGGGCCTTGTGTGATGCCGTGCACCCCACGCTCCAGCGCCCCCAGACCGAGTTCCGCCGCACTGTCGCTGAGCTGGCGGCGAAGTGCACTGTCGTAGGGCTCGGTGAAATCGATATGATCCAAACCGTCGGCGCACGGATCATCATAGAACGTGTGCTTGCGGGCCCAGCTGTAGTCGATGATCTGGTCCGGGATCACGATACGGCCGGGCGTGGCCTCGGCCGCGATGCCGCCAACAGCGGCGACCGCGATTACCCGATCACAGCCGGCTGCGGCGAGAGCGGCGATATTGGCACGATAGTTGATGGCGTGCGGGGCGATCCTGTGGCCCGTCCCATGGCGCATGAGAAACGCCACATCCCGGCCGGCATAGCAGCCACTCACCAGCGGGCCCGAGGTCGGCCCATAGCGTGTCTCGGCGACCGTCGGCGGCGCGGTCGCCGCCACGCCGGCCAGATCGGCCAGCGCCGTGCCCCCGATGATTCCGACACGGCTCATCTTCAGGACGTGACGTTGTCGGATGTGCCCGGCTGGCCGATGGCCCACACGCCGGGCAACTGGCGATAATAGCCCTTGTAGTCCATGCCGGCGCCAAAGACATAGCGGTCGGCCACATGACAGCCCACATAATCCGCATGGACGCCGTTGGCGCGCCGATCGTGATCCTTGAGCAGCAGCATGGCCGTGCGCACCGAGGCCGCGCCCTGTGCCTTGATGGCCGCCAGAATAGCGGCCAGCGTGTGGCCTTCGTCGAGAATGTCGTCGACGATCAAGACATGTCGGCCGGCCAGCCGCAGGCCGGGGCTGACCTTCCAGACCAGCTCTCCGCCCGAGGTTTCGCCGCGGTAACGCGTGGCGTGCAGATAGTCCAGCTCGAAAGGAAAGCTCAGGCGCTTGCCCAGTTCAGCGGTGGCCTGCAGGCCACCGAGCATCACACAGATCACCACCGGATCCAGCTCGGCCAGATCTGCGGTCACCGCCTCGGCCATACGGTCGTAGGCAGCACCGATCTCGTCGGCTGGTATCAGACAGTCGGCGCCGGCATAGACGCTCTGTGCCTCTTCGTAGCGTTGTCGATCGAAACCGCTCATCAGGATCCTTGTTCGCCGGGGTTGTCCGGGCCCGTCGTGCCTCGGGCATGCGCACGCTCGCGGGCGACGGCTTGTCGTCGCTCGGATTGTACCTTCTGTGTATCGATGTCTTCCTCATCATCGGCTTCGGTGTCGGCTTCGGCTTCGGCCTGTGCGCCAGACGATGTTTCGGTCTGCGGCGACACCAGGCCCTCGGGCAGCTCGATACGCTGGGTGGGCAGCGATACCTCGGCGCCGTGTTCGCGGATGGTGTCCTGAGCCCGCTGCAGCACGCTCTGCTTGATCGCCAGATACTCGGCCCAGTCCGTGGTCACGGTATGGCAGTAGATCAACAGATTCAGCGAGGAGGCACCGAAGGAGTCCAGATAAGTGAGGATCACCTGCTGGGAGTCGATGGCATCATCGGCGTCCAGCATCTCGCGGATCGCAGCCACGATATCGGGCACCCGGGCCGCGTCTTCGTAGCGCACGGCGATCTTTTCGTTGATCAGACGATGCGTCATGCGGGATGGATTCTCGAGCGCCACGTTGGAGAACACGGCGTTGGGCACGTAGAGCGGGCGCATATTGAAACGGCGCACGGTCGTCGCCCGCCAACCGATCGCCTCCACGACACCCTCGATATCGCGATCCGGCGAGCGGATCCAGTCGCCCACCGAAAACGGCCGATTCAGATAGACCGTCATGCCACCGAAGATATTGGCCATCACATCGCGCGCGGCGAAACCGATGGCGATACCCCCCACGCCCGAGAACGCCAGCAGGCTCGACGGCGAAACCCCGAGCTGCTGAAGCAGCACCAGCATGCCGATGACCAGCACGACCGCGCGAGCCAGCTTGGCCAGCGCATCGGCGCTGGTATTGTCCAGATGCTTATAGCGCAAGGTCGCGCGACTCAGCGCGTTCTTTTCGATCGAGGCGATCAGACGAAACGCAAACCACAGAAACACCAGGACGATCAGCACACCCCGTACCGCGGGCACATAGTCGCGCCAGGGCTGATCCGCTGCCGTGCCGATACGAATCGCCAGCGTGATGCCGCCGATCCACAACAGCACCTGCAACGGGCCATTCACACTGCGATAGAGGGCGTCGTCCCAGAGATTGCGCGTGGCCAGCACTTTATCGTGCAACACGCGCAGGACAACACGCGTGGCGATATCCAGTAGCGCCGTAATCGCGAAAATCGCGATCAGATCAACCCAGGTGCCCCACTCCGCCCTGACCGACAGATATTGCGCGGCGAAATCGCGGTAGGCGGCGGTGATTTGATCGATCATGTCGTGGCCAACCGATGCGCCAGTGCCCGAGCCCGTTCGGCTCGCGTATCGTCGGCGACGCGGCCGGCTCGGCTGCGTTCGAGACGTTCGGCGAACTGCTGGCGTCTGGTCCGGCCGATGGCCAGATCATCGTCCACGGCCGCAAGCGCGGCCCGCGCGGCCTCGCGATCGTTACAAACCGGTAGAAAATCGCAGCCTGCTGTCAAGGCACGGTGCACCCGCGTGGCCACATCGCCGAAGGCCACGGCCCCGCCCATGCTGAGATCGTCGCAGAACACACACCCATCGAAGGCCAGGCGCTGGCGCAGGATGTCTTGAATCCAGACCGGTGACAGACTGGCCGGGCGGGCATCAATCTCGGGATAGTGCACGTGCGCCATCATGATCGAGGCAATGCCCTGATCGATGAGCGCAGCAAAGACTTGCCAGTCCGCAGCCAGCGCCTCGACGCCGCGTGTATCCACGGGCAGCTCGGCGTGTGAATCCGCAGCCACCCAGCCGTGGCCGGGGAAATGCTTGGCCGTGGCCAGGCTTCCGCCGGTCTGCAGACCGCGAGTGAAAGCCTTTGTCAACGCAGTGACGGCATCGATATCCCTGGAAAACGCTCGATGCCCGATCACGCTGGATTGGCCATAGTCCAGATCCGCGACCGGGGCCAACGGCAGGTCGATCCCGGTCTCTGCCAACTCGCTGGCCACCAGCCAGCCGATGTCCGCGGCGGCGGCCACCGCCTCGCCGGGGGCATCGCTGTAATACCGGCCGAGCGTGGCCATCGGCGGGATGACCGTGAACCCGTCGCGAAACCGCTGAACCCGCCCGCCTTCATAATCGGCCATGATGGGCAGATTGCTCCTCGTCCGCCGGATTTCCCGAGTCAGTTCAGCAAGTTGCGCTCGACTCTCAAAGTTCCGCGTGAACAGGATGACGCCGCCCACGCCGGGTTGACGCAACAATGCCCGATCGGACGTGCTCAGTGTCGTCCCGGCAACGTCGATGACCAGCGGGCCAAGTGCCGCTTCGCTCACGCGCCCGACTCTGGCGCCCAGTCACGATACGGGGCAAAGGCCAGCGCATGGTTGTAATAGCGCTTGTCGTCAGTGATCTCACGGCCCAGCCAGGCCGGTCGAGCAAAGGCTTCGTCAGCCGCCCCGAGCTCGATTTCAGCCACGATCAACGGGGCATTGGCCCCTTCGAAGACATCGATTTCCCAGGTATGGCCCTCGTGCTTGACCCAGTGGCGCGTCTTTTCGACCGGCTCGGTCAGGCAAAGCGAGGCCAGCATGTCTTGTGCATCGGCCAGTGGAATCGCGTACTCGTATTCGGCACGCGCACTGCCGATGACCGCGGCCTTGATGTTCAGATTGGCCGTCTCATCCTCGATGCGCACTCGGACCGAGGCCCGCCCCGAATCGTTGAAATAGCCTTGGGCAAAGTGTTTTTGCTGGTAGGCCTCATCGCGCCAGCCATCGCCGGCGACGAGAAACTTGCGCTCGATTTCGACTGCCATCAATTGTCCTTTCGTTCGAAGACCGCCATGGATTCGATATGTGCGGTGTGCGGAAACATATCCATCACGCCGGCGGCCGTCAGGTGGTACCCGTGCTCGTGCACCAGACGCTGGCCGTCGCGGGCCAGCGTGGCCGGGTGGCAGGAGCAGTAGACGATACGCGACGGCGCGCGGGCCGCGATGAGATCGATGACCTCGGCCGCGCCCGAACGCGGCGGATCGATCAGTACCTTATCGACATGTGCCGGCAGCCAGGCCGGTGTGTCGGCCGGTTCGAACAGATTATCGACATGGGCTTCAATGTTCGTGCAGCCGTTGTAGGTGGCATTGGCACGAGCGCGCTCGACCAGACCGGCCTCGCCTTCGACGGTAACCACGCGAGCTGTCTTTCGTGCGAGCGGCACGGAAAAATTGCCGAGCCCGGAGAACAGCTCGAGCACGGTGTCATTCGCTGCCACGTTCAATGCGTCCAGGGCAGCACTCACCATCGCCCGGTTGATACCGGCATGGATCTGGACGAAATCATTGGGCAGAAAGAACAGACGAGCGTCGAAGGCCGGCAGATCGTAATACAAGGCGGCAGCGGCAGCGTCGATCGGCGCGATGGTGTCTTCGTTACCGGGCTGCAGATGGATCTGGAAATCGTGCTCGTGGCCGAAGGCCGCGAGAATCGCCAGATCCTCGCTCGTCGGGGCATCGAGTACGCGAAAGACGAGCGCCGTGGCGTTATCCGCCGCCGCCACCTCGATTTGTGGCACACGCTCGCGAATCGACAGACGATCGATCATTCGCGCCAGATCCAGCAGGCGCTCGCCCACGTGGGGCACCAGTACCTCGCAGCGCGACAGTTCGGCGATGAAAGGCGCGCCGCGCTCGCGAAAGCCGACCAGCGTACCGCCCTTCTTGGGCACGTACTTCACACCCAGCCGAGCCCGGCGCCGATAGCCCCAGCGTTCGGCCACCAGCGGGGCCAGTACGCGCTCGGGCTCGATGTGACCCACGCGCGACAGGGCGTTCATCAGCTGCGACTGCTTGAAACCGAGCTGGGCCTCGACGCTGGCGTGCTGCAGCGCACAGCCGCCACACAAACCGAAATGACGACAGCGCGGCGTCACACGCTCCGATGAGGCTGAAAACAGCGTGGCCATCGCGGCCTCTTCGTACTGTTTTTTCACCTTCGTGGGCTGGAACAGCACCTGCTCGCCGGGCAGCGTATCGGCCACGAAGATCGCCTTGCCGTCGACATGCCCCACCCCGCGTGCGTTGCTGGCCAGATCGGTGATCTCGGCGACGCCATGTTCTTTCTTGCGAGCGCGCTTGCCTTTACCGCTCATGAGGGCTCCAAAGCAGTCAGCTGCATTTCCAGATCGGCGCGGCGTGCCGGGTGCAGCCGGCGCGTGGCGTGCGCCAGGCGCCACCACAGGCGCGTGCGCGCCGATGCTCGGGCCGCGATCGAATCGGGCGCGGTGGTGGCCGGCACGTCGGGCGCAGCAAAGATCGCCCGACACTCGTCCTCGAAGGCACGATCCGGGGCAGGATGATCGGCGGCCGTGGGCGCGACCCAACCAGCCAGGCGATGCGTTGTCGCGTCGGCGAGCGCGCGCGGCAGTTGGCGATCGGTGGCGATACAGCGGGCCAGCAGGGTCGTTACGTCGTGCCCGTCCCAATCGACCAGATCGGCGCGTGTCGCCGGCATGATGTCGACCATCGCATCGAGTAACGCCGATTCACTGCCCAGGGCGTGTCGTGACAGATCGACGCGGCGCACATGCCCACGCTCGACAATCACCACGCACAGACGCTCGATGGCCGCCAGGTGTGCCGGCAGATCCCATCGGCCCCAGCGCTGGGTATGCAGCTGCTCGACCGCACGTGTGATGCCGGCATCATCGAGATCGTCGTAGTCGGCCAGGCGCCGGGCGGCATCGATATCGAGCACCGCCTGGGCGGCCACGACCACAGTGGGCCGGCTCACGGTTTATCGTAGACGCCCGTGGACAGATACCGATCGCCGCGATCACAGATGATCATGGCGATCGTGGCGTTCTCGACTTCCTGGGCCAGCGCGCGTGCCGCGAAGACGCTGCCGCCGGACGAGGGACCGGCGAAAATACCCTCTTCCTTGGCGAGGCGCTTCATCGTGGCTTCGGCATCGGCCTGCTCGACGTCAATGATCCGGTCCACGCGCTCGGCCTCGAAGATCTCGGGCAGATAGGCTTCGGGCCAGCGCCGAATACCGGGAATCTTGGATTCGCCGGCCGGCTGTACGCCAACGATCTGAATCTCCGGGTTCTTCTCCTTGAGATAACGCGAGCACCCCATGATGGTCCCCGTGGTGCCCATCGTGGCCACGAAGTGCGTGATCCGGCCCTGCGTGGCGTTCCAGATCTCCGGCCCTGTGGTCTCGTAGTGGGCTCGCGGGTTATCCGGATTGGCGAACTGATTGAGCAGCATGCCCTCGCCGGCATCGGCCATCCGCTGTGCCTGGTCGCGCGCGCCTTCCATGCCGTCGCTTTCAGAGACCGAGATGATTTCGGCGCCGTAGGCCCGCATGGACGCACGCCGTTCCTCGCTCATGTTCTCGGGCATCAAGAGCTTCATCCTGAAGCCCTGCATGGCAGCCACCATGGCCAGGGCGATGCCTGTGTTGCCCGAAGTCGCCTCGATCAACGTATCGCCCGGCTTGATGTCACCGCGCTCGGCGGCGCGGCTGATCATCGAGTACGCCGGACGGTCCTTGACCGACCCCGCGGGGTTGTCCCCCTCGAGCTTGGCCAGCAGCGTGTTGGTCGAGCCGTCACCGGCAAGACGTTGCAGACGTACCAGCGGCGTATGGCCGACCTGATCGTTAAGCGTAGGATAATCGTTCATGCACGAAGTGTAGCAGCGAGACAAACGGTGTCGAGATGGATCGAGTACAGCGCCTTAACCAGTCGATCAGGCGATCTGGCGCCGCCCGGCTGCCATGGCCGCACTCATCTCCGTGACGGCCTCATCGAGGCCTACAAACACCGCCCGTGCGATCAGCGCATGCCCGATATTGAGTTCGACGATCGGAGCGATCGCGGCGATCTCGCCCACGTTGTCCACGTGCAGGCCGTGCCCGGCGTGCACCTCGAGACCCAGCGACTCGGCCTGTGCGGCCGCTGCCACGATGCGCTCGAGCTCGGCCTGTCGCGTCGTGGCATCCACGGCATCGGCATAGGCTCCGGTGTGCAGCTCGATATGATGCGCCCCGGACCGGGCCGCGGCTTCGATCTGAGCCGTATCCGGATCGATGAACAGTGCGGCCTGAATGTTGGCGGCCTGCAGGCGGGCCAGCCCGTCGGCCACGCGATCAGTCTGGCCGACGATATCCAGCCCGCCCTCGGTGGTGAGCTCCTCGCGCGACTCGGGCACGAGACAGCAATCGCGGGGCGCGTGTCGCGCCGCGATATCGAGCATCTCCTCGGTCAACGCCATTTCCAGATTGACCGGCATGTCGTTGCCGATGGCACACAACGTTGCCACGTCGTGATCCTGGATATGCCGGCGATCCTCACGCAGATGGACCGTGATACTGGCGGCGCCCGCGGCCATGGCCATGCGGGCCGCGGCGGCAACGTCCGGATACGCTGTCCCCCGAGCCTGGCGCAGAGTGGCCACGTGATCGACGTTGACCCCGAGACGAATCGGAGGGGTGGGAGCAGCGATATCGGTCATCGGCGATCGTCCGTGCGAGGCAACGGTTGCCGGGTATCGGCGAACTGCTGCATGGCTTTGAGTGTGGCGACCGATTTTAACGGTTTGCTGCCCAGATGGGGGGCCAGAGCGGCCTGGAGCAGATCGCGTGCCTCGTGCAGGCGTGGGCGCTGCGTCAGCCGGCCGTTTGCCAGATCGATCAGCGTGGCGCCGGTCACGCTGGGTTGATTGTCCGCGCTTTTTGCAATCGGCCAGACGCCGGATTCCGGATCGTAGCGGTAGCGTGTGTCGGCCTCGATGGGGACATCCAGCGCATCGTGCGTCAGGGTGAGGCCGTAGCCCAGCTCGTCGAGCAGATCACGCTCGAAAAAACGCAGGGCCACGATGGCCGGGGCGCCGGCGGCCATCGTGTGCAACAGCGCCTCGAAGGTATCGAACAGCCGCGGGTGTGGATCGTCGCGGGCAGTCAGGCGCATGATCAGCTCGCTGGCATACAGCCCGCCCATCAACGCATTACCGGCCAGGGCGTAGCGCGTGACATACTCGATATCGCGCAGGGTATACAGCTCGCCCGCGCCGGCCCATGACAGATCGAGGCGAGAAAACGGCTCGAGCAGACCGCGCCAGCGCGATCGCGCCCGCCGTGCGCCCTTGGCAGCCAGGCCCACACGGCCATGCTCGCGTGTAAAGGCCTCCACGATGAAACTGGTATCGCGCCAGGCCCGTCGATGCAGCACCAGCGCCGGTTGCAGTTCCACGCGCATCGCTCATGCTCCCTGGCAGTCGGGCGTGGCCCAATCGCCGCTCATAGCACCCGAATCAGTGGCCCAGCTCGCGCACTGCGGCCTCGGAGTCGATCCAGTTGTCGCGAACCTTGACCCACAGCCGCAAATCCACGCGGTGATCCAGCCGGTGCACGAGATCCAGACGGGCCGCGCGCCCGATCTTCTTGAGCATCGCCCCACCCTTACCGATGACGATGGACTTGTGGTTGTCCCGTGCGACCCAGATACAGGCATGGATCTCGATCTGCTCCGGGCCGGACTCGAACGACTCGATTTCGATGGCCACGGAATACGGCAGCTCCTGCTGCAGAAACAGCGTGAGCTTCTCCCGCACGGCTTCGGCCGCCAGAAAGCGCATGTTGCGGTCGGTGTATTCGTCTTCGGGGAACAGATACGGCCCGTCGGGCATGCGCGAGGTCAGCTCGTGTCGGAGGGCGTCCAGGTTGTCCCGGCGCTGGGCCGACAGAGGCACCACGAAATCGAAGGCGCGCTGGGCGCTGGCCTTCTCCATGAATGGCAGCAGCTCGGTCTTGTCCTTGAAGCGATCGGTCTTGTTGACGATCAGCCCCACCGGGCAGTCCAGACGCGCAAGGCGCGCCAGGGCAGCGGCATCCTCGTCGCGCCACTGGCCGGCTTCGACCACGAACAGGACAACATCGATGCCCGCCAGGCTGGCCACGGCGGTTTCATTCATCACTCGGTTGAGTGCTGTCTTCTGCTGGGTATGCATGCCCGGCGTGTCCACCAGCGCGATCTGGGTCTCGCCCTCGGTCAGCACGCCGATGATGCGATGCCGGGTCGTCTGCGGCTTCGGCGTGACGATCGAGACCTTCTCGCCGACCAGCGCATTGACCAGCGTGGATTTCCCCACATTGGGCCGGCCCACGAGGGCCACCATGCCGCTGCGGCGTTGTGTGTCCGGGGTTGGGTCCTGGCTCATGAATCGGTCCTGGTAAGTACGGCCAGCATCTGGCGTGCGGCATCCTGTTCGGCCTTGCGACGGCCGGCACCCTGGCCGTCCACTGCCCGCTCGGGGGCCTGTAGACGACAGCGGGCGATGAAGGTCTGGGCATGGTCGGCGCCGCTCACGCTGACCACGTCGTATTCCGGGCGAGGCAGGCCTCTGGCCTGGAGCCATTCCTGAAGCTGGGTCTTGGCGTCCTTGAGGCTGGCAGCACTGGGCAGATCCCTCAGCCGATCGGCATACAGCGATAGAATGACGGTCTTGGTGGCCTCGAAGCCAGCATCACAATAGATCGCGCCCAGCACCGCCTCGACCGCATCGGCCCCGATCGAGGCACGCCGCCGGCTGCCGGTCTGTTGCTCGCCCGGGCCCATGACCAGCAGATCCGACAGGTTCAGCTCATCGGCGATCGCGGCCAGCGTCTTTTCGCGCACAAGCGCGGCCCGCAGGCGCGACAGATCCCCTTCCGGGGCCTGTGGCTGTGCCTCGAACAAGGCCGCGGCAATCACGAAATTCAGGACCCCGTCGCCCAGGAACTCCAGACGCTCGTTGTGATTGGCGGCCGCACTACGATGGGTCAGTGCCCGGGCCAGCAGGCTGCGATCGGTGAAGCGATGACCGATGCGGTCTTCGAAGGCGGCGCGCACCGCCGCGCGTTGGGCAGGGTCGACGTCAGGCATCAATGCAACAGCGTGCCGATTCGTGAAAACCGGATATCGAAGTCGGAGATGTTGACACTCAACCAGATCATGAACGCCCGGCCCACCAGATTGTCTTCCGGCACGAACCCCCAGACACGGGAATCCGCGCTGTTGTCGCGGTTGTCGCCCATGGCGAAATACTCGTCTTCCGGCACGGTCACGCTGACCTCCGGCCCGGATCGGCCGACCACGTGCAGCATCTTGTGATCCGGCCCATCCGGCAAATGCTCGATAAACAGGCGCATGTCGTCATAGACATCGGCGTTGGGGCCTGTATACAGACCCTTGTCGTCACGTGGCACGGCCGTGCCGTTGATATACAGCTGTTCGTCGCGATACGTGATCGTGTCGCCCGGCAGGCCCACGATGCGCTTGATGTAGTCCACCGACGGATTCTTCGGGTAGCGAAAGACCACGACATCGCCGCGCTCGGGCTCGCCCGTGGGCACGATCTTGGTATGGGTGACCGGCAGGCGCAGGCCGTACGAAAACTTCGAGACCAGCACGAAGTCGCCGACCAGCAGTGTGGGCACCATCGATTTCGAGGGGATCCGGAATGGCTCGAACACGAAGGCACGCAACACCAGCACCGCAATCAGTACCGGAAAGAACGAGTGGGCGAACTCGATCGCCCAGTTGCCGTTTTCGTTCTTGCCGCGGCGTTTGGACCAGACGAGCTTGTCCCCGATCCAGACCGCGCCGGTCACGAAACAGGCCAGCGTCAACCAGGCTTCGAAGTCCATGGGCTAGAGATTCCTTGCCAGGCCGGCCCGATCCGCCGGTCTATTTATCATCATCGGTCGAGAGTACCGCGAGAAAGGCTTCCTGCGGAATCTCGACGCTGCCGAGCTGTTTCATCCGCTTCTTGCCCTCTTTCTGCTTCTCGAGCAGCTTGCGCTTGCGCGAGACGTCGCCGCCATAACATTTGGCCGTCACGTTCTTGCGCATGGCCTTGACCGTCGAGCGTGCAATGATGCGTGTGCCGATGGTGGCCTGAATGGCGACATCGAACATCTGGCGCGGCACGATGTTCTTGAGCTTTTCGACGATGGCCTTGCCGCGGTCA
>MDTG01091871.1_pt1 | contig 20325 bp, 19 predicted proteins | sample 811421 | NCBI WGS metagenome assembly MDTG01 (sample SAMN05326645, study PRJNA326480) | marine metagenome | isolation source: seawater | place: Pacific Ocean: South East | collected 2011
CGCAGAATGCATAAACAGCGCCCCAATAGCCTCCTGCACGGTCATGATCTTGCACCAGCATTAAATCATCTCCGCCGCTTTTGCCGCACGGGCTTTTTTCTCAAGCTTTTTGAGATTTACCGCGCGGAAATTTGGTTGCAGGTTGGGTTTATCTGCCCAAATTCCACCGGTATCGCCATGGCCAACACCCTCAAAGAAGGAACGCATGTGATCCATACGGGCCTTGTTTCCCATGGCGGCGTTTATCACCTGTGCCAATGAACCCGCGCCTGCGGCCCCCATCAAAGGTCGCGCAGAAATCAAGTTTGTGAAATATAGTGAGGGTATGCCCAGTTCCTTACCCTTCTGGACAACCGGAGTTGTGCCAATGGCCAAATCTGGACGAATGGCTTCCATGGCGGCGCAATCATCTTCCAACGAGGCGCGGAATTTGACTGTCGCCCCGTGGGATTCGAGCCATTCGGCATCCTGTAGAGACCAAGGTGTTTTCGGGCAGGCCGTGCCGACATAGGGAACATCCGCGCCGCTTTCGATCAGCAGGCGGGCCACCAACAGCTCACTGCCCTCATAGCCTGATAAGGTTATTGTGCCTTTGATCGGCGCTTGTTTTAGGGCTTGACGAATTTGAGGCACAAATTGGTTTTGTGCCACTGCGATGACATCCGCTGGAAGCGCGAAAGCCTCACCAATTGCGGCTAGCCAAGCGGCTGTGCCCTCCGCGCCAACAGGTGCGGATCCGATAATCGGGCGTCCGGCTGCCTCAAACTCACGGATACTGGCGGTGTAAAATGGATGAATAGCGGCCACCGCACCGCAGTCTAAAGCCGAATAGAGTTCGCGCCATTCGCGACATGGAACAACAGTGCCTGCGGCCAGACCAAGCGGTGCCAGCATTTGTCCAATGACCATCGGATCAGCCGGGAACATTTCACCCAGCAGGCTGACCGTGGGACGGTCCGATTTGCCCATGGCGGGCATCGGTACCGGGCCCGCAGCAATCTCTTTACGGGCATAGTTTAGCATAGCCCCAGACAGCACATCCTTGGCCTCAGCATGGGTTGGAATGCCGAAGCCTGGCACATCAATGCCAACAATGCGCACGCCGTTGATCTGTTCTGGCAAGAGCCGCAGGGGTACACCAGAGGCCGTCGGCACACATAAATTTGTGACAATAATCGCATCAAGCTTTTCGGGATCTGCGATGTCATGCACCGCCTCGCGAATATCTTCAAACAGCTTGCCTGTGACCAAAGTTTCTGAATTGAACGGCACATAGCCCACCGAGCGCCGCGCCCCATAGAAATGCGACACGAATGTTAACCCATAAACGCAACAGGCTGATCCGCTTAATATTGTTGACGTGCGCTTCATGCGTAAGCCAACCCGCAGCGACCCAAAGGCAGGGCACATGCTTTGCGGTTTCTCATGAGGTCCCTGCGGGTAATCTTTGGCGTATTGATCCAAGATTTCTGACTTGCCGGCCGCACGCGCTGCCGCTTGAAGCGTGTCTATTCCGGCGGAGCAACCGCCCTCGATCGCCACAGCTTTTGAGGCTTCGTTGGCCTCAATGACTTGCAATGTGCCGGAGGCATCGAAACTGACGTCAAAGCCTTGGCGATCGGCCTCAGACATCATCATACACCACTTCTAAACTTGCGCGTGGCGCTGCTTTCTTTCCACGCATATCCATGTCGGTTGCGGGAACCAATTGGTAATCTCCGCCCGTGTCTTTGGCGTCAAACAAGCTCAAGAGACCATCTTGATCCAGAGGGGTTGGGCGCACAGGTGGCGCAAGGCCGACAGCCTCTCCCAACTGGCCAAACAATCCACCCCACTGCGACTCGGAGGTGCCGACAATTTGATAGTTTGCCGATTTTTTGCGCAGGTCATCATCTTGTGGGATCGCCGCCAGAATGGGGATATCAACAGCCTCGGCAAAAGCCGCCGCTTCGCCACTGCCATCATCTTTGTTGATGACCAACCCAGCAACACCCACGTTTCCGCCAAGCTTGCGGAAATATTCGACGGCAGAGCACACATTATTGGCCACATAGAGAGATTGTAGATCGTTGGAGGCCACAAGAATGACCTTTTGTGCCATATCGCGAGCAATCGGCAGGCCGAAGCCACCGCAAACAACGTCGCCTAGAAAATCGAGCAGAACATAGTCGAAGTCCCAATCGTGGAACCCCAATTTTTCCAGCAATTCGAATCCGTGAATGATCCCGCGGCCACCGCATCCGCGCCCCACTTCTGGGCCGCCGAGCTCCATAGCAAACACGCCACCTCGTTTGAAACACACGTCGCCAATTTTCACTTCTTCGCCAGCGATTTTCTTTTGACCGGAGGTTTCAATGATCGTCGGGCAGGCCTTGCCGCCGAAGAGTAAGGAGGTTGTGTCTGATTTCGGATCGCAGCCGATCAGCAAGACCCGCTTGCCTTGTTCGGCCATCATATGGCTCAAATTGGCTAGGGTGAAAGATTTGCCAATGCCGCCTTTTCCATAGATGGCAATAATTTGAGTTTTGCTGGTGGGTTCGCCCTGAGGCACCTCAAGAGAAATGTCTTCATGGGCCTCATCGCGCAGCCGTTGATTGAAATCTTTTAGATTTGGTACTTCATCTTTCACGACGAGTTCTCCCAATTAAGCATCATTTTTAAACATGACGAATTCCGAAAGGCTGCTTTATAGGCCTCGGGCGCATCGGCTGCTGCTGATGAATGTGTGATCAACCCGCCAAGGCTTAGAGCTCCGCTCTCTACCAAGGCACGCGTTGCGGTTAGGTCATCGCGGCTCCATTCAGCGGCGACGCGAAATTTGGCTTCTTTTATAAAGGCAGGCGGAAAGGCAAAGCTTATGGGGTCGGTATAAAAGCCAGCTAGGACAATCTCGCCACCTTTAGACAGGCGGCCAATCAATTGAGCCAGGACATCTGTGGACCCGGAGGCATCATAAATGGATTTATAATCTGTTTTGGGATCATCTTCTGGCGCCACGACCCGATAGCCCTTCGCGCCCAAACGGCGCTCCGGATCAATTTCCCAAACTGTTGGTGGCGGTGCGCCGGCGGCTACGGTGAGGCGGGCCAATAACCGCCCCAAAACGCCATGGCCTACGATTAAGTCTGGCACGGTCTTCCCGGGTCCAGCCATGGCGTGACGGGCTGTGGCCGCTAGGGCTAATAAGGCTCCCTCGGGGCCCATGGCCGCGTCTAACTTTGTCACGCGATCTTCATTACTGACCAGATAACGTGCGGCACCACCAAAAAGCCCAAACGCGCCGCTATAGCAATTAGCACCGGGGACAAAGACCGTATCGCCGGCCTTGAAGGCGCTGGACTGCGGCGCTTCAACCACCTCACCGGTAGCTTCATATCCCGGTACGAGCGGGTAACCCATGCCTGGGAACGGTGGCATTTGCCCGGACCAAAATAGTTTTTCAGTGCCTGTCGAAATGCCGGAATGTTTGATTTGCACAATCAAGTCTTTCGCCTGTGGCGCAGCCACAGTGAGCGTATCGAGACGTATATCTCTGGGCCCATTCAAGACGACAGCAGTTGTTTGCACAGCAAAACTCCCTTTGATTTCATGACGACGCAGGTGGCTGTCTGAAATTTTATATACTGTACTTTAAAAGTGACACATTTAACTGTCAACTAATATTGACAATTATAGAAAGGCAAGCTTACGGGCCTCCAAACAGCGCGTGACAAAGGCACGGGCCGGCTTCGGAGTCTTGATGATCTCAAAGCCAGCTTGGCGGCACAGCGCGGAAATTTCCTGAATTGAACGCGTTTTGCCAGTGCGCATCGCCAATGTGTAAAGGGCGAAATAGACATCGCCCGCCGGTTCCGGCCGGGTGCCACCCGACATGGGCTCAGAAACAATCAACCGGCCCCCTACGGGCAGGCTGGCCCAGCATTTTGCCAAGAGCATCGCCACCGTCTCATCGGTATGGTCGTATAGAACTCGGATCAAGCTGATCGAATCGGCACCTTTGGGAATTGAGTCTGTTTTGAATGATCCACAGGCAATTTGTGCCCGGTCATCCATGCCCGCGGCTGCGAATCTTGGAGCGGCGCTGGGTGCGACCTGCTCTAGGTCGAATAACATCAATTTCACATGCGGATGCGCACGACCGACATGCTCGAGAAAAGCGCCAGAGCCGCCGCCGACGTCAAGCAATGTACCGACCGTGGACAGATCGAGGCTGCGTAGGGTGTCTTCTGCGACCAATTCTTGACTGCGGGCCATTAAGTCTGAATAGGTTTTGGCCGCTTGTGGTTCCATTTCGCCGCCAAAAACATAGGGCCAGAACTCGGCCAGCTCTGTTTGTGTGTCACCTCTAAAAAATGCCGCAGGATCACGAAGATCGCGATAGAGGACATCGTGATGCCTAATCATATCACTTAAGCCTGGAACCCCGAGCAAAGCTGCACTGGTTTTGCTGAGAGCGAAGCGCCCGCCACGCTGTGTGCGCAGCAGCTTCAAGGCCACAGCGGCTCGCAACAATATTGTCATCCGGTCCTGAGGCACTTTGCAGGTCTCGGCGAGCTCTTCAAGTTTTTTTGGACCCTTAAACAGAAGGTTGAAGATATCGAATTGTACCAGCGCCATGAGGATTTGTGAGTGGCAAAACCCTACCAAAAGGTCAAACAGCGCCGCGCCTTCACGTCGAACCATCCGCCGGGTTAAGAAACTATGTGCCGCCCATTTTTGAAACTTGCGCGAGGCAATCAGACGGTTTGACCATCCGAATATTCCATACCACGCGCCGGCCTCATATTCTTTGGCCATTACTCACCAGGGTGAAGATTTGAGTGTTTGCTGCGCCATTTCACCGGCGTTAGCATTTCCGCTTGGGCATTGACCATTTTGGCCAGTATGGCCTCGCCAGGGCAGCGTGGGATAGAAGAGATAGCGCCGCCTAAAATATTTTTCATATGCGAAATCGCGCCCTCTATGCCATATTCCGTAACCGCGTTTGGCCGCCCATGCAGGTCGTCCTGCCCGGCGGGTTTGCCCAATTCGGCCTCATTATACAGAGCATCGCTCAGGTCATCGGCCACTTGAAAGGCCTCGCCAATACGCGATCCCAGTTCATCCCATTGCGCCCCATCTTGGCCAGCCGCAATCGCGCCCATTTGCGTTGCGGCGACGAAAAGGGCACCCGTTTTTGCCCTATGATAGGCGCGCAAATCTATTTTCTGTTCACTTTCCCAGCCTTGCCCGGCGCATATGCCGTTGGGCATTCCTGTCTGCTCAGCCAGGATGTTCATCAATCCAATTGCGCGCTGTGGATCTATGGACGCGTGACGTGTGAGAATTTGAAACGCCATGACAATAAGACTATCACCCGTCAAAACCGCAAGCGGTTCGCTATAAGCACGGTGCACAGAGGGCTTGCCCCGCCGTGTGTCGGCATTATCAAAACAGGGCAGATCATCATGCACTAAAGAGGCGCAGTGAATACATTCTAAAGCAGCCGCTGCTGCATTGGTCAATTCAGGGCGATCATCACCGCAAGCCGTGGCGACACTCATTAAAATAGTTGGACGAATACGCGCGCCGCCGGGACTGACCGCATAGTGTAATGCAGAGGCAAGTTTTGCGGGAGAGGGGGCAGTTTGCCCCAAGTTTATAGCGTCAGATATCGCCGCTTCAATTCGGGTTTTAAAGCCCATGATCCTGTCCTCACATTCAAAAGCCATTCAAACATGTAATCTCTTGATGACATATGTAATGTAAACTAGAATGTACACATCGGGTAGATCTGTCAATCGAAAGCTGTGAAGGAGGCCTGTGAGATGCAGCACGTCGCCATTATCGGAGCCGGCATAGGGGGTCTCGCGGCCGCAATGCGCCTGGCCCATGGCGGGGTTAAGGTTACAGTCCTGGAGCGTCAGGCGACTCCTGGAGGAAAAATGCGCAGCTTGCCCTCCGCCGCTGGTATGATCGACGCAGGCCCGACAGTTCTAACGATGAAACCCGTGTTTGAGGCGCTCTTTCGTGAGGTTGGCTGCCAATTGGCTGATTATGCCACGCTGATACAGGAAGGTATCTTGGCGCGGCATTTCTGGCGTGATGGCACACGCTTGGATCTCATGCGCGATCCGCAAGCCAGTTTGGAAAATGTGCGCCATAGTTTTGGAACGACAGCGGCGGATGAGTTTTACAAGTTTTCTCGTGACGCGCAGCGCCTATTTGACACGCTCAATGAGCCGATGATGCAATCCGCAACGCCGGCCTTGCGTCGGATGATTCCGGTGATGCTAAAATCTCCCAGAACAGTTATGACGATGGATCCCTTGCGGTCTCTGGCCCAGTCCCTCGGGCGTCGGTTTTCTGAGCCGCGACTGGCACAGCTCTTTGCCCGCTATGCCACCTATGTGGGTGGCCTGCCGCAGGCCTCGCCAGCCTTGCTTGCTCTGATTTGGCATGTGGAAAGCCTGGGCGTTTGGCATGTCAAAGGCGGTATGAGCCAATTGGCCTATGGTATGGAGGCCTGCGCTAAGAACTTAGGCGCTGAATTTCGTTATGATAGCCCTGTCACAGGGTTTGAGCGCGGCAAATCTGGCAAATATCAGCTCGAATGTAATGACCGTTTTGTGTCTTGTGATGCGGTTTTGTTCAATGGCGATCCAAATGCCCTGGCCCGCGGGTTCTTGGGGCCAGCGGCCAGCGCCGCCACCGCCCCTCAGGCCAGTATGCCGCGCAGTCTTTCGGCCCATGTCATGAGCTTTGCTGCTAAGGTTGAAGGCCTACCGCTCGCGGCGCATAATGTGCTTTTCGCGGCAGATCCAGAGCAAGAGTATGGGCCATTGGCGCGGGATGCGCCGCAACATGATCCAACGCTTTATATCTGTGCCCAAGATCGGTTTGGGTCCAACACCCCCAGTGGGCAAGAGCGATTTGAAATAATTCTAAACCAGCCTCCCTGCGGTCAAACGGCAGTCCCCTCACAGAAGGTTCGCGAACAATGTCAGACAATATTTCTAGATCACCTCACGCGTCACGGGCTAAGTTTCACACCGCGCCCAACATCCAGAACGTTGACGATGACCGAGGATTTCGCGCAGATGTTTCCAGGGTCGGACGGATCCCTCTACGGGCGATCCCCGCACGGAATGATGGCGGCCTTCGGACGTCCAACCGCCAGAACCAAAACCAAGGGGCTGTATCTGGTGGGCGGCGGGGCGCATCCGGGGGCGGGCGTGCCGATGGCGACACTCTCCGCCAAGCATGCGGCCGCAACGATCTTGAGCGACCTCACTTTAACATAGAGGTGCCGCCAGGTGGCTATGCCTGGTGGTATATTGATGGCGTCAGCGATGATGGTACGCGCGCCGTTTCTGTAATCGGCTTTATTGGGTCGGTCTTCTCGCCATGGTACGCCTGGTCGGGCCGTGGGGATCCTAGCAATCATTGCTGTATCAATGTTGCGACCTATGGGCGCGGGGGCCGCTTTGCCATGACTGACCGTGGCCATACCGCGTTGCGACAAACTTCAGATATGCTCACCGTAGGGCCGTCATCCCTGCATTGGACTGGAACGCAATTGGTGATTAACGTGGATGAAATATCTTCACTGCCGGCTATTTCTAGAATGCGGGGACAGATCACTTTAACCCCGCCGGCGCTCACGAAAGTTGAATTGCCGCTCACAGCTGACGGCGCACATGTCTGGCGTCCTTTTGCTCCGATTGCCCGCATTTCTGTCGATCTGGAGGTGGAGGGCTGGCAGTTTGATGGGCATGGATATTTTGACAGTAATTTTGGCACGCGCGCCCTGGAGGAGGATTTTAGCTCTTGGACCTGGGCTCGCTATCCGACCCAATCAGGGGCAACATGCTTCTATGATGCTGTACGCCGCGATGGCACGCGCTTGGATGCTGCCATTGGATTTACCCCAGAGGGGCAGGCTGCACATGTTTCGGCGCCAGGATCTGCGCGCTTCAACAGAACCCTTTGGGCGCTGGCCCGCACCACCCGTGCTGATCCAGGTTGTCGGCCAAAACAGGTTAAAGCCATGCTTGATGCGCCATTTTATTCACGTTCCGTTGTTGAAACCATGCTAGACGGTGAGCGGGTGCAGGGGGTGCATGAAGCGCTCGATTTAGATCGCTTTGCATCACCTGTGGTCAAATCTATGTTGGCGTGCCGCGTGCCGCGTCGGGCTCGGTGGACATTCTAACTATTTTGCGAGCATGACGCCACTGGCCTGGGCCTGGTCTTTGCGTTTCAGTTCAGCCATGGCGGCCATAAAAGCGCCGGTATGCCCTTGACCCCATGACATAGCATGGCGTTGGTTGACAGCCACGGCATCAACCAGAAACTGAACCTCGGGCAGCGGTCGCGCGTAAAGCACCGGAGACCTTGGCATGACCAAACTTGCGGTCGTTCTGAGGGATGATTTTGCCAGAAGCACCATCTTTTGGACCCTATTTGTGCGCCCTCGGTGGGTGATGGAATCATAGTGATTGCGGGTCACGGCCTGTCCAATGGCGGCATAAATGTAACGGGCAGCATAGATGCCAGTACGCGCATTCAACGGTAAGGCAGCAACGCCAACCTCAGATCTTGCATAAAGGGCATGGGCCTCGGACAAAAGTTTTTTAACCATCCGGCGCAGCTCGGGGCTCGCCTGTGTCGCGCTTAAAACACTCTGTGGGTCCAGACCCTCGGCATGGATCCAGTCAAGTGGCAGGTAAATGCGGCCGGCGCGTGCGTCCTCGCCGACATCCCGCGCGATATTTGTCAGCTGCATCGCCACACCTAAATCACATGCCCGCGCCAAAGCGTCGGCATCGCGCACGCGCATCAGCACACACATCATTGCACCCACGGCAGAGGCCACGCGGGCGCAATAGCTGCGCAGGTCCGAAAGGCTGGTATAGCGGTGCTCCATTGCGTCCCATGCCAATCCTTCTAACAAGGCTTCGGGCAGGGCGGCTGGCATGTCGAAGTCCTCGACGACTGAGGCGAAGGCCCGATCCTCTGGCGCATTGCGTGGCTGTCCGGCATAGACCAGTGCCAACCGCTCTTGCAGTTTAATCACCGCGCGGGCCTTGTTCTGCCCCTCATCTACTTCGTCATCAGCCAATCGGCAAAAGGCATAGAGTGCCAAGGCGGGATCTCGCACGGAGGCGGGTAATAATTTAGAAGCGGCATGAAAAGACAGCGATCCAGTGCGGATCACATTGCGGCAATGCTGTAGGTCATCAGGGCGTATCATTCAGCTGCCATCCGGGTTTTGCCCTGCGCAACGGGCGCATCGGGCACAAGTTTTGCCAATACCTCGGCGCTGGAAATGACGCCGGGAAGCCCAGCGCCTGGATGGGTTCCAGCTCCGACGAGATAGAGACCGCGCGCCTCTTCGCTCACGTTATGGGGCCGGAACCAAGCGCTTTGGAGGATACGCGGCTCAATGGAAAACCCTGCGCCATGTGGACTAAGGTAGCGGTCCATAAAGGTTTCGGGGGTGAAGATTGTTTCGGTCGAGATGCAGGTTTCGAATCCTGGCAGTAATTTCTCCACCTCAGCGGCGACCTTAGCGCGATATACCGGCATCTCCTTTTGCCAATCGACTTTGTTCTTCCAGCCCAAATGTGGGACAGGTGATAATACATAAAATGTATCATCCCCTTTGGGCGCAACACTTGGGTCGGTCACGGATGGCCGGTGGATATAAAGACTCATATCGTCGGACAAGCGGCCTTTGAGAAAGATATCTTGCAGCAAACCTTTGTAGCGTGGTCCGTTGGCAATCGTATGATGCCCCACATCTGCCCATCGCCCAGCGGTTCCCCGAGTTCCAAAATACCAAACAAACAAGCCCATTGACCAGCGCTTGCGCGCAAGTTTCTGTGGTGTCCAGCGTCGGCGGTTGTGTTTGCGCAAGAGGTGGTCATAGGTATGACCGGCATCTGCGTTGCTCACAATTAATGGCGCTTCCAACTTTTGGCCGTCGGTCAAAATAACCGCGCGCGCAGCCCCGTTTTCAATAAGAATCTCATCTGCGACTGTGTCTTGGCGAATCTGTCCACCTTGGGCGCGGACCACCGCGGCCATGGCATCCGCAATCTGTTGCACCCCGCCCATTGCGTAATGCACACCATAGGTTTTTTCCAAATGTGCCACCAAAGCGTAAATTGAGGTGACATGCATCGGGTCGCCACCGATGAACAAGGGGTGAAATGAGAGGGCCATTCTAAGTCGCTCGTCCTTGACGCGCCGCGCGGCCAGGCCATAAATTGAACGATCCGCCCGCAACTTGGCAAATGTTGGTAAAACTTTTAGGGTCTCCCAAAGCCGGTGCATGGGCTCGGCCACCATGCCCTCATATCCAATGACATAGCGTTTTTGCGAGTCTTTTAAAAAGCGCTTGTAACCGGACAGATCCGCAGGGTTCAGCCTTTGGACTTCTGATTGCATCTTCTCATCATCGCCACTGGCGCGAAAATATGACCCATCTGGCCAGCGAATTTCATAAAACGGCTCGAGGGGCCGCAGATCCACATCTGCATGAAGATCTCGATCACAGGCCGCCCATAGGGACTCAAAAACTTTTGGCATGGTCACAATCGTTGGTCCCAAATCAAATCGGTGACCGTCTTGTGTGATGGAGGAGCCACGGCCGCCCACCCGATCAAGTTTGTCCAATACGGTAACAGCATAGCCCTTTGCGCCCAGCCGCATCGCTGCTGCCAGCCCACCTAGGCCGGCACCAATGATAACCGCGCGGTTATCTTGGCTGCTGTGATCCGGGTTGGCCATAAATTTCTCACCTGCCATCTGTCTAGAATTATTTACAATCATAGGCCTTAAGATCTTCCCAATGCAAGGATAATGTGTCAACATAATCTGACACATTTACCAGGTGCACAGGGCATGACGCAGATCGTCACAATCAGTTTTTATCGTTTTGGGTCGCTTCGCTCCCGCGTTTGGGCCTTCGCCATGATGGGATTGGCGCGAAGACAGATGTCGCGCATACCGGATATCGGATTTTGGAAATTATTTGGATCGGGCTCCAATGAGGGCTTTACGCCCAAGCCCAATGTGTCTGTTTACGCCGTGCTGGCAACTTGGCCAGATCGGCAAACCGCAGAGCGCAGTTTGCAACAGAGCCCCATCTTTGCACGCTATCGTCAGCAGTCTACCGAAAATTGGACCATCTTTATGAAAGCGGATGCAGCGCGGGGCCGGTGGTCGGGCCAAACTCCATTTTCCACAACGAGTCAAAGTCAGAATGGTCCGCTTGCGGTGATGACCCGCGCCACGCTGCGGCCGCGAAACCTGGCTCGATTTTGGCGCCGTGTTCCGAATATCTCGCAGGTGATTGGCCAAGATCCCAATGTTATTTTCAAGATTGGAATTGGTGAAGTGCCCTGGCTGCAACAGGTGACCTTTTCCATCTGGCCAAGCTTGGAACATATGAACAATTTTGCACGCAAGGGGCATCATGCGCGCGCCATTCAAGCGGTGCGGATGGAGGGCTGGTTCAAAGAAGAACTCTACGCCCGATTTACCCTGATTGCGGATACAGGCACTTGGGAGGGCGACTCTCCTTTAAAAAAACTGGATATCTCATGAAGCAGCCTTTTCCTTTTTCAGCCATTGTTGGACAGGATGATATGAAACTGGCCATGGTGTTAACCGCGATTGATCCTTCGATAGCAGGGGTTCTTGTTTTTGGCGAGCGCGGCACCGGCAAATCCACTGCGGTGCGGGCTTTGGCCGGTCTTTTGCCGCCGATCACCGCTGTAAAAGCCTGTCCAGTGAACAGCGCTGACGTCAAAGATTGTCCTGCGTGGTGCGATATTTCGGACGCCAGTGTCCAAAGCATTGCCACGCCCGTGGTCGATCTTCCTTTGGGTGCCTCAGAGGATCGCGTCACCGGAGCGCTAGATATTGAAAAAGCACTCACTAAGGGTGAGAAAGCCTTCCAGCCAGGCCTATTTGCAAAGGCGAACCGGGGGTATCTCTACATAGATGAGGTGAACCTGCTGGAAGATCACATCGTGGATCTTTTGTTGGATGTGGCGCAATCGGGCGAAAATGTTGTGGAACGCGAGGGGCTTTCCATCCGCCATGCCGCGCGTTTCGTGCTGGTTGGATCTGGCAACCCGGAAGAGGGTGAATTGCGACCGCAATTGATGGATCGCTTTGGACTGTCGGTCGATGTCCTGTCCTCCGCGAATATTGATGAACGCATTGAAGTTATAAAGCGCCGCGACGCATATGAGAATGATCATGAAGCTTTTATCGCTCATTGGCAGTCAGAAGATGCCACTTTAAGAGCGCGCATCGTGGCCGCGCGCGCAGCCTTGGCCGACCTACAAACTCCCGGTAGCGCTCTGCGCCGCGTCGCGGAGCTCTGCATCGCCTTGGGTTCTGATGGATTGCGCGGAGAGCTGACATTGTTGAAAGCTGCGCGGGCCTTTGCTGCATTTGCAGGTGATGCGACCGTGACAGATGACCATATCCGCAAAACCGCTGTGCTGGCCTTGCGCCATAGGCTGCGCCGGGATCCCTTGGATGACTCTGGCTCAAGCAGCCGGGTGGCGCGGACAATCTCAGAAATTCTAGGCAATTGATATGACCCTTTGGGAGAGGGCGCAGCTGGCGATTACGCTTCTTGCGATAGATCCCCAAAGGCTTGGGGGCTTGGTTATTCGTGCGCGCGCCGGACCTGCTCAGGCGGCAATGCTTGCCGCTGTTCAAGTGCTCACTATGCCCAAGGTTAAGTTGCAGCACCACATGACGCCCGAGGTTCTCAACGGCGATATTGATTTAAGTGCCTCCTTGGCGGGGCGCCGATTAGTGACGCGCAAAAGTATTTTTGACTGCGCCCCGTCCTTGTTCGTTTTGCCCATGGCCGAGCGCTGCGCGCCGCAGTTTTCCGCGCGGATATGTCAAGCTTTGGAGGCTGATCTGGAGCATGCTTTAATCGCTTTGGATGAAGCTGCGGAGGAGGGGGAAGGTCTTCCTGCCGCGCTGACAGACCGCTTATCCTTTCATGTCACCCTCGATGATTTGTCTCTGCAAGATTTATCACCCATTACATTGCCCCGTGCAATCGATGACATCCGCGCGGCGGTCCGTGGTGTGATATTGCCGGCGGAGATGGTGGAGGAGGCCGTTACACTGGCTGCATCACTTGGCATTTCGAGTCTGCGTGCTCCGCTTTTGCTTGGATGTGCGGCTCAGGCTCATGCTGCCCTACATGGCCGAAGTGAGGTGACGGATGAAGATTTCAAACTGGCCGTGATGCTGGTTTACCCACATCGGGCCACGCGCTTGCCTGAGGATCTGGAGCCCGAGGTGCAACCTGACGGGGCAAATCCACCTGAGGCGGCTCAAGAGCCAACCCAAGCCAAACCGCCCAATGATTTAATGATCGAAGCCGTGAAGGCTGTTCTGCCGGCTGGCGTTTTAACCCAGTTACAAAGCACGGCGAAGCAACCGGCCTTTGGCTCGGGATCTGGAACGCGCCGCAAGGGAAATCACCGTGGGCGGCCGCTACCGGCCAGGATGGGCCCAAAAAACAGTGGGGCCCGGGTTGATCTTGTGGCAAGCTTGCGGGCCGCAATTCCTTGGCAAACTCTGCGCAAGGCTGGAAATACCAAGGCGATGGGACCGATCTTTAAGGCTTCCGATTTACGTCATAAACGTTACGAAACCCAATCAGATCGCCTTTTAATTTTCACCGTAGATGCCTCAGGTTCCGCAGCCGTTGCCCGCTTGGCGGAAGCCAAGGGCGCGGTCGAATTACTGCTTGGCGAGGCCTATGCCCGACGGGATCATGTTGCGCTTTACGCCTTCCGAGGAACGGGATCTGAGGCATTATTGCCGCCAACAAGATCACTCGTGCAAACGAAAAAGCGGCTCGCCGCGCTTCCCGGTGGCGGGGCCACGCCATTGGCCGCCGGGCTGGTCGCTGCGTTTAACCTAGCGGTGCAGGAACGGCGCAACGGGCTGACGCCGACCTTGATTTTGCTGACGGATGGACGTGCCAATGTAGCGCTTGATGGATCCAATGACCGTGCGCAAGCAGCGGCGGACGCGCATATGTTGGCGCAAAAGATTGCTGAGGCGCAGATCCCGGCATTGGTTATAGATACAACCATCCGACCGGAAAAAACGCTGCAAACTCTGGCTGGAACCATGCGGGCAAACTACATTGCCTTGCCCCGCTCAGATGCAAAATCCGTGTCTGCGGCCGTCTCTTCTGCTTTGGCGCATTCGTGATGAATTGGCAGCAAGCACAGCATTATTGGCCCTTTGCGCAATACTCACAGTTTACGCTGCAAAAACCGCATCTATGGCACATTCAGGATATCGGAACTGGGCCGGTCATCCTGCTCATTCATGGGGCTGGGAGTACGACTCACAGCTGGCAACATCTGGTTCCATTTTTAACCGACAGGTATCGAGTGATTATGGTGGATCTGCCTGGGCAAGGTTTTACACGGCTGGGCGCGCAGCAACGTTGCGGGCTGGATCATATGGCCGAAGACCTAACGAGCTGTTTGATCGCACTAAATCTCGCGCCACGGGTCATTATTGGCCATTCTGCGGGCGCTGCAATTGCGCTACGCATTGCGGAGCTTGCGAAGTTTGACTGCAAGGTCATCGGGATCAACGCTGCGCTTGATCATTTTCGCGGTGTCGCGGGGGTTTTGTTTCCGCTCTTGGCAAAGGCCATCGCCAACCTGCCGTTCTCAAGTAGTGTCTTGAGTAAAATTGCCGGTCACGACCACAGAGTCCATCGTATCCTTAAAGGCACCGGTTCCGATCTCGCGGCGGCGGATCTAGAATTTTACCAAGAGTTGATGCGCAACCGCTCTCACATTGGTGCCACCATGCAAATGATGGCGCAATGGAATCTTGAACCGCTATTGGCGCGGTTGCCCAGCCTTCAAACTGAGACCCATTTGATCGCGTCTTCCAATGATCTCGCTGTGCCCTGCGCAACCTCCCAAAAGGCGGCTGCCTTGCTGCCGAACGCAGAGTATCAGATCCTGCCCGATCTTGGGCATCTGGCGCATGAGGAAGACGCTGCCGCCATCGCTAACTGCATCGCGCCACTGCTGGATCTGGGCGATGCCTCTTAGAGATAAGGCTGGTTGAGAAGGAGAACTCTGGCCCAATCACAGCGGTCAACCTTAGGTTTCTGTAATCCTGCGAACCTTAAAATATCTTGTGTGAAAGGCGTTCTTTGCATAAAGCTTCCGGCTATGGGAAAGATTGACGTTTCCGATTTAGATTTTGAAAGCTTGGAGTCTCAGATCTTCGAAGCTGCGCGGTTGATGGAAATGCTGTCGCATCCTGCACGGTTGCGGATTCTTTGCACCATGCTTGGCGGCGAAAAAAGTGTACATGATTTGGCGACCAATGCGAACCTCTCACAGCCCGCCATGTCGCATCATTTGCGCAAGCTGCGCGACTCAGAGCTGGTTAACACCCGACGTGACAAGCAAACCATATATTACTCCTTGAAAGGCGAGCATGTGGCGGCCGTGTTGGAAGTGTTGCATGGCTTATATTGCAAAGAGCTTATCCTTTAAGGGGCGTATCATCGGCACCGGCTTTTGCTGCGCCCGCGTCGCGTTGACTTACCTCCTCTGGCCCTAGGCGAGGTGGCAGACCCGCAGCCTCTTGCGCCATATGGCCGACGATCAAAGGGAGCATGTCTGGGCTCACCGCTTCGGACATTGGTGGGCGTTTCCAAGCGATGCTGTCGATGGCTTCACAATTGAAACAAACCGGCTCCCAATCGTGATGGACATGGCCACAGTTGTCGCAAATCCATTGTGGGTCGCGCTGGGCTGAAATGGCTTGGGTTAAGAGCTGACGCACCGATTGATCATCAGCCCCATCGCCGCGCTTTATGGCTGCGAGAATGGTGAGTGCGCGCATGGTTGGATCTGTCTTTGCAAGGTCGTCAAGTGCGCGGCGGGCCGCATCAAAATCCGCCAGGGCGACATAAAGTTCGGCAATTAGCATTTTCGTTTCCGGGTGAGATTCCGTACCTTTGGTAAACTGTCCAAATCTTTTGAGACGGGCCGCCGGGGCCTCCTCTGGGGCTAAGGCGGCAAAACCGGATGCGAGCTCTGGATGTGGCGTCAACTGCCAGGCAGCGCGCAGAATGCGGCTTGCTTGTTTTACATTGTTTTGGTCTCGATGGCCTTCGGCTGCCAGGAGGGCGGCAGGCACCAAGCCGGGTGCAAGCCGGTTGGCTTCCACTGCATAGTTTTGTGCCTCGTCCAATTTGTCCTCTGCACGCAAATCGCGGGCCTGGGAGAGGGCAAAAATCGCATCGCGGCGCTTATGCACATTTTTTGGCAAAGCCCCATGTTTCAGCTTGGCGGTCAGGGTCGCCCGGACCCCGTGCCAATCTTCTTGGCCCACTTGCAGGTTGAGCAAGACATCCTGGGTTTCGCCGTGCTGCGGCTTGAGTGCAAAAGCATGTTCGGCCAGTTTCAGCGCCACTTCTGTGTCTCCATCCTGCAAATGTTGTTGCAGCAAACCATAGGTGCCAACAAAACGGGTTTTGGGGTCTTTTAGGAGTTTCTTATAGGTTGCCTTGGCGGTCTGCCGATCTCCATTCGCTACAGCGGCTTGCGCCACGATCAAATTGGTCAGATCCGGGCGGTTCAGCAGGCGATCGGCTTTCTTTGCTTTCGCCATGGCTTCGCGGCCATCACCACTGGCCAGAGCCATTAAACCACCCGAAAGAGCTTCGAATCCGTGGCGCTCACGATTTCGATCAAAATAGCGCGAAAGGGCCGTTTCATCTCCGTTGATAAACTTCACAAGCGCAATCGCCAAACCCAAGAGTTTGAGCATAAGCCAAAGGGTTACCAGCAACCCCAGAACCAGTAGGGCAGCTTGCAGCGCACCGAAGGACAATTCAATTCCAGCATATTGAATTATTACGCCGCCTTGCGCCTCCATCAACCGGCCAGCGCCAAAGCTGACGAGCATCACCATGGCCACGAAACTGAGAATCTTTATGAGGGACCAAAGCATTCTAATTTCCTCAATTGCCACTTAGGGCGTTGGAGAGTTCCGTAAGCGCGGCTTTTACTGCCACGCGGTTTTGCGCAGCGGCGATCCAATCTTGCAGGTGATCTTGGCCAAGTTGTGGCAGGTTATACACCTCTGATAGAGCCACATTTAAATCTCCCTTGGTCACAGCCGCTTGCGCGCGCGACAGTATAGCCTCTGCTGATGTGCCCGGTTGCGCTTCCAAAGACCGGACGCCAAATTGGGCTTTCATAAAAGCAAGTAGACGGTTCTCTTTCGTCTGCGGTCCATCGGCCGTACGCATCGCCTTCAGGGCGGCGCGCGCGGCTGGGGCAAAGCTATCTTGCAAACGTCCCAATTGAGCCACGCCATCCGTGGCATGGGCTGGTAAGGCTTCGGGGATGGCAACCTCCGTCGTAGCCATCAGATCAGACAGGGCAGCTTGATAGCCTGCGCCATTTTCGGCTGCGGCTCTGATGGCGTTGATTGCCGCGGTGATGGTTCCAGTCCGCGCGCGGTGGTTGCTGGTCTTTTGGAGCTCTTCTGCCTTGGCTTTGGATTGTTCCATCTGTGCGCTTGCCGCTTGCACGACCTGTGCCAGATCGCTGCGCAATTGGTCCAGCTCGCGTTCATAGGCCTCGATCGCGCGCGGGGAGACAGTTTGCGCCAATGGTTGCTTTTCAACCTCCTCCAGTCGAAGGTCCAGCGCGCGCAGCTGTGTTTCAATCTTTGCTTGTTTTTGGCCTATGTCATCGCGCAGCGCTTCCAGCGCCTCTGTCATAGCAAAAATTTTGTCTGTATGATCGTTCGGTGTGGGTTTGGCTTCGATTTGTTTAATCTGTTCCCCGTGTTGTGCCAGCTGCTCGGCCAGAGCGTCTTGCGCAGTAACGATGGGCGCCAGAGGATCTGACGGGTTGAGATAGGCGTGCAAAACCGCGGCACCAAAGCCAAGCCCGCCGGCCAAAATCCCACCGGCCAAAAAGGGAAACATGACCCGAAACGTCGAATGATTGGGGGTGGCGGGCGCGGCAGAGCTCTCCGCCGCCTCTGATGGAGCGGAGTGAGGCTCCGATTGTTCCACCAGCTCAGCATCCTCAATGGGCCGCTTGGCTGCGTCTTTGGGATTTTTATCTGACACGATTTTTACCTTTTGTCTCTTGCCCTGTCGACAAACCTATCCGCCCGGGCAAAATCTCTCAACCATTCTTCACATCCATAAGCGGTGTTATGACTGCGGCCATGGCTTTGCGGTTAGGTCGGGCGGCAGTGGTAACCTGACCGAAGCCAGCCTCTTGGCACAGCGCGGCGATGGCGGGACTCAGCGCCACAGCCTGATGTGGGCGCCAATCCAACGGAAGCCTCCCAAGAAGTCTGGCGCTGCGGGCAGAGAAAACTGGCAAAATAACGGGTGAGGAGCGGCGCAAATTTTTGAAGGTTTCCGTTCGTAGGGGCACCGCTATTTGCTCATAGATTACCAAGTTTTTAACCGACAAGGGGGTGCAGCGAAAATGCTCCGCCATGTCGAGGGTTGTGTGGGTGCCCCGCAGGTGCAGCAGCGGCCCGTCTTGGCAGGCCGTTGGCAGGGCGTCGCATAGCGCTCTGGCGGTATCGGCCAAATGATATGCGTTTAGCCCAAGCGCGCGTGCGGCCTGGCTCGTGGCGTCTCCGACGCAATAGCACGGCAACTGCGACCCTCTGAGTGCCATGGGCAAATATAACAGCGCATTGGTAGAGGTGATGATCAACCCCCGATAGGCTGCGACGTCGCAGGGAGCCTCGACTGGGGCGATCTTCATGATGGGGTCAATTGTGATGTGATCTGGCTGTACACCCTGCGCGATGAGCTCATGGGCAAAATGATGTGCCTGGGCTTGAGGGCGTGTGAGCAATATATGGGGCAAACGTCCACCGTAGGATTGAGCAGAAACTGCAAGGATGTTAAGCCTTGGGACAAATTTGCGCAACAGGGGCCGAGCAATGAGCAAATCTAAGGACGTATCATGACAGTGTGCATTCTGGGTGCTGGCGCTTTCGGTACGGCACTGGCGGTGGCCCTGTCGGATCGTCACGACATTCGCCTCTGGGGCCGCGATGGCGCTGCGCTCGCAGAGGCGGCGCAGAGCCGCAAATCACCGCGGTTGCCCAATATCACCCTGGCTGAAAATATCACCGTGACCGATGATGCAAAAACCGCTTTGCAGGGTACGGAGTTCATATTGTGTGCCATTCCGTTGCAAGCCACCGCAGAGGCCCTAAGCGATCTGGCGCCATTGTTTGCAGGTCAGCCATTAATTGGATGCAGCAAGGGGATGGATCTGACGACTGGTCTGGGTGGCTATTCGGTGTTGCGATCTGTTTATAAGAAGGGCCCTTCGGGCGTGCTGACCGGTCCAAGCTTTGCCGTAGACATCGCAAAGGGCTTGCCAACTGCCTTGACCCTGGCCGCTGAGGCGCAAGAGAATGTCAGCGCGTGGCAGGCGGCCTTATCCACAGAGACATTGCGGCTTTATACTTCGGGAGACCCTATTGGGGCTGAGCTTGGCGGGGCGTTAAAAAATGTCATTGCCATCGCCTGTGGTGCCACAATTGGAGCGGGGCTTGGGCAGAGCGCAAGGGCGGCGTTGATCACGCGCGGACAGGCCGAAATCACCCGCTTTGCGGAGAAACTTGGCGCGCAACCCGAAACTTTGGCGGGTCTGGCTGGCTTTGGCGATCTTTGCTTAACCTGCACGTCAGAGAAATCACGAAACTATCAATTCGGTCTGGCCCTTGGGCAGGGCCAGGTTTTTGACAAGGCCATTACTGTAGAAGGCAGGGACACAGCATTGGCTCTTGTGCCTATCATGGAGAGGCTTGAAATAGATATGCCGATTGCAAAAGCGGTTGCGGGCCTGTGTTCGGGTACGATAACCGTAGCGCAAGCTATGGCAGCGCTTATGGCGCGGCCCCTCAGAAAGGAAATATAATGCGTATTGCTGTTATCACCCGCGACAAACCAGGACATTTGCACCTGCGTGTGGAGACCCGAGACGCGCATCTGGCCTATATCGAGGAAACCGGCATCGTTGAAGTGGCGGGTCCGTTTCTGGACGACACTGAGCAAATGTGCGGTTCGCTGATTGTTCTGGAGGTGGAAAACATGGCCGCAGCACAGGATTGGGCCGAAAATGACCCCTATAATAAGGCCGGATTGTTCGAAAGCGTGACGTTGAGCCAGTGGAAGAAAGTTATCGGCTAATGGCCTATTGGTTGTTCAAATCGGAGCCAGCCACATGGTCCTGGGCAGATCAA
>MDTG01375275.1_pt1 | contig 20324 bp, 18 predicted proteins | sample 811421 | NCBI WGS metagenome assembly MDTG01 (sample SAMN05326645, study PRJNA326480) | marine metagenome | isolation source: seawater | place: Pacific Ocean: South East | collected 2011
AATAGTAGAAAGATATATTAATTTTTTATATTTGTCGTTTGAAATATAGGCTACCTTATCGCTTTTTTAAATTTAAAAAGAGGAAAGTCCGGACAATATAGAGTGCCATACTTCTTAACGAGAAGGGTCTTGAAATAGATACAGATTAGTGCCACAGAAAATAACCGCCATGTAATTATTGGTAAGGGTGAAAAAGTGAAGGTAAGATTTCACTAAGTTTAATAGTAATATTAAAACTTGGGCAAACCTTATGGATTGAAAGACCAAATAAACTAGGGCGTACTATTGTACTAAAAGTTGCTCGCTTGAACCTAGAGGGTGGGTCGTTTGATTATATTAGTGATAATATAACTAGATAAATGATAAGGGTCTTGAACTAAAGATACAGAATCCGGCTTATAAGTTTATATTTTAATTTAAAATAAGGAAAAGGAGTATAATTTCTTTTCCTTATTTTAAACTATTTCTGATAAGTATCTTTCTGCATCTAATGCTGCCATACATCCACTGCCTGCTGCTGTAACTGCTTGTCTATAAATTGAGTCTTGTGCATCTCCGCTTGCAAAAACCCCAGGCTTATTAGTTAGTGAGCTGTCGGGTTTTGTTACTAGATAACCAACCTCATCCATATCTAATTGGTTTTTAAAAATTGATGTGTTTGGTGTATGTCCAATTGCTAAAAAGAATCCGGTAGCTTTAATAATTTTTTCTGAATTATTTATTGTGTCTAAAACTTTAATGGAATGGACAGTTTGATCTCCCATAATTTCCATTGTTTCGTGGTTATATAAAACGTCAATATTATCAGTTTCTAAAACTCTTTTTTGCATTATTTTAGATGCTCTCATTTTATTTTTACGCACTAACAAATAGACTTTTTTACATAGCTTCCCTAAGTATGTTGCTTCTTCAGCAGCCGAATCTCCTCCTCCTACTACTACTACATCTTGATTCCTGAAGAAAAAACCATCGCATACTGCACAAGCAGATACTCCAGAACCCATAAATTTCTTTTCAGATTCAAGTCCTAGATATTTAGCTGAAGCACCAGTTGAAATAATTACAGTTTTAGATTGTATTTCATTTTTATTATCAATTATTACTTTATGATATCCACCTTTTAAATCTGAAAACAGAACATTTGTTACAATACCATTAATTACCTTAGTGCCAAATCTTTCTGCTTGTTTTTTTAAATCTTCCATCATAATAGGACCAGTTATTCCATCAGGATAACCAGGAAAATTTTCTACATCATTTGTTGTAGTTAATTGTCCACCCGGTTGGATTCCTTGTATTATAACTGGATTTAAATTGGCTCTAGCAGCATAAATAGCAGCTGTATACCCTGCGGGTCCAGATCCAATTATTAAGCATTCAATTTTTTCCATATTATATCTTTATAAAGATTGTTAAATTTAATTTAAATACAAATAAACAATTTTGTTACTTATATTTGCGATATTATAAACAAAAAAAAACATTTTGGATAAAAAAACAGCACTTTTCTCTTGTCATTCTAAACTTAATGCAAAGATGGTTTCATTTGCTGGTTATTTAATGCCGATTCAATATAAAGGAGTAAAATTTGAACATAATTTTGTAAGAAATAATGTAGGCTTATTTGATATATCTCATATGGCTCAAATTATTATTAATGGCGATAAGGCTTTTGATTTACTGCAAAAAATTACTACTAATGATGTTGCTAAATTAGTTACTGGAAAAGTGCAGTATTCTTGCATGACTAATCAAAATGGTGGTATAATAGATGATTTTTTACTTTATAAGTTATCCAAAACTAAATATATGTTAGTGGTTAATGCATCTAACGCACAAAAGGATTTTGATTGGATTTGTAGTCATAATGTTGATAATGTTGATATTATAGATGTTACTGACTCTAAATCAATAATTGCTGTACAAGGTCCTAAATCAATAATTGCTTTACAGAAAATTACAAATATTGACTTGAGTTTAATACCTTATTATTCTTTTTCTAAAGGATCATTATTGAATTATGATAATATTATTATATCTAATACTGGCTATACAGGCGAGTTAGGATTTGAATTATATGTTGATAGAAAACACACACAGAATATATGGGATGCATTATTTGAAAATAATGATTTAATTGAACCTATAGGTCTTGCAGCAAGAGATACATTGCGGCTTGAGAAGAGTTTTTGTTTATATGGTAATGATATTGATGAAAATAGAACACCTATTGAAGCAGGTTTATCTTGGATAGTAAATTTTAACAAGGAGTTTATTGGTAAAAAAAAATTACTTCTGCAAAAACAAAATGGTGTTATTAATTCTTTAGTTAGTTTTATTATGTTAGATAAGGGTATTCCAAGACAGGATTACCCTATTTTAGATACTAATAATAATAAAATAGGTGTTGTAACATCTGGTACTATGTCACCTTCAATAGGAAAGGCTATTGGTATGGGATATATTAATGTCGAAATGTCTAAATATGGAAATCATATTTTTATTTTAATCAGAAATAAAAAAATTAAAGCAGTTATTACTAATAGAATATTTGATGAGAAAAAAAAATAGTATTGATGTATGCTTAACTCCTAATTTAATTGACTTATTTGATGTTCAAAATAAGGTTGTAGTGGTTATTGATGTATTTAGGGCAACTTCTGCTATATGTACTGCATTATATTCGGGTGTTCAAGAAGTTATCCCTGTTTCTACTTTGGATGAAGCTAAAACTTATTTAAATAAAGATAATTATTTAGTTGCTGCTGAAAGAAATGGAACAATTGTACCAGGATTTGATTTAGGTAATTCTCCTCTAGATTATTTAGACAAAGAAAAATTAAAAAATTATTCTTTAGTGATTACTACTACTAATGGCACGACTGCAATAGAACGTTCTAAAAATGCTAAAGCTCTAATATTAGCATCATTTTTAAACATTCAATCTGTTGTGCAATTTTTAGTGGAGCACAAACAAGACTTATTGATTATTTGCTCTGGTTGGAAGGGAAGGGTATGTATTGAAGATATGGTTTTGGCTGGTATGATTACTAATCTGTTATTAAAGTATTCCTTTTTCATAAATCAAGATTCATCTAGCGTAGTTTTAAATTTATATAAACTGTGCAAGGATGATATGTATAATTTTATTATGCATTCTTCTTATATAAATAGAACAAATATGCATTCAAACGATGTAAAAGAAAAATTATATCATGATATTAAATACTGCTTAAAAATTAATATCATCAATATTGTACCAATCTTTAATAAAAGATCTTTTTTTATATGATTTAAAGTATTATGAACATAAATTTTGTTTCTAAAGAAGATGTTTTAAATTATCCAGTTATTAGGTTTGAAGGAGATGTTCGAATTATTAATAATAAAAAAGACATGATACATGCATGCAGTAAATTGTCCCATCTTAATGAGATAGGTTTTGATACTGAAACCAAGCCGTCTTTTAAAAAAGGAATTATTCATAATGTATGTTTATTGCAGCTTTCAACTAATGAAGTTGCTTATATATTTAGATTAAATAAAATTGGATTAAGTAGTGAGTTAATTAGTATTTTATCAAATAATTCTATTTTAAAAATAGGTATTGATATAAAAAATGATATTGCTGCATTAAAAAAAATAAAATCTTTTAAAGAGAAGTCTTTTGTTGACTTAAATCAATTAGCAATTGAAAAAGGTTTTAAAAGTATTGGGGCAGTGAAATTATCTATTATGTTACTTGGATATAGAATTAGCAAAGCACATAGGTTATCAGATTGGGAATCTGATCAGCTGTCAGAAAACCAAATTAATTATGCTGCAACTGATGCGTGGATATGTCTTAAAATAATTCAAGCCTTTAAAAATAGATTATTGTTTCCCTAATGTTTTAAATTCTTGTTTTTTTTGTAAAATCTGTACCACTCTATTTTTTCCTCTTTTAAAAGGTCCAAGGCCTCTATATGTTCTTATATTTTTAATGCTTGGTTTATTAGTTGTATTTAAATTTTTATCATTCAGGATTAATGCATGAAATTTAAGTGTTCCTTTAGTTAATCCAAAATATCCAGTATTATAATTTTGATTTTTAATTTTTTGTATTTCGTTGTATTTTAATGTTTTGCCATTAACATCAAATATTGAATCTAATTTACCTTGTTTTACATCACTAGAAAAATGACTATAAAAAAAATAAACTGGGGCAAAAGAATAATAATTTCTAAATGCATCTATAATTTGATTATTATAGTCCTTTTGTTTATTTTTTTCTGACTCATATTTTTGAAATTCATTATTTTCTAGATAGTATTTAATTAAATGAGTGTTTGTGTTTAATCTAATTAATAAGGCTTCATTAGAAATATATTGCATATTATTTTGAGCGTCACCATTACATATGAAAAGTATACATATTAAAAAAAATAAATTTCTCATAAAGGATTAAAGTTTTTATATATTTATTATAAAAATATGAATTCTATGGCTAGAATTAGAATTGTTGTTCCCAAAACAATGCATTTTAAAACATATTTATTTTTAAGAGTGTACGACATGAATTATGGTAATCATTTGGGTAATGATTCTGTTTTAAGTATTGCACATGAAGTAAGAATAAGGTTTTTAAATTCTTTAGGATTAAGTGAGCATAATTTTTATGGTTATGGTTTGTTAATGGCTGATAGTGCAGTAGTTTATAAAAAACAGGGAATATATGGAGATAAGCTAGAAATTAGATTGTCTGTTATTGATCTATCTAAGTATGGTTTCGGTCTTGTATATCAAATGATAAACACTAAAAATAATCATGAATTATGTCGTGTAAAAACAGGCTTAGTTTGTTATAATTATTATGATAAAAAACTTGTCCAATTATCTAATAAATTTAAGGTTCTTTTTTCTTAATTTTATTTGGATTTTTTATTTTTAACATAAGCATCTCTAGTGAGACAATTTTTTTATTCTTTATTTTTTATTTGTATTGTTTTTTTAATTTCAAGTATTGATGATTCATCTATTCTGATTAAAAATTCCCCAGTATATCAAGATAAATTTACTGAACAATGGGCTGATAGTTTATTAGATTATATGTCTATTGAGCAAAAGATAGGTCAGTTATTTATGATTATAGGAAGTGGTAAGAATTTAAATGAAACTTATTTTAAATCTATTGACACACTTATAACAAATTATGGTATAGGTGGAGTAATGTTTTTACAATCTAATCCAAGTGAAGTCATAAGGTTAATTAATAGATATAATTATAATGCTAGTATCCCATTGTTAACATCTATAGATGCTGAGTGGGGTTTAGGAATGAGATTAGATAGTACTCAGTCTTTTCCTTGGATGATGACTCTTGGCGCGATTCAAGACGATAAATTGATTTATGATTTAGGTAAAGATATAGGACGGCAATGTAAAGAATTAGGAATTCATATTAATTTTGCACCTGTAGTTGATATTAATAATAATCCTAATAACCCAATTATTGATAGAAGATCTTTTAGTTCAGATAGAAACCTAGTTTCATCTAAGGCGTTAGCTTATATGAAAGGCTTGCAGAGCACAGGAGTTTTAGCTTGTGCTAAACATTTTCCAGGGCATGGTGATACAGATGTGGATTCTCATGTAGGTTTACCTGTTTTGAATTATAATAGAGATAGGCTTGATAGTTTAGAATTTTTTCCTTTTCAATTTCTCATTAATAATGGTTTAAGTTCGGTTATGGTGGGCCACATGAATTTACCTAGAATTGATACTTTAGGAATTCCTTCATCTTTTTCTACAAATATTATTAGCTCAATTTTAAAGGAGGATTTGTTATTTAATGGTCTTATTATTTCAGATGCATTAAATATGGGTGCGTTAAAAAATTATAGTCAACGCCCTGGAGAAGTAGAGAAAAAAGCATTTTTAGCAGGCAATGACATTCTACTTTGTCCATTAAATATTCAAGCAGCTATTGACTCTATTAAAGCAGTTGTTCAAAGAGATACGGCTGCTTTAAATCAATTACACTATAGTTGTAAAAAAATTCTTATGCTAAAAAAATGGGTTGGTGTTGATCAATTAGAAATACTTGAGGATGAATATATTTTAGAAAATCCTCAATCTAGGTCTTTAGAACGTAGATTATCAAAAAATGCGATTACAGTTTTAAAAAATGACTCATCAATATTGCCTATAGATTATACTAAAAACCCTAAAATAGCGTATTTGCATATTGGTAATGATAATGGAAACTGTTTTTATAGTCGCCTAAATGATTATCTACCCATCTCTAAATATTTATTAAGTTCCTTTAAGAATAATAATCAAAGAGATAGTTTACTACAAAAACTAAAGGACTATGATAGGTTAATCATTGGCTTACATTATCTTAATAATAATTTTTGGGATAAGCATATAATTTCCTCGCAAGATAGTATTTTTTTAAATAAAGCATCTTTACAATTAGACCCAATTATTTCTGTGTTTGGGCATCCTAGCTTAATAAATTCAATTAATTCTAATTATTTAAATGGTCTAATTTTATCATATCAAAATACATGTGATTTTCAAGATTTAACTGCACAATTTTGTTTAGGTGCGATTAGTGCTAATGGTAGATTACCAAGATTATTAAATCAGTTTAAAGAAGGTGACGGTGTTGATGTAGATTCTTTAGGTAATATTTTATTTTCAAGACCATTTGATTTAAATGTAAACGCAGATTCATTATGTAAAATTGACTCTCTGGTTAATTATGCTATTTCTTCTCATGCAATGCCTGGTTGTCAAATTGTAATATCTAGGAATGGCCACATTTTTTTTAATAAGTCTTTTGGTTACCATACATATGATTCAATTAATATGGTTGAAACTACTGATTTATATGATATTGCTTCTATCACAAAAATAGCTGCAGCCGCCCCTTTAGCCATGACTTTAGTTGATCAAAAATTACTTAAATTAAATAAAAAGCTAAAGCATTATACTTCACTTTATGATAATAGTGATAAGAAAAATATTAGGTTTATTGATTTATTTACTCATCAGTCTAGTTTACATCCTTGGATTCCTTACTATGATTATTTTCGTGATGATGATGGCAAAATAAGTACCGATGCTTTTTCATATTCAATGGATAGGACCTATAGTATTGGTTTAACAGATAATTTATTTTTCAATTATAATTATTTAGATACTATTCAGCAAATTAATCTGTCTTCACCTTTAAGAGAAAGTAGGGATTATAAATATAGTGATTTGGGTTTTTATCTTGTACTACCTATTTTAGAACAATTGATTAATAAAAAAATAGACATTTATCTTACAAAAGAAATATATCAAGAATTAGGTGCGTTTCGTATAATGTTTAATCCTATTGAAAAAATAGCATTAGATTATATAGTTCCAACTGAGTTGGATAACTATTTTAGAGATACCTTAATTCATGGTTATGTGCATGATCCAGGTGCTGCTTTGTTGGGTGGAGTAGCTTTACATGCTGGTTTATTTTCTAATGGTATTGATTTAATGAAATTGATGCAGTTATTTCTTAATAAAGGTAATTTTATGGAAAAAGATTTCTTTAGTCATAAAACATTGAATTATTTTACTTCTCGTCCATTTGAAGATTTAGATAATAGAAGGGGTATTATTTTTGATAAACCAAGTATTAGTAATGAAGACGGTCCCACTTGTGATTTAGTTTCATCTTCTAGTTATGGTCATAGCGGTTTTACTGGAACTTATACATGGGTTGATCCAGAGTTTGATTTAATTTATGTTTTTTTGTCGAATAGGGTGTATCCTGATTCTAACAATGATAAATTAATTCGAGAAAATATTAGAACCGAGATACAAAAGTTTATTTATAATGCTATAATGTAAATTAATTGATATGAAAATTTTTTGTTTTTTTTTACTTATTAGTTCTAATATTTTATGTCAAAATAAGATAGTAGATGGTATGAGACAAGGTGAGTGGGTTCTATTATTTCCTAATAAATCAGATAGTTTAATTTCAGAGAGAGGTGTTTTTATTAATGATTTGGAACACGGTTTATGGGTTAGGTACTATGATAATATGATGATTCGTGAAATTGTTAATTATAAATATGGACAATTACATGGTTTAAGTTTTTCATTTGATAAGAAAGGACGTATTAAGAGTCAAGAAATATATTTTAATAATGAACTGGATGGCATACAATTATATTATTATGATACAGGAAAGATTAAATCAGAATTGAATTATAAAAAAGGTGATTTAAATGGATTCGTAAATAAATTTTATAAAAATGGTAAAAAACAAGAGTCCAGCTTTTATATACAAGGTAAAAAAAACGGTATTGCAAATTGGTATTATGATAACGGTGAATTAAGTGTAACTTATAATTATTTAAATGGAGATATATCAGGTGAAGTATCCTCTTATTATAAGAATGGTCAATTAAAATCAAGCTCCAACTATAAAATGAATGAATTAGATGGTGAAAAAATTGACTATTACCAATCTGGTAATATAAAAAAGAAGAGTACTTTTCATTTAGGAACACAAAAATATATAACTATACATTTTGATTCTTTAGGTAATGAAATTAAGTAGAAAAAAAATATGAAGAATATTGGCATTATATGTTATCCAACATTTGGTGGAAGTGGCATCGTTGCTACAGAGTTAGGTAAGCAATTATCAAATAAATATTTTATTCATTTCATTTCTTATAAAAAGCCAGTCAGATTTGATGATACAAATAAGAATATAAAATATCACAAGGTTGATGTTCCAAATTATCCATTATTTGAATATCCACCTTATGAACTAGCACTTACTGCTAAAATTGTTCAAATTGTACAAGAATTTCATCTTGATTTATTACATGTTCATTATGCAATACCTCATGCTTATGCTGCTGTTAATGCAAAAAAAATATTAATGGAAAAGGACATTCACATTCCTATAGTTACGACTTTACATGGAACTGATATCACATTAGTAGTCACTAATCCACATCTTATGTCGGCAGTTAATTATGCAATTAATAAATCTGATATAGTTACTACTGTTTCTGAAGATTTGAAGATGAAAACTTTAGATTTTTTTAACGTAAACCATGAAATACAAGTTATTCCTAACTTTATTTCATGTCAAAAAATAGAACACAATTTTAATATTGAGACTAAAAAAAGAATTATCCATATTTCTAATTTTAGGCCAGTTAAGAGAGCTCATGATGTCGTAAAAGTGTTTCAAGGTATCCTTAGTGAGATTGACTCTGAATTGATCATGATTGGAGATGGTCCAGATTTAAATAGTGTTATAAGTCTCACGCAGAAATTAAACTTACAGGATTCAGTTCGTTTTTTAGGGAAAAGTAAGGATATTGATGGTTTTTTAAAATACTCAGATTTATTTTTATTGCCTTCGGAAACGGAAAGTTTTGGTCTGGTTGCTCTTGAGGCTATGTCTTTTGGTGTTCCTGTAATATCTTCTAATATGGGAGGTGTTACAGAGCTTGTTATTCATGGTTTCAATGGATATAATTGTATGGTAGGGGATGTCAATATGATGATCAGTAAATCCTTAGAGCTCTTAAGAGATGCTAATTTGTTTACAGCAATGAGTAAAAATGCTTATGCAACAGCTAAAAAATATGACATTATTAAGATAGTTTCTAGATATGAACAATTATATCTTAATTTGTTATAATTAGCCACCAACTCTTTTTGTTCTATAACCTTTGTCACTTAGTATTGATATAATTTTCTCTTGAATTCTTCCTTGAATTATAATTTCATTATTTTTCACACTCCCCCCTAATCCAAGTTTTGTTTTTATTTCTTTGGATAAGTCTTTTATTTGTTTATCATTTTTTTGTAGACCTTTAATAATAGTCACTCCTTTTCCTCCTCTACCTTTTTTTTCAAAACAAACAGAAATGATGTGGTTTTGATCTTGTTCTAAATCTTGATTAAGATCATCATCATAAGAATTAAATCCAAGACCATGATTAGTCGAGTATACTATTCCTCCTTTTTTTTTCATTTCTTTAAACCTAATTCTCTAATTCTTTCTTCAAGAAAATCTCCTGCCGTAATATCAGTATATAGTTTGGGTTTTGTTTCTGAATAACACGAAGGAAGACAATTTAATGACATTTCTGATCTTGGATGCATAAAGAAAGGTATAGAAAATCTAGGTTTTTTCCATTCAGATTTAGGTGGGTTGACAACTTGATGTATGGATGAATGTAATTTATTGTTTGTTAATCTAGACATCATGTCACCAATATTCACTACTACTTGATCAGGTAATGCAGTAACGGCAATCCATTCACCACTTCTAGTTTTAATTTCTAATCCACTAGCACTGGCACCCATTAAAATTGTAATAAGATTAATGTCTCCATGAGCTGCTGCTCTAACTGCACCTTTAGGTTCCGTTTGAATTGGAGGATAATGTATAGCGCGTAATATACTATTTCCACCTTTAACTTTTGTATCAAAATATGTTTCTTCTAAGTTAAGATGAAGTGCTAATGCTCTTAAGATAAATAATCCAGTTTCTTCAAGAGTTGTAAATACTTCTCTTCCAATTTTATTAAATTCTGGTAATTCATCACAATAAATATTTGGTTCATACTCCCTTGCAAGGGGGTCATTTTGTTCTAATTCTTGTCCAAAGTGCCAGAATTCTTTTAAATCTGATTTTTCATATCCTTTCGCCTTTTCTCTACCAAAAGAAATGTATCCTCTTTGTCCATTTAATTCAGGTTTTTCGTATTTTTTTTTAACTTCTAAAGGAAGTTCAAAAAAACTTTGCACTTGACCATATAGTAAGTCTCTTTTAGTTTCATTTAGTCCGTGATTTTTTAAGGCGATAAAACCAATTTTTTCATAAGCATCTCCTATTTTTTTAACAAATGCTTGTTTTTTATTTATATCTTGACTTGTGAAATCATGTAAATCTAAGGATGGGATTTGATTGTATGTATTCATAATAGAAAATATTTTATTGCATTATCTCTTTATATATTTATTAATGATTACAAAATTACAATTAATTGTATAATTTTGAGTACATGAAAATTAAATATAATGTTAAGTCATTAAATAATGAAACTTTAGTTGCTCTTTATAAAGCAATGTTGAAACCTAGAATGATAGAAGAAAAAATGCTTCTTTTATTACGCCAAGGTAAAATATCTAAGTGGTTCTCTGGAATTGGACAAGAAGCAATTTCTGCGGCAGTTACTAGTGTATTAGATAATGACGAGTATATTTTGCCAATGCATAGAAATTTAGGTGTATTTACTGGAAGGAATATTCCTTTAGATCGATTATTTTCACAGTTCCAAGGAAAGTCTAATGGTTTTTCTAATGGTAGAGATCGTTCTTTCCATTTTGGTTCTATTGAACATAGCATTGTAGGTATGATTTCACATTTAGGTCCTCAGATGGGTGTTGCTAATGGAATTGCTTTGTCTAATTTGTTAAAAAAAAATAACAAATTATGTCTTGTTTTTTCTGGAGAGGGTGGTACTAGTGAAGGTGATTTTCATGAAGCTTTGAATGTGGCTTCTGTTTGGTCTCTTCCGATAATATTTTTAATTGAAAATAATGGATATGGACTATCTACTCCAACTAATGAGCAATATAAATGTAAAAACCTTGCTGATAGAGGGTTGGGTTATGGTATTGATTCATATATCGTAGATGGTAACAATGTTATTGATGTATTTCAAACTCTTGTAAAAATATCGAAAGAAATTCGCCAAACTCCCAAACCTGTGCTGATTGAGTGTAAGACTTTTAGAATTAGGGGTCATGAAGAAGCATCAGGTGTTAAGTATGTACCTAAATCTTTAATAAATGAATGGTCTAAGCGAGATCCAATAGAAAATTTTTTACAATTTTTAATTAAAAATAATATTTTAGATTCTAATTCTTCAGATCAATTAAGATTTGATATTCAATCTGAAATAGATCAGTCAATACAAACTGCTTTTAATGAAGATGAAGTTGAATTTGATATTAATAAAGAATTAGGGAGTGTTTTTTTACCAGTTACAAACAAAGAGATAGTACCCCATGAAAAAACCCAAAATATAAGATTTATTGACGCTATCTCTTCTGCGATTAAGGAGTCTATGTTAAATGATGATAAAATTATTTTTATGGGACAGGATATTGCTGAGTATGGTGGTGTATTTAAAATATCTGATGGATTTGTAGATCTTTTTGGCAAAGATAGAATACGTAATACACCTATTTGTGAATCCATTATTTTAAGTATGGGCCTAGGATTGTCTATTACGGGATATAAGAGTATTATTGAGATGCAATTTGCAGATTTCGTAAGTACTGGATTTAACCCTATTGTTAATAATTTAGCTAAATCTTATTATAGGTGGGGTCAGTCTTCTGACGTTGTAATTAGGATGCCATGTGGGGCTGGGGTAGGAGCTGGCCCATTTCATTCTCAGACTAATGAGGCATGGTTTACTCATACTCCAGGTTTAAAAGTTGTTTATCCTGCATTTCCTATAGATGCAAAAGGATTGCTTATATCTGCTATTGAGGATCCAAATCCAGTTATGTTTTTTGAGCATAAGGCACTATATAGAAGTATTTCTGGCCATGTTCCAGATGGTTATTATAATATTCCTTTAGGTGTAGCTAACATAATAAATAATGGTAATGACTTAAGTATAATAACTTATGGAATGGGTGTTCATTGGGCAATGACTTTTATCAATGATAATCCAAGTATTTCTATTGATTTACTAGACTTACGTACATTAGTCCCTTTAGATAAGGATTCTATTAGACAAACTGTCATGAAAACAGGTAAGGTTTTAATATTACATGAGGATGTAAATATAGGTGGCTTTGGTTCAGATTTAGCTTCGTATATTGCAAGTGATTTATTCGAATACTTAGACGCTCCTATTTTTAGAGTTTCAAGCCTTGATACACCTGTTCCATTTGCTAATAATCTTGAAAAAAACTATTTAGCAAATTCTAGATTAGATAAAAGTATTTTTGATTTATTTAATTATTAATCAGCTTATTTATTACGTGATGTTTTTTCATATTTAATAAACATTGAGATGTTCCAGTAAAAAATTAAAAAAATATATACTATTTCTGCTACTCCGTAACTAGGAAATGGGATTAATAGTAGTGATGAAAGTAGCATTAAACTACCAATTATAACTGAAAATAGTCCTTTTCTTACAAATGACGTCGCTCTTGCTAATCCAAAAGCAAAGACAAAAAAGTTATAAATTAAGAAAAATAACAGTGCTACTATTTGGTGAATTGGGTCATGTTTCATACTAATTGCTCCTGTGAGGCATAGAAATACACATGCAAAAGTCAGCAGGCTCATTAACCACCACTTGTACTTTTTCCTTTTGATAAACTTATATATTGATCTTTCACCATTAAACCAGAGAGAGATGGAAAGAATAAATAATAATATCATAAATAAAATAGAAGTATGCTTGAAAATGCCAAAATAAGAAACGGGTTGTATTCTTGGGTCAAATTCAGGAAATAAGATTATACAAATTAGTGGACTTATAATTCCAATAGATATTGAGACAATAAGGTAAATTTTCCTCAATTTATTTATTGTCTTTCTCTTCATTAAACTGATTAGGTGAATTTATTAATTACTTTAATAGTATTTGAAATTATTTGCTCCTCTTTTTTTAATGCTTCTTGCTTTAATAAATCAGCTTCTTTTATAAGTTGCTTTTTTAGTTCTAAATTTTTTAAATCCTTAGCATTTATTAATACATTAAAATGTCCCCCAAGTACTGCCGATCTAGCACATAAAGCTGCTACTCCAGCGTCACTAACAGAGTTTGGATTTCCATTTTTTGCAAGTATATTAATGATATGCATAGATTCTAATGAAAGATTCATTATTTCCAGAGGAATTTTAATAGCATTTAGTGTGGCTTTTTCAATTTTTTCTGTTTTTTCAATTTTTTCTGCATTAGTTTTTTCACTTAATCTAAATGCTTTTATTATTTGGTTAAATGCATTAGTGTCTTCATCCACTAAATTCTCTAGCTTTTTAATATACTCCTGACCTTTCTCGGCTAGTTTGGAAAACTCTTCCCATTTAGAATCCCAGCCTCTTTTATGACTAGATAAGTTTGCAACCATTGTCGCTAATGAAGCACCTAGTGCTCCAATATATGCAGATATTGAGCCTCCTCCTGGTGCAGGACTTTCTGATGCAGTTACTTGTAAAAATTCTGACACCTTAAGGTTACATAGTGGTTGAGAACTGTTATCTATTATATATTCAATGATTTTTTCTTTAGGATTAAAGGGAGTTATTTCACTTAATCCCATTGTGATTTGTGCAATTCTTATCAGTTCTCTTTCTGATACACCTAATGATCTTTTTTGTTTTCTTAAAAAGTATTTTCCAGCATCTAGCATCGAGCTAAGTGGAATTAATCCAACAAGTTCAGATCCCGTTACTCTTATTCCTCTTTCATTTGCTTTTTTACATACCTCATCAAATACTACATGAATGGGTGTTTTATGGATGTTAGTTAAATTCATTGAAATTTGTGTTATACCATATTCTTCAATAAACCAACCAATTGCCTTAACATGTTTTAAACTTCCAGGTTTCCATATTTTGTTACCATTTTCATCTTTTAATATCTCTCCACTTAGACTGTTTCCCTCTCTTGCTATTCTACCCTTTTCTCTAATATCAAAAGCAATAGCATTTGCTCTTCTAGTTGATGTAGTGTTCAAATTAATATTATATGCTATAAGGAAATCTCTTGCTCCTATAGCTGTTGCACCCATGGATTTAATTTTATCAAATTCACTGGTGCCATAGTTTGGTTGCCATCCTTCTTTTTTTAATTTTTCTTTTAAGCCTTCATATTCTCCTCTTCTAATATCTGCTAAATTAGTTCTATATTCTTGTTCAGACGATTCTTCATATAAATATATTGGTATATTGAGCTCATCTCCGACTTTTTTTGCAAGTTTTTTAGAGTATTCGACAGTTTCTTCCATTGTTATTCCAGATACCGGGATTAGCGGGCACACATCTGTTGCACCCATTCTAGGATGCTCTCCTTGATGCTGAGTCATATCAATTAGTTGTGTACTTTTTTTTATTAAATTAAATGCTGCTTCAACCACTGATTCAGGGTCGCCAACAAAAGTTATTACTGTTCTATTGGTGGCTTTTCCTGGGTCAACATCTAGTAGAGTTACGCCATCATATTTTTTGATTTCATTTGTTATTGCATCAATAACATCTTTGTTTCTACCTTCAGAAATATTAGGTACACATTCAATTAATTTTTTGTCCATAATTTTTTATTGATTCCCCCAACTTAGATAGACACTTCCAGTTGATATTTTTGTTTCATTTTGGTTATCTTCTTCCAATAACGGATGTAGTATATATTCCATTTGGTAAAAATATGTCCCTTCTTTACATTTTTTACCATTTTCTAGTTTGCCATTCCATGGGTGATTGTCATAGGAGGATTGAAATACTTCTCTACCTAATCTATTAAATATTGTGATTCTATATGTTGTAGCTTCACAAGTTGGATGATTGGTTTCATTGGTGAAGTTCCTATTAGTTTCATTATTTGGCAGCTCAGGAAAGTAACCATCTCCATCACACTCTATGCAGAATCCACAAAATTCGTTATTATTTGACTGATCTTCATTCCATCTAGTAAAGGGTTCCCATTTGCATGGATCACAATTGTCATATCCTTCGTAAATAGTAATGGTCAACCAGTCAGATTCTATGTTTTGATTTAATATGTTAGTACAATAGTTGTTAGCTGTAAAATAAAAAGTATTTGATTGGTTTACATCATAATCAGTAGACATGACATCTAATTCTATTCCTGATTGATTTTCTATTACTTCACCATTTAAATACCATGTAAATTCTAATAAGTCTATTCCTGTTCCAAGTCCATCAGCTGTTAAAGTGATTAAATCTTGTTCGCATATAACTAGTTGGTCTTTAGTATTGAAGTCTTCAACAGATATAAATGGATCTCCTAATTGGTGAAAATATATATCAAATGTACATGTTTCTGATGATCCATCAGATAAAAAACCTTCAAAGGTAACAGTTAAAATATTATTGTCTAGTTGCTGTATGCAATCATCTTCAAAATTTATAGTAAAATATTGACTACCATTTTCGTCTATATTTGGAGCGATATCTTGACATGTACCTCCGTTATAAGACGAAGTAGTTAGAGTTGGGTTATTGTATTGCATAGGAACAGAAAGAACATCAATATATTCCGCACAATAAAATAATGTAATATAATCATTATTTATTTCGTAAGATTCAGGGTTTAATTCTTGAGTAAGCCAATTACAAATACTGTTTTGAGAGTAAATAGCATTTGTTGTAAATAATAATATAATGAAATTTGCTATAAAAAAACGCCAAATATTTGTATTTATCATATTAATGAATTGTAAATTATGTTAGGCAAAATTAATCATTCTGAATCATAATTATAATAAATTTGACCATTAATTAATACTTTACTAATATTATTTTCATTAATTGAATAGGGTATATAGTTTAGAGATGGTATTTCTTTAGTAATAATTAAGTTTGCTCTTTTCCCTTGTTCTATTGATCCTAGCTCTTGATTCATTTCCATTGCGAATGCTCCATTTATTGTTGCAGCTGAAATAGCTTCCATAGGTTTCATTTTCATTTTAATACATGCTAGACTTAAAATAAACGCCATGTTTCCTGAGGGGAATGATCCTGGATTAAAATCACTTGCCAATGCAATTGGTAGGCCCATGTCAATCATATGTCTTGCTGGGGGGTAATCTAATCCCAAAAAGAAGGCTGTTCCAGGAAGAAGTGTTGGCATTGTATTTGATTTTAGAAGTAAATTGATTTGAGATTCATCCGTATATTCTAAGTGGTCTACAGATATTGATCCCATCTTTACTCCCACCTCAATACCTCCAGAAAATGCAAGTTCATTGGCATGTATTTTAGATTTCAAGTCATATTTAGCTGCGACTGTAAGTATTTTTTCTGTTTCTTTTGCCGTAAAAAAACCTTTATCACAAAAAACATCAATATAATCAGCTAAGCCCTGCTTATGTATTTCAGGTATCATTTCATTAATAATACTTTTTATATAATTAGATTTTGTATAACCTTTAGGTACTGCATGTGCTCCAAGAAATGTTGATTTTATTGGTATCGGAAAATTTTCTTTAAGTTGTTTTATTACCCTAAGCATTTTAATTTCATTTTTTGTATTTAATCCATAACCACTTTTTATTTCAAGCCCCCCAGTTCCGTATTTAATAATTTGATCCACTCTTTTAGAACTTTGTAAATAAAGTTCTTTTTCACTGGTTTTAGATAGTAGTATAGCAGAATTTAATATACCACCCCCATTTTTAGCAATATCCTCATATGAAAGTCCTTTAATTCTATCTACAAATTCTGATTCTCTGGATCCAGCATATACACAGTGAGTATGACTATCACACCATGCTGGTAATATGTAACCCTGATTAGCATCGATTATTGTTGTTTCATTCCAATTTTCTACTCCATTCCATTCTTTCATGGTTCCAAAATCTTCAATTTTTCCTTCACTAATTGATATCCATCCATCTTTTAAAGATTGGATTTTGTTCATTTCTGCGCCTTTTTTTGGATTGTTTTTATTGTGTTTAGATGCAGAAATTATTTCCTTGATATTTTTAATTATAGTTTTCATAATATGTGTCATTATAATAATTATGTAAAGTAAGTTAATATATTATGATTAACGAAATTGATATATTTGTTTTTAAGTATGTCATCTTCTTTAGGAAAAATATTTAAACTTACAACTTTTGGTGAATCTCACGGTGTTGCTATTGGTGGTGTAATTGATGGTTGTCCGTCTGGATTCAAAATTGATTTGAAGCAAGTACAAAATGTTTTAAATAAAAGAAGACCTGGTAATAATAAAGTGTCTAGTAAAAGGATTGAATATGATTCTGTAAACTTTTTGTCAGGTTTATTTGAAGGTAAGACACTTGGTTCTCCAATTGCTTTTTATATTAAAAACAAGGATGTTAAATCTAAGGACTATAGTGCTATTAAGAATACTTATAGACCTTCTCATGCAGATTATACTTACCAAAAAAAATACGGGATACGTGATTATAGGGGAGGAGGTAGGTCTTCAGCTAGAGATACTGCTAATTGGGTTGTTGCTGGTGCAATTGCTTCCCAAATACTATATAAAATGGGTATTACAATATATTCTTATGTTACGTCTATAGGAGAAGTTAGATTGGAGAAAGAATATCATGAATTAAATTTAGATACAATTTTCAATAATGATGTTAGGTGTCCTTCAATTAAGGATGCTGAAAATATGATTAGTTTAATAGAAGAATGTAAAAATACAGGAGATAGTTTAGGGGGGTGTATTAATACAGTCATTAAGGGTGTTCCAGTTGGTTTAGGTGAGCCTGTTTTTGATAAGTTAAGCGCCTCTATTTCACGAGCAATTATGAGTATTAATGCATGTAAAGGAATTGAATTTGGTTCTGGTTTTTCCGCTGCCTTTAGTAGAGGATCTATTCAAAATGATTTATTTTTATTTGATGGAAATAGTGTTTCTACAGCCACAAATAATTCAGGTGGTATTCAGGGTGGGATTAGTAATGGCCAAGATATTTGTTTTTCTGCTTCTTTTAAGCCACCTTCAAGTATATCTGTCCCTCAAAAAACAATTACTAAAGATAATCAATATACTAAAATCTCTATTACGGGTCGTCATGATCCATGTGTTGTCCCTAGAGCTGTACCTATTGTACAATCTTTATCAGCTATAGTTATATTAGATAATTTTTTAATGAATAAAACAACTAAAATTTCAGACTTATGAATAAAATCGAATTACATTGGCAAATTATTATTGGAATGTTAATAGGTGTATTAGCAGGGTTAATTTCAGTTAAATTTGGTTTAGATGCATTTGTTTTTGATTGGATTAGACCTTTTGGTATTATTTTTATCAATCTACTTAAATTAATTGCAGTTCCATTAGTTTTTGCTTCTCTTATTAAAGGTGTCGCAAGTTTAACTGATGTTTCTAAATTATCCCGAATAGGTTCTAAGGCCGTTGCATTTTATTTAATATCTACTGTATTAGCTATTACCATCGGTTTATTAACAGTAAATATTTTCCAACCCGGAAAATATTTCTCAGAAGAGAAAAGGCTAGAATTTAAACATAAATATGCATCAAATACTGAAACTAAACTTGAGGTAGCTTCTAATGTAAAAAGTAAGGGGCCTTTACAATTTCTTATTGATATTGTGCCTCAAAATATTATATTTTCTAGTAGTAACAATAAAAATATGTTGCAGGTTATTTTTTTTGCGATTCTATTTGGTGTTGCAATGATTATGTTGCCCTATGAAAAAACGATTTATGTAAAGGGTTTTTTTGATGGAGTTAATGATGTTATTCTCAAAATAGTCGATTTAATAATGTTTACAGCACCATATGGTGTTTTTGCCCTATTATCATCATTAATAGTAGATTTTTCTGATGGTGATCTTAGTAATATTTCAGAATTATTTTCTGCGTTAGGTTTATATTCTGTATCTGTTGTGTTTGGGTTATTTATGATGATTTTTATAATTTATCCAATTTTTCTTCGATTTTTCACAAAGGTTTCTTATTTAGATTTCTTTAGAGCTATAATGCCAGCCCAAATGTTGGCTTTTTCAACTAGTTCAAGCGCTGCTACTCTTCCAGTTACAATGGAAAGATGTGAAGAACAGTTGCGTGTTTCAAAAGAAATCAGCTCTTTTGTGCTACCTTTAGGAGCTACAATCAATATGGATGGAACTAGTTTGTATCAAGCGGTAGCTGCCGTTTTTATAGCTCAAGCATTTGGTTTAGATTTGGATTTGTCTCAGCAATTAACAATAGTTTTAACCGCTACATTAGCTTCTGTGGGGGCTGCAGCTGTTCCGGGAGCTGGGCTTGTGATGCTTGTAATTGTTTTGGGTGCAGTGGGTATCAATCCAGAGGGAGTAGCTCTTGTTTTTGCAGTAGATAGGATATTGGATATGTTACGAACTGTTGTAAATGTGACAGGAGATGCGACTATTGCAACTATAATTGCTAGTTCAGAGGGAAAGGTGAGAGATAAATAATAAATAAAAATATTTAACTAGATGTTAATCAATTATGATCTTTTTTGTTTAATTCGTGCACTTTTACCTGTTCGTTGTCTTAAATAGAATATCC